>Ga0181538_10000630_pt1 | contig 41779 bp, 38 predicted proteins | sample PEATcosm2014_Bin_40_FD_119773 | JGI IMG/M metagenome (GOLD analysis project Ga0181538, IMG submission 119773) | Peatland microbial communities from MTU Mesocosm Facility, Houghton, MI, USA - PEATcosm2014_Bin23_30_metaG | ecosystem: Environmental > Terrestrial > Soil > Wetlands > Peat | place... | reverse complement strand
CGATCCGCTTCGCCAACGCAGACATACCAAGCCCCCATCATCGCTGAATAGGACAGCGACAACTTCGCCAACAACCACAACACCCCTTCAACAATCCACGAACTTCACGAACGGCCCACTAGCTGCGGGGTTTGAGCGACTCGTGCTTGGCGCGATCGCGAGCGTCGAGGAGCTCACGATAATCCTGAAGGAATCAGTGCCGGTCAACCCACAGGGCTGAACTGCGACGAGCTGCAGCGAGCCGTGGCGGCGGCTGGTCTAGCTGTTGTGCCCGGTGACGTCCCGAACGCGGGCGCGTGGTGGCCGGTTGCCGAGCGCTGAGTGGGTGCGGCGCTCGTTGTAGTGGTTGATCCAGTGTGGCAGGGCTTGTGCGCGGGCGTCGGAGGTGGCGTATTCGAGGGCGTAGGCCCACTCCCGCGTGAGGGTTTGGTGGAAGCGCTCGACCTTGCCGTTGGTGCGCGGCGTGTAGGGGCGCGTGCGGATGTGGATGATCGCTCGGCGCCAGAGCAGCTGCTTGAAGGTCTTGCTCTGGGTGTAGGCGAACGCGTTGTCGGTCATCAGCCGCTCGCAGACGATCCCTTGATCCAGGAACCAGTCCAGCGCACGACGAGTGAATGCCGTGACCGTGGCGGCGGTCTCATCAGCGTGGATCTCCGAGTAGGCCAGCCGCGAGCAGTCATCGATGATCGAGTGCACGTACTCCCAGCCGACACGTCTTGAGCGTCTGGTGCGATCGCCGGTCACGGCGTGCCCAGGCTCGGAGAACTTCCCGAGCTTCTTGACGTCCATGTGCAGCAGGTTCCCCGGGCACGGCCACTCATAGCGCACTACCGCAGGCGCCTGCGGTCGCGGCCGGCGCGAGCAGCCGCCACGGCGCAGCACCTGATGGATCGTGGAGTGAGCTCGTGCGATGTCCGGCTCTTCAGCGAGTCGCCTGGGGCTCCAGCCAGTGTGCTCGCGGCGCTCGCAGATCCGCGCCGCCTCTTGGTCGCCTACCTGGCAGGGGCTGCGGTGCGGCTGGGAGCTGCGGTCCTTCAGAGCGCCCAGCGTGGCCCGCTCGCCCTCGCTGGCCGCCCGCCAGCGACGCACCCACTCCCAGCACGTCGACTTCGCCACGTTGCAGGCGGCTGCAGCCGCCTGCAACGTGAACCCTTCCTCCTCAACCAGCAGCACCATGCGCAGCCTGTCATGCGCGGTCAACGGAGCGTTAGCGTGTTGCATTCCGGGCCTCCCTTGAGGTCGTGAGCTTTGACACCCACAGCCTCTCGGCAGGCCTGGACCTACCTCACCCCGTTCGCAACGTCCCCGGGCACGTCATCTAGCGAGCGAGGTCGCGGGCCGATCCGACGCCTCGTCGGGAAGAGCAGTCAACTGGTCTCGCTTCGAGCGGAAAGCAGGCGTGAACCGCCTAGCCGTCGAGACCCCCGAGTTGGACGATGCGCGAGCGTGTAGGGCGGCGAAGCGAGCGCTTCTGCTTCGCCCCGCGCAAGCGGAAGTGTCGCGGTCCGAGGTCCGCGCGCCTGCTGGTCGTCCCAAGCGATAGCGCGAAGGCTGTTCTCTAGCACGCCCGCATCCGCAGGAGACGAGCAGCCTCGCTTGACCGTGATCGTCGAGGCCAGCCTGGCTCACGTCGTTCAACCGAAGCGCCGCTACGGTAGTACCCGGCGACCGTCGTAACAAGCTGATCACAAGTAGGGGTTGACGTGCCATCCCGGCGCCAGATAGGGTTCGCGCAGTTCGGATTACGGGCGGCAGACACCGTTCCCATTCTTGGACTAGAGCAGTGGCGTGAACGGTGGGTGACGCGAGACGGATTCACAACGAGGAGGGGGCATGATGTCGAGGATGACCGGGCGGATCATGCGGCGGACGGGGGGATTCTACGGGCGCGACGATCGCGGGTCGGTGCGCACTATCTCAGCATCTTGGTTGCGGATCTGTCGCTTCGTCGCCGGGGCGTTGGGGCTGGTGTTGGGATTTGGAGTTCTGGGACTCGCGTGTTCGGCCGCGCCTGCTGCGGCAACGGTCGCGTACACCTACAACAACTACGGCGCCGAGAACCCACAACCCATGTGTCGAGGAAACCCCAACTACCCGTCCGGACACGACGTTCCAGGCGGTTCGTTCAGCCAGACCATGACGGTGCCAGCTGGCGTTGCCACGATAAACACGGTCGAGATCCAAATAGATCCCGTCCCGACCGAGACTGCATCGCTGACGCTGTCGGTGAACGGGACTCCTAGGGCCTCTGCCTCGGCTACGCCAAACGCCAACACGTACTTCTACCTGCCGAACGTCGCTGTCAGTCAGGGCCAATCCGTGGCGATCAACGTCTCGCTCAGCGACAGCGGCGACAACGAACGCGGACAGATCATCACCATCTATCACTCTGGCGCCGGCGGCGGGGTCTTCACGTGGTCGAACTCGTGCGTACAGGACGACGAGAGCGGCTCATCCACTTCGAGCACACTCAGAGCTGTCGTCTCGGGTGAAGCAGTGCCGCCGCCGACGGCGACGATCAATTCGCCGTCGACCGGCGGCCTGTACGCCGAGGGCCAGGCGGTCGCGACGAGCGTCACGTGCACCGAAGGGACCGGGGGTCCCGGGATCAGCACCTGCTCGGACAACAACGGCGGGTCGAGCACCAGCGGCACGCTCAAAGGGACGCTGAACACGATGTCGCCGGGGAACAGCGAGACCTACACCGCCACGGCGGCCAGTAGCGACGGCCAGACGGGTACGGCGAGCATCAACTACACCGTTGCGGGTCCGCCGTCGGCGTCGATCGACTCGCCATCGGGCGGAAGCTATGTCTACGCCCAGGGCGCCACGGCGGCGACGAGTTTCCACTGCACTGCGGGCACGGACGATCCGGCCGCACCGACGTGCAAGGACAGCAACGGCGCGACCGGTGGCACGGGGTCGCTGAACACCTCGACGCCGGGTACCCACACGTATACGGTGACGGCGACCAGCTCGGACACCACCCAGCCGGCCGTGAGTACCAGCATCACCTATACGGTCGTGGGCCCGCCGAAAGCGTCGATCAGCTCGCCCGCGGGCGGCGGTTTCTACGCGCAGGGTGCAACGGTTTTGACGAGCTTCTCCTGCACGGAGGGCGCGGAAGGCCCCGGCATCGAATCGTGCACGGACTCCAACGGCGGGTCTGGTAGCTCCGGCACGCTCGAAACCTCGACCCTCGGCCCGCACACGTACACGGTAACAGCGACAAGCAAAGACGGCCAGAACGGCACCGCGAGCATCAACTACACGGTGGCTAAACCGCCGTCGGTGACGATCACCACGCCCGCAGCGGGCGCGACCTACCACGAAGGCGAAGTCGTCGACGCGAGTTATGAATGCAAAGAGGGCACCGACGGGCCGGGCCTGCTCCTGACCAGCGAAGGCTGCGAAGGGCCGGTTGCGAACGGTGCTGCGATCAGCACCGCAGGCGCGGGTGAACACCACTTCACGGTCAAGGCCACCAGCAGCGACGGGCTGACAGAAGAAGAGACGGTCAGCTACAACGTGGCCCCCCCGCCACCGACGGTGACCACAGAAGCCCCGTCATCTGTCACGCACACCTCCGCGACGCTCGCCGGGTCGGTGAACCCGAACGGTGGGAACGTCACGAGCTGCACCATCGAATACGGCGTGTCGCTCCCATCAGGAGAAAGTGTGCCGTGTAGCCCGTCGCCTGGCTCGGGTAGCAGCCCCGTCAGTGTGTCCGGTGCCGTCGGCGGGCTGACTTCGAACACAACCTACAAATACCGGCTCATCGCGACGAACGCGGGCGGGACCAGCTACGGCGCTGACCGGAAGTTCACGACCTTGGGGGCACCGGACTTCGGGCGATGCGTCAAAGTCGCGGGCGAACTAGAAGGGACCAAGACGGTCTACCATGGCGCGTTCACGACAGCTGCCTGCATAGCGCCAAGTCTGACCGGGACTGGCAAGTATGAATGGAAGCCAGGGGTCGCGAAGACCGGCTTCACGACCAAGAAGGAAGGTGTCGTTACGCTCGAAACGCCCGAGAAGCGCAAGGTGACGTGCAGCACGGAGAGCAGCAGCGGTGAAATCGTTGGAACCAAGGAAGTCGCGAACGTCGTGATCACGCTGACGGGATGCGAATCGAACGGACAGAAATGCACGACGACAGGGCTTAGCGAAGGCGTACTGCAAAGCAAGGTGCTCGAAGGCGCGCTCGGGTGGGAAGCCAAGGCCACCAAGAAGGTCGCGCTGCACCTCTACCCCGTCGGTGAGACTGGCGTGTTCTTGGAATACCGTTGCATCGGCGGGGTGCCCATCACCGTCACCGGCTCGATCCTTGTGCCCGTGAAGACGGACAAGATGGCGATCACCTCGACGCTGAAGTACAAGGCGTCCAAAGGCCGCCAGAAGCCTGAACACCTCGAAGGCGAACCGCCGGACATCCTCACGGCCTCGCTCAACGGGGAAGCGTCCGAACAGATCGGCCTCACCGCTACCTTGACGCAGACCAACGAAGAAGCCCTCGAGATCAACGCCGTCGCATAAGCATTGGCGTGGGGGCCATTAGGTCGAGGTCGGCGAACACCCGATACGTGTGCTTCCGTGGCAGTGCGGTCGTCCCAACCGATGCGCGCGATCCTTGCGCTTCGGACGAGCAGGAGCGGCCTGGGCCGCGCGAGCAGACGCTGTCGCTTTGCATCTGGAGGCGGCAGCCAGTCGACCACACAGGCATCGCTGCCGCAAAGTGATCGTCGTCCCGCCGAATCAATAACCCGCCCGGCGCCTACGGGCGCGGGTGCCGGCGAGTCGCGCCTGCGTCGTGTGCAGCGTGGCGAGGTCTGGCGGCAGCGCTGCGAACCCGCCGTCGCGTGTGACGAAGTCGACGAGTCCGCTCGTCAGGAGCGTGGCGGCGTGCACGGCGTCGTAGGACTGGAAGCCGTATTCCTGCATGAGCTGTGGGACAGTGGCTGCGACTTCGTCTATCTCGATGCGCAGCCAGGCGAGCTGGCCGAGCACGTCCTGCTCCCATGCCTTTCGTGCTTGGCTGAGCAGTCGCGCGGCGCGTGGTCGGATGCGGTTGTCGTAGCGGACGTGGCGGAGGTTCTTGCGGGGGTGGCGCTCGCGCAGGGCGAGGTTGAAGACGACCTCCCATAGCTCGATCTCGAGCAGACGGCTGAACACCACGGTGGTGCCCTCGGCGGCGAATCGTCGGAGGACGGCTCGGCAGGCGGTGTGCTCGGGCTGGTTGGAGAGCAGCGCCTCAGCGACGACGTTGGTGTCGAGCACTACGGCTTCGGGCGGTTTCCACCCGGGTGCGTCAAACGCGAATACGCCGCGTGGCTGCGGCGGCCGGCCTCTACCGGCCATGCCTCAAGCTAGTCCCTGCCAGATGTGACCGTGTCGATGCGAGCGCTGGTCTTGATCCGAGAGGCGGCTCGATCGATAGCTGCTTCGCGCTTCTTCGGGTCCGTCTCGGAGGGTTTGTGCACGCGTGCGCGCCAGCCGTCATCGACGGCGACGTGTGCGGTCCGGCTTGCCACGCGTCTGGCGGCGGTTTGTCTCTTGGCGGCCATCGGTTCATGCTACCGCGACGGTCGCGGTCTGATCTGCGCTGGACTCCTCGCCAGCGGCGTCCTGTGTCCAGCGTGCGCCGTCGAGCACGCCGACGAGGCGGGCGCCGGGGCCGCGGCGGCGTTGTTCGCCCATGACCTTGGTGTAGATGCGCAGGGCGAGCTTGGGGTCGGTGTGTCCCATCTGGTGCATGACGTAGACGGGGTTCTCGCCGCGCAGATACAGGAGTGAGGCGAAGGTGCGTCGCAGCGAGTGGGGGGAGAGCTCGGTGGGGATCGGCGAGACGTCCTCCTGGCCGGCGAGCTGTTCGTTGGCGCGCGTGACCGCGCGTTTGAGTCGCTTTGCGATGTTGGAGCTGGTGTCGGCTTTGCCGGTCGCGGTCGCGAACACGTAGTCGCCTGGCTTGCCGTGTTTGGTCTGGGTCTTGTAGGTGGCGAGCTCGTCGCGGAGCTCGGGCCAGATGTCGATTTCGCGCCCGGCGCCGGCGTCGGTCTTGGAGTCGAGCACGGTGAGTCGGCCTTGGGCGAGGTTGACCTCGTGCCAGCGAAGCGCGAGCAGCTCGCTGATGCGCAGGCCGGTGCAGACGCCCGTGGCGAGCAGGATGCGCGTCTTGGGGTCGGGCGTGGTCTTGCCTCCACGCTGGCCGCGCACGGTGGCGTCGAGTAGGGGCTTGATCTGCTCGGGTTCGAGCCAGGTGCGCTTGGGCCGTGCGGCCTTCAGCCGCCGGCGTCGTCCGCGGGCGGGGTTGAACTGGATGTGGCCGTACTCGACGGCGAGCTCGAGCACCTGTGCGAGCAGGGCGAGCGTCGCGTTGATGCTGCGGTTGCTGAGCATGCGCTCCGTTCGTGCCCGCTCGCGGTGGCGGACCTTGGTGTGCTTGTAGCGGTCGACCTCGGCGATCGTGATCTGGGTGAGGTGGTGGTCCTTGAAGAACGGCAGCAGGTGGCGGGTGAGCGCCCACTGGTAGTCCTCGACGCTACGGGCTGCGACCTCGTGGCGGTGCGCCTCGAACCACTGCGAGGCGAACTCGTGGAAGGTCGGGTCTTGCGCGGGCGCGGGGGCACGTTCGGGTTGTGAGGGTGTCCATGTGCCGCGGCGGATGTCGGCGAGGATGTTCTGTAGCTCGGTGTCGGCGTTGCGGCGGGTGTAGCCCTCCCAGGAGTAGCCGAGGGTGAGGTAGTGGCGTTCGCCGTAGGCGCGTACGCGAGCGGCGTAGGTGATGCCGCGCTTGCCTTTGCGTTCGAGTACCTGTCCTGTGGATTCGCGTGCCATCAGTCTCTACTCCGACGGGGAGTGATGAAGCGGGACAGGATGCGTCGTGCTCGTGGTTCGTGGACGGGGAGCAGCGGCACGGTGGACTGTGGCCGCCGACGTGGCCGCCCGGGCCGCGCCGTCTCGGCCGCCGGCGCTGGTGCGGCTGGCTGCGGCCGGCGGCGGACTTGCAGTGCTTGGGCTGCGATCTGGGGGTCGAAGCGCAGTCGTGGGCGTGGCCCGTCGCCGAGCGTGATCGCGCCGAGCTCGTTGGCGTGTTCGTACACCCACGCTCGGGTGACCCCGAGCCGGCAGGCGAGCTGGCCCGCGTCGAGCAGCTGCCCCGACCCGCCCGGACCTGCTGTCTGCTCGGGCTGGCTGTGGCGTAGGAGCTCGGCGACGCGGTGGGCGATCTGCTCGATCGCCTCGGGTGTGAGCTCGGCAGCAGCGCGACGTACCCGTCCCCAGCGTCCCGAGGCCCGGCCTTGTGGCCGAGGGGTGTGAGGATCGGGTGGAAGGGGGGTCAATGGAGGAGCGTGCTTTCCATCGTTGGTGTTTGCTGATGAGTCGGCAGGGCTTGCCCTGCCGACCTGAGTGACTCCTCAGCGGAGGGGGCGGGTTCTGTCAAGGTCGGGCCGTCAGGCCCCGCCGTAGGCGGCCCCGTAGGGGCGGCCTTGACGGGTTCCGTCCCCGGAGCTACTGGCGCCGCTGGCTGTGGTGGCCGGCGCCGGCGGGTGTGTGCGAAGGGAGGAGCGATCGTGTCTCCCGGAGAAGACGTTGGTGTTGTCATGGCGTCTGGGCCTGGGGCGCCTGCGACGGCCCGCGAGGCGCCGGTGGCGCTGGCGGCGGTGTGGCTGGCGCGGAGGCGGGGGTGGGGCTGTGGCCGGCTTTGCGGAGCCGGTCGATGCGCAGCTCCGTTGGTGGGTGGGTGTGCTCGGTGAGCCAGACGAACGGGACGGGGTGGTCGTGCAGCAGGGCGTGGACCTCGAGGAAGTCCGCGAGCTCCTCTGCCTGGCCGAGGCGGGCGGCGTACTGGTCGGCGGTGTACTCGCGTTCGCGCCAGTAGCCACCCCACACCGGCCCGAAGAAGCGCAGCCCGAGGCCGCCCTGGGCGAAGCGCACGAGCCGCCGCAGCACCCACAGCACCGCGCCGAACAGCGTGACGGTCAGCAGGAACCGCTCGCCTCCGACGACGAGCACATCGCGCTCCTTGGGCTGCTTCTCGCGGGTCCTCGGGAGCGGGTTGATGATCAGGCGGTTCAGCGCGGCGGTGAGCTTCCCGTCGCTTGTGTGCAGGTGCCCGAGCTCGTGCGCGAGCACCGCGGGGAGATACTCGTTCTCCAGCAGGCCGCGGGAGAGCATCAGGGTGTTCCCGCACACCGCCGCGTCGGGCTGGTGCTCATCGACCACGAACCACAACCTTGGGAGCCGCAGCGGCTCGGCCGCGTTGGCCTGCAGCAGCTGCACGGCGTCCTGGTAGGCGGCTTGCTCGCGCTCTGAGGGTTCGCGCCCGCCCATGTTCTGCCCCCACCACCAGCCGCCGCCGAGCGGGGTGAGCAGCGCGAGGATCGACCAGCCCGTCGGGATCAACGCGAGTTCCGCAAGCCCTTGCGCGCCCGACAGGGATTCGCCTTTGACGAGCAGCACGAGCGCCGCGACAGCGAACGTGAGGAGCAACCTGGCGAACATCACCGGCGCTTCTGCGACCAGCGTCACCGCGTACAGCGTGAGCGTTGGGATCGAGGGAAGCCGCAATGCCCGCAGCGGCACGTCCAGCTGATTCATGACCGTCTCCTTGATCTAGAACGGAAGCCTTTCCACCTCCTCCGACCCAGATACGCCGACCGGGACAATGGTCGGCCCTGCTGTCATCCGACTCTGACCCGGTCAGTGGCGCAGCTCGCGATGGCTCAGGACGACGGTCTTGGTTCGCTACTCGGCTATGTGGCCGCGCTCGTCCGTGGCGTACCGCTGCGTGCTCGCGCGCGCCGTCTGGCGGTCTGGGAATGATCCCGACTATCGAGAGGTAGGAAATGTAGGCGCCGTCGACTGCGTCTTCATTCGGAAACGCCTAGACAGAAGGCACCGAAAAAAGATGAGTCAGAAACAAACTCAGGACTTTTGGAAAAAGCCCTGCAAAACGACCACAAAATAGGGTCCGGAGGGAAACAACCGGCTCGAAATCTGCGTTTCGTCTGAGGTCGTCTCCCACGCGACCGGCGGCTTTGGCTACGGTGTGTCGAGACGCGTCTCAGAGACCCCCCGGGCGAGGCAAGCGCCGGCATTCCAAGTCGGAGTCAGCTAGCCCAATGCCCGGGAGGGTCTCGCCCTTGCCGCTGCGTGAGCTTAGCAAGAGCCTATTCGCGCCATCGCGCGCCAGCGTGGCGCGGAGCCCCGTCTAACGAACTTCCTGCGCGCGCGCTTCACGGCCCGTAATCAAAATCGAGTGATACGCAGCGACCTGCAGGTGACCCGTCCTACTGCTGGGTCCTAAAAAGGCAGAGGTGGTGAATTTGATTCCACACGGGAAGTGCCGCCCGTGTTCTCGGCGCCCTGAGTATTTGCGCACTGGCCGGGGCAGGGTAGCGCGGCGCGTAGCTGAGCGGCTCGCAAGACGTTGACCTTCATCGACCGTCCGCGACTGATGACGTACGCCGCGCCAGGGGGCAACGCGCGGACTTTGTTCGGGTCGACCTTGAACTGGTGCTGTATGCGTGCGGAGCCCTCGCCGGTCGCGCCTTCGCTGGCGTAGTGCGTCGAGTACTCCATCGTCTTGCGTGTCCCGGCGAGCGCGCAGATCTCCTCGGGCGTGTTGACGCGGTGGCAGATGACGGTCTCGACGCTGCCGAGGATGCGTGCGGCCTCGTTCTCGTCGCCCATCCCGGCGACGACCTGGGGGGCGAGGATGAGGGCTGTGTTGAATCCGCGTGCTTGCTCGATGCGGGCGGCCATGCCTGCGGCTTGGGCGAGGCCGGAGAACTCGTCGACGATCAGCACGGCGAACTGGTCTCTTGGCTTGCGGCTGGTGAAGTAGTGCGCGAAGTCCTCGAACAGCATCCGCGCCAGCCCCGCCGTCTCCTCTCTGAGGGCGAGGCTGTCGAGGAGGAGGTAGGCCGCTTGGGTGTCCTCCCACGCCCAGCGGCCGTCGAGGGCACCGCGGGTCTGCCCGAAGAACGCCTCGTAGCGCAGCCGCACCTGCTTGACCTGCTGCGCGGTCAACGCTGAGAGCGCGCTCGAACCCCGGTGTGCCTTCGCGAGCGAGTCCGCGTCCATGCGTGCGAGTGCTTGGGTGCTGGTGCGTGGTGGCCCGTCGGGGTGCTCGCACACGAGCCGCAGCACGGTCTTCGCGACGTCTCGGTACCACGCGGCGGGTCCCTCGCTGGTGTAGTCGATGATCTCCATCAGCCGCCCGTGGATCTCGTGCGCCTCCCCGCGCCACGCGTCGAACGGCTCGTTCGGGAACACCCTGGTTTGGCGTCCCGCGTCGGCCATGAGCCCGCAGAACCTTGCGGCGGTCTCGCGGTCACCCTTCCCATCCAGATAGAAGACGGGGGCGTCGCTCTCCTTCGCGACGGCCCATGCGAGTCGCAGCAGGGTCTCGGTCTTGCCCGAGCCGGTCGCGCCGCACACGAGCAGATGCCGGCACATGCGCTGTGGGGAGAGCAGGACCATCCCGCGGTCGACCGGCAGCGCGCGCTCGCCCGCGAGGCGCATGGCGAGGGCGAACCCTCGCTCGCCGTCGGCTTCGCCGGCGAGGACGCCAGCGCCGGGCGTGGCGGCCGTGGCCGCCTGGGGTGGTGCCGGCCGGGTGCGTGCGAAGATCGCCCTTCGTCGTTGTGGGGGGAGGACGCCCCGCACCCGGGGGATGGTCGGGGTGCTCATACGGCGCTCGCGTCGAGACGTGGTAGCTCGCGCACACCAAGCACCGGCCACCGGCCGGTGGCGGCGAGCTGGGTGAGCTGGCGCTGCGGGCCCGGGGCACAGAAGTAGAGAACCGCGTCGAAGCGGCCGGCGAGCTCGTCGAGGATCGCGGTGACGCGCCGCTGTGACTTGATGGTCAGCTCGACCTCGATCGCGACCCGCCGCCCGTCGGTGATGACGACGCCGTCGGGGAGGTGCTCCCCGGCTCCTCGTTCGCGGGCCAAGAGTCGCTCGGGCACCCATTCGCTCTGTGGGGAGCGCGCCCGTACGTGCAGGCGCACGTCGTTGACCGCGGCTACGTGCGCGAGCAGCCCGATGCGTGGCTGCCACACGGCGAAGTGCTGGCCGGCGGCGCGTAGCCCGCTGCTGGTCGGGATCACCCATGCCGGCTCGCCCACCAGCAGCCGACGCGTCGTCACCATGCCCGCGTCGCGTAGCCGGGCGATCACGCGCTGGACGGTGCGTGGTCCGCAGTCGAGCAGCGTCTCGAGCTGGTCGGTGCGGGCGCCGTACTGCTCCCCAAGCCAGGCCAGCACGTCGAGGTCACGACGCCGCAGCACCTCGTGGCTGTCCCCGCGGCCGTGGCCGGCGGACGTCGGGGAGCTGACGCCGCGGCCCGCTCGGCGGTGGCGCTGGAGGAGCGTGGGGGTCATTGGCTGCCCCTTGTGGGCGTCTGGCGTAGATACCAGCCGCCGTTGCGGGAGACGAACCTGGTGGTCTTCGCTCGAAACAGGTGCGCGGACACCCTTCCTGGGGATACACCGAGCGCTGTCGCGATCGCTCCCGCTTTGGACCCCGGGTGCTCGGCGAGATACGCGGCGACGTCGTCCTGGGAGATCTGGCCCGTTGGGCTCTCCCCGAGCAGGGTCGCTCGCGCGGCGCGTAGTCGCTCGCGCTCGGCGAGCAGCTCCTCATGAGCGGCGAGTTGCTGATTGAGGTCCTTTAGGCGCTCGTCGATCTCGGCGATCACTCCTCTGGAAGAGGCCCGACGGTCCCTGCCACCACGCGCTGCTGCGCTCACGATCGCCTCCACGCTGAAACCGACACCACCACCACACTACCACATCATCTTACATCTAATCTCCCGTCATATTACAACTCATGCCTCTGTGATCGCCATAACGAGCGCCGCCCCGCCTCAATCCATCAAGACTTCTCTGCTTCTTCTCTGCCACCACCTGTTCCCGCACCCTGCCCACCAACTTCTTGCTCTGCCTGCCCACCAACCCCGGCCAGGTCATTGACCACCGCATCACAGCGAAGCGGAGAGGGGGTGGTCAATGACCTGGCCACCCCCGCCCCGTCCCGCCCGTGGGCAGGCAGAGCCGCATCAGAAAGCCAAAAGCAGGGTGCGCCACCCGCCCCGGACCTGACGCGAAACCTGACGCGCACCTCGACAACAACCACGACACCACCGGGACCCTTCACACGGACCCTCATCGCGGTCCCTCCGTCCTTTCAAGCTCCCGGGCGCGCAGCTCGAGCACCGATAGCCTGACGCTCAGCGCGCACGCCACCGCGGACAGCAGCTCGAAGTCCGGGTCGAGCTTCCCGGCCTCCAGCCGCTCGACGCGACGCTTGCCGGCACCGGCCTTGCTCGCAAGCTCACCCGTCGTCATGTCCCGCTGCTCGCGCTGCTCCCGGACCGCGCGCCCCAGGAACACCAGCCCCGGCTCTGAATCCCACAACAGCATGTTGCGCCGCGCCCGCCGGCGCGCACGACGCCTCGCACGCTCCCCTGGATCAAACGCCCCATCACCAGGCTCGACATGCCTGTCGATGTCGGCGCGCGCGTCCTCCGGCTCCCGCCACTCCCACAAGCAGTAGCTCGCCGAACCCAGCCGCCGACAGGCCCGCTGCAGACGCTGCCCCACCTCAAACCACTCGTCAGACGCAGGTCCCGGAGCAGCCTCCGGCCCCTCGAGGGCCGGGGGCCCGGGGACCGGCGCGTCCAGCAGCTCCTGAGCGTGCTCGACCGCTTCGAGAACCTCCAGCCAGAACCCCTCGATCCTCTGCCCAGCAAGCCCGCGCGCCTCACGCCACGCCCGGTGCTGCGGCGACTCCGCCAACACCGGCACCCGGCCCGCACGACGCGCCCGCGACAAACGACGCCGACCCCCGGCCGTCAACACCCACACCGGGACCCCGTGGCGAACCACGCGCTCCAGTGACCCCGCGGCCACCAGCCCATCCAGCCGCACCCGGGCCTCACGCGCGCGCTTCGAGCGGGCCGCGACATCCAAATGCCTCAGCACCGTCCAGATCGGGACGCCCCGAGTATCTCTGCCGCTATGGCGCTCGGCACGATCGATCGCCGCCAACACCAACACATCAGACACTGCATCCACAGCGACACTGCTCATCATCGGTTCCTCCAGACTGATCGGAGGCCCCGGGAGACAGCCACGGCACGCAAGACCCAACCCACCCCGCTCGGGGTACGCTGCGCCCTGCGCCGGGAGCCACAATCTCTCGGTGCCACGCCCCCGGCTATTCGCGTAGCGCGGGGGCACTATTTACGTTGTCGCCCTGCCCTGCCCTGCCCTGCCCTGCCCTGCCCCGCGCTACGGGTCAGGCCACTCAGCTACCACGACCTCGTGAAAGCGCGCCGCCGACCGGGACGCTCACACGAACTCGTGGACCCGGTGCACGAGGCCCGCCGCGTGCAAACCCACGACGGCCTCGACCGCCAGCGGCTCGCTGCCGATCTCACGGCCAAGCTCCGCCACCGACCACGGCCCCCGACACCCGGGCTCCAGCAGCAACGCCAACACCACGCGCTCGACGCACTCGCCCGCCAGCCCCGCACACGCACCACTACGCTGATCCTGCATGGGAAGGTCACTCCTTTCCGTGCCACGGCCCCGGGACAGCGCCAACTGTCGCCGGGGCCAACCGATTGCTGATCCACCCACGCTACACTGGGCCGCGCACGAACGCCAGCATTCGCGGCAAACTTGGCGTGAAATGGCTCACGCATGATGAGCTGGAGATGCGTACCGCTTGGACGACGATCGCAGTGGCGATCCGCGCCGTGGCGACCCGGTGTCTTAACCACCTCTTACGACACTGCAGCCGCTCTCTTTCGGGCTGGCCCGTTAGCACCGACACGCGGCACCTGCTTCGTCGAGGTCGGCATCCCGCTGGCCAAGCTACTGTTCGTCTGCCCGGCGGTGTCGATGGCCTCCTCTTCGAGGGTGAGTTGCCGCTCTCGTATGGCAATAAAGACCCTCCGCTCGGCCACGTCGACGTACTTCTTGCTGATGTCGTAGCCCACGAACCGGCGCCCCATCTGGGCGGCGGCTATCGCGCTCGTTCCCGAGCCGACGAACGGATCCAGCACGAGGTCGCCTGGGCGGCTGGTCAGGGCGATGCATCGTCCAGCAAGCGCAAGCGGAAACTCTGCGCCGTGCCCATTCTTGCCGCTCGAGGTAGGCAGGCACCAGACGTCGGTGATCTTCTCGGCCGACTCGTAGAGCAAGTTCGGACCGCCGAGCTCGGGAGACAAGGCCTGCCATGCGCCCTTGTCGAAGTACGGTGTGCGTCCAATCGACAGGTGCAGAAGATACTCAGCTTGGCGGGAGACGCGACTTTTGGCGGGCTCGGGCATGGAGCTGTGTTTTCTCCACGTGATGAAGCTCTTCAGCTTGTAGCCAACGCGGGACGCGCGCTCGGCGATGCGAGGCGGGATGGAGCTAAGCTCGGTGTCATCTAGGTACATGTGGCCGGCGCTGTGCCGACACGCGCCGTGCTCAGTCCAACCCTTACGGCTGCCAGGAACTTCACTCATGGCGTCCAGTCGCTCGCGGGCGTTGCCCCGAATAGGCGTGCGGGTGTTATATGTGTCCATAATGTTCCACCACACGGAGCCTTCCGCCGTGATTGCGGGCTTCATGAGGACAAGCAGCTCGATCGTGTGCCGGATGAACTCCTCGGGAGTCTGCTCAAAGCCATAGGGACAGTCCCCGCCGTCGGCCCACCGGACGTTGCGCTCGTTGTCGTACACCCGCATGCCCCAATACGGCGACGACGTCACGACGCACTGTACCGACCCCGCAGCGAGTAGCGGCAGTAGGTCACGCGCATTGCCGGCCACAAGGCTGACGTCCTTGATCTTGCTCGTGGAGTGGCGCAGCCCAGGTATTTCGCTCGGCGGCGTCGTCGAATCTTCCAACAGATACTTTGGAATACGGCTCCGTGGGATGAACGTCTCTTGGAAGCCGTCGACATCGAGCAGCGTCAGAACGTCGGCAAGCGTGAAGCTTCTGGGGCGAGTTCCCGGCCGGTCGAGTGCGCGCGCCATAAACGCGCGGCTCATCCCGACCACGGCTGACACGAGCTCGGCATCGAACTCGCGATGCAGGTCCTTCTTGGTGTAGTCCCGTTTGAGCTTGTCAACCGGGGATCTAGGTGTGATGTCATCGATCACGATGACGTGCGCCAATCCATCGGCGCAACGATACACGCGGCTTCGGCTGCGACGGCGCGCAGAGCAGGGCGGCGGCTAGCTTGGGTCGGTGCTTGCGGTTGTCCTTGTCGTCAGCCCGTCGAGGCTCCGAACGTGCTTACAAGCCATTCGCGGATCTGCTCCCACTCCGGGTCGACCTTCTGCTTCGTCGCGCGCCGGTCCTGCTGCATCGCGGCGATCCCGGCAATTAGATCCTCGGCACGCGCGAACACCGCCTTGCGCCCAGCGGTTTGCGCGCTACGCGCCCGCTCGAAGGGTGCGTAGTCGCGGAGGATGTCGATCTTGTAGTTGGAGAGCCCACCGGCCTCAATCAACGAACGAAGCATCACCTTGTTGTCTGCGGTCACCTGGATCTTTGCCTCGCCGCCCTCGCGGAACGGCAGCTTTTTGACCTCGAACACCGGCGAGTACTCGGCCGGGATCGACCGTCGCCACTCCTCAGTGAGGGCCAGGTCCGAGGCCGTCTCGTCCCATGTGCGGCGCGTCACCCCGGAAACCTGCTCATACACTGCGTGCACAGCGTCGGGGCTCAGGCGACCGAGATTGCTGTGCACCGCGATCAGCACACGGTTCAGCGGGGTATCACGGCGGCGTGCGGCCGTCCGCTCCCGCTCCGACCGGTACTTCACGTACTCAACGTCTAGGTGGAGGATGGCGGCTGCCAGAAGCCGAGCCCGACCATCCACCACGATGTCGTCGTCGTACCTAACGACCGGAAACTGCTTGAGAAACCCGTGCTCCCGCATGGACGCGAGCAACCCCTGAAACACTAGCCCATCTGGATCATCCGCAGCGCTCGGGAGGAACCTGCGGACGTCGAACCCAGCGGTGCGAAGTCGCGCGTTGTCACCATCGAGTCTCTCGCGCGCGAGTTCAAGTCCAGTCGAGTAGTCGCGCAGCTCTCCATCGGGGTAGCGAACGAGCGGCGCCTTGCCAGTCAGCGCCAGGAGCTTCCGCCCGTTGCTGGAGCAGATGGAGACCAAGCCCGCGTCGACGCAAGCATTGACCTTCTCCTCGACATAGGACCGCTCGCCGGCGAGGTGCAACTCCCGCGGCACTAGAACCCGCAAACGCCCGATGACGCACTCGAAGAGCTCGTCATCCGTGATCGCCGACACAGCGTTCGCGCCTGAGCGCTCGTGCAATGCGTCGTAGATCGCGACTCGCGACACGTTGTCGGGCGGGAGGTCCATAGTCTTGTCGGATTCAGACGTAGCCATGTCACCGCACCTCCGCAAGGTCGCGTGGTCGCGCCTTCCCTGTACCGCTCTGACGAGCCTTGGCGAGGTCCCACTCGGCACTCGCCCGCGCAAGCGCTCCATCTAGTCGCTCGCGCAGGAGACTCATCCGCACGAACATGTCACTCTGCTTGTCCGGTGAGACGTCCAGCAGGTCTTCAACCCCGAACCGCAACAGCCCACCGATGTGCAGCGCCGACCCTGCACTCTTGCGTCGTGCGGCCTTGAATCCCGCTGCGATCGCCTTGACTTCGTCGGATCGCACCTCGTGTGCACGCGCAATCACTGCGAGCGCCTCTGCCTCGGATGGGGCAGCATTGGCCTCAGCGATGATCACCTTGAGCTGAGCCGCCGGCACTCTCGCCTCGATAGCCAGCGCTGTGACCTTGAGGAATACCGCTCTGAGCTTGGTCACCTGCAGGGACGCTCGGACGCTGTCGGACAAGCCCTCGAACCGGTCTGCCTTGACCCCGTCTCGCGCCGCGCGCATCTCGAAGTGCTTCGCCGCGACCCATCGGGCAAGCGTCGAGGCCTTGACGCCCGTCATGCGCGAATAAGCCTTAGTGTCGAGCACCTGCCCCTCCTCTACCGCGCCCGTGACGAAGGCGCGGATCTCATCCTCGGTCATCGAGAGCCCGTGCGACTGGTTGAGCTCGACAGAAAGCGATCGCGCCTGAAGCGACGAGAGATCGTCACAAACATACGCCGGAATGGTCTCTCTCCCGATGCGCCGAGCCGCCATCCATCGCGTGTTGCCATCGACCAGCTCATGCCGCTCGTTGACGACGATGGCTGGAAATACCGCGCCGCCCTTCATCTGCTCCGCATAGCGATCGACCATCTCCCTCGGCGCGCGGTGCTCGCTCAGGCGAGCCTGGTTGCCCTCCACGTCGCGGATCTGGTCGATGCGAAGGTTCGGCTCGAACGAGAAGCTCACGTGCCGAGCCGCAAGCTTGCTCTCGATGTGCATTGACGCCGACGGGTGTGTTGAACGCCCCATGTCGTTGCGTGACATGAGCACCACCTAGCCCGCGACGCCCACGGGGGCGCCCGTTGTGTGCTCGACGCTCGAGGCATCGTCCGCCTCGTCGACCGGAGGCGTCAGGTCCCACTCGCGCTCAGCCCGGGCTACGGCCTGATCGAGACGGTCTCGAAGGAGCCTCATGCGCTGGAACGTGGCGAACTGTTTCTCAGGAGCGACGTCCAGCAGATCGTCCACCTCGAAGCGGGCCAGCCCGCCGATGTGCTGCGCCGAACCCTTGGAGCGCCGGTTATCGCGAGGACTGAAGCCGGACGCGACGGACCGGATCTCGTCGGCGCGGGTATCGCGCTCGGCCTCGACAACAGCGAGCGCCTCGGACTCCGACGGCGCGGCGTTGGCTTGCGCCACGATCTTCTTAACCTCCGCGACCGGAATGCGCGCCTCGGCCGCAAGCTGCGAGAGGGAACAAAAGACCGCCGCCAGTCTCGTCGCGTGGAGCGCCGCGCGAGTACTCGGAGGTAGAGCGTTGACGTGACGCTCGGCGATGCCCTCACGCTCGGCCCGTGCCCTGTACTGGGTCTCGGCGACCCAACGCGCGATCTTCGTGTCGCGGACGCCTGTCATCCGCGCCAGAGTCCGGAGGTCCGCGTGCTGACCCTCGAGGACCGCCCCATCGATGAACCTGCGGATCTCCTCCTCCGTCATAGCCAGGCCGTTAGATTGATTGAGCTCAACCGAGAGCGAGCGCGCCTCGAGCGGCGTGAGCCCGTGGCAAATGTAGGCGGGGACAGTCTCGTCGCCATTCTTGATGCAGGCCTCAAGGCGGGTGTTACCGTCGATGCGCTCCAGCCGGTCATTCAGGACGACTGCGGGAAACGTCGCGCCGTGCTTCATCGCCACGGCGTACTTGTCCACCTGATCCTTCGGCGCACGGTGCTCGGTGAGACGGACCTGGTTGCCCTCGGCGTCCCGGATCTCGGAGATCTGAACGTTGGGCTCGAAGTCGAAGTCGATGCTGCGCGCCTTGAGCATCTGCTCGATCTGCTGCGAGACGGCCGGATGTGCCGTTCTGGAGTTGCGAGGAGCCATCGGGCGCCTCCTTTCGGTTGAAGTTGCCAAAGACTAGCAGATTGCGAGTGCGGCACGCAAATAACGCCGGCGCCCCGATTGACGGCCTACCAACGACGATGCTAAACAACAGAGTCTATAATTGTCTGTGTCCTTTGGGAAGTTAGGATCAATACTGAGTATTTGCTCAGGAGTACGCGCGTATGGCTACGTCGTTAGTGGATCTGCCCTATGCGTTATGGATATATATTCTCCTAGCTGAAGGCTCTTTTGTCGGCCGGCCTGTAGCACCATCGCCATCGTCGAGATCCGCACCGACTGCGGAGGCAAGTGCCTCGTCTCGACCCTCAGAAGTTGCCGCGGGCGCAGGTGGGACGGAAACGGCGGCAGCTTTCTCAGTACGGAACGCACCACTCCGAGCCCGGCCGGCTCGCACGCCTGCCAACCAAGATGGAAGGGATCATCACCGACGAACACCGACAGAATGCGTGGTTCGCATGCCAGTCCTCCGTCATTGGGCACAAGTGGGCACAAAAATGTGGATTCTCGGCCGCCGGCACTCGACCTGACGGTTCCGACCTGCGCCAAAAAGTCCGATTCTGCAGGCACTTCTGAAATGGAGCCAACCGGGATCGAACGGGTGACCTCCTGCTTGTAAAGACACTGCTTGGACGCTGGATTTCGCACTGGAAGGTGCTGATTTGCGGGTGGTTTTTAGCATTGCCCACGCGCTAAGTATCGCGGGCATACCCGCGGATTAGGGCCGATTGTCGGCGTTTCAGGCACTTCTGGCGCCGAGTGCCTCCGCGCAGCCAAGCTTCGTGCTAGCGGCAAGGTCGCCCATTACTAAAGCTATACTTTATGTATGGCTGACAATGGTTCAGCGCCGGACGCAGTGGCTCTACATAGGGTCGCCTACGCACAGGACGGCTACTTCACCGTGCGCCAGGCTCGTGAACACCGTTTCAGCCCGCAGCTGCTGGCCCATCACGTGCGCTCGGGGCGCTATGAGCGTGTTCGCCGGGGGCTGTACAGGCTCCGGGACTATCCCGGTTCAAGCCACGAGGAGGTGCGGGCCGCGTGGCTGGCGGTCGGTTCTGACAGGGCGGTCGTCTCACATGAGAGCGCACTTGAGCTGCATGGTCTCTCCGACGTGCTGCCGAACACCGTGCATCTGCTGGTCAGCCGTGCAGACCGTGGCCTGAACTCTCCGCATGGGACCACACTGCACACGACGAAGACGAACCTCGGGCACTCGGAGATCGTCATCCGCGAGGGCATGCGCGTGACCACGCCCGCCCGCTCGATCATCGACGCTGCGGCTACGGGGACCGCGCCTGAGCAGGTCGAGATGGCCGTCCGCCAAGCGCTCGAGCAAGGGCTCGTCACACCACGCTCGCTGCTCGCTCGCGCCCGGCGCCGTGGCGGCCGGGTCGCAGAGCTGATCCAGATGGCAGTGCGGGAGGCCAGCTCGTGAGATACCGCACAGCTGAGGCGTTCCGTGCCGCGCTCGATCAACGGCTTAAGAACGAGGCCGCCGCTCGCGGCGTCGCGCTGATACGGCTGCGAAAGCGCGTGGGGTTCGAACGCTTCCTGGCCCGCCTACTCGTCACACAGCCTGCGGATTGGATCCTCAAGGGGGCGTTTGCGCTCGACGTTCGCCTGGGCCTTGCGACACGCTCGACGAAGGACATCGACCTCGCACGAGCCGGCAATGAGCAGGCCGCAACGGCGCACCTGACCGCGGCCGCAGCAGTCGATCTCAAAGACTTCTTCAGCTTCGATGTTCGCCGCACACCCGCTCTCGACACAGCAGTCGGCCTTCGAGCGGTCCGCTACACCGTCCGTGCTGACCTGGCTGGACGCCGCTACGAGCAGTTCCCCGTCGATGTCGCACTCAACGAGCGCCTGGCAGTCGAGGCCGATCAGCTGGCCGCCCCCAATCTGCTGGCTTTCGCCGAGATCCAAGCGCCAATACTTCCCGTGGTAGCACTGGAGCAGCACGCGGCAGAGAAGCTTCACGCCTACACCGCCAGCTACGGCGCCAGTGGCACCGGAAGCACGCGCGTCAAGGACCTGGTGGATCTCGCCCTCATCAGCGATCTCGCCGAAATCGACAGCGAGCGCCTGCACAAGGCGCTCGAGCTGACATTCCAAACGAGGGCAGCCCAACCACCACCCGGTGCCCTGCCGTCCCCTCCGCGATCATGGGCACGGCCCTACACCGAGATGGCGCGCGAGGCGGGCATCACCCCCGATCTCGACGCCGGCTACAACATGGCCGCCGAGCTGCTGGACCCGGTCCTTTCATCCAAGGCTGTCGGGCGGTGGGACCACACCGCCCGACAGTGGCGATAGCCCAGCGCAGATCGCCTGGAAGCGCCCGCATCGGGCCTCCGAACCCCGCCGTCGTTATTCGACGAAGCCTCCTGAGCCTCGCTTTTAGGCCGGGCCGTGAGCGTCAGCTGAGCTACCGCGCGTGACCGGCCGACGCATGATTCAGCCCGCCGGAACAGTTCGAGCCCATGACCGACGAGAGCGATAACTAAGGATTATCGATGGTGCCAGGACCAGCCGAGCCTGCATCGCTCCGCATAGCCGCCCGGCTGCGGACGATCATCGAGCAGACCCTCGAAGTCGCACCCCAGATCCACTTGATGTTCGTTACGAACATCCACGACGGCGAGCTATCTGATGGCGGGCCCGCCGGGCTGTCGAGCGTCGCGCAGTCCTACACTCGTCGCGAGGCGGACGAGATCATTCGCGGCTTTCAAGCACTCGGGGTCACCGTAGAGTCGTTCTTCAGCGAGATCGACTTCATCTCTGCGGTCACTCAGCACAGCAGTCCGCGCGAATCGAAGCACCGCGTTGTCTTCACCGATGCGGAGGGTGGAACAGGTTCGGGTCGCAGAGCCTTGATACCGGCGCTCTGCAGGCTCGTCTCGCTCCCAGTCCTGAACTCGGGCGCGCATGCCTGTTCGCTCACTCGCCACAAGTTCCACGCGAACGCCGTACTGAGACGCGTAGGTGTTCGAGTGCCGGAGACCTGGCTCTTCACAGGCGGGGCGTGGCTGGCCGATCTTCAACCACCGGGGGGATCTCGGGTGATCATCAAGCCGACGTACGAGTCGATGGGGATCGGCGTCGGCGAAGATAGTGTACGGATCGTCGATGCGGGTTTCCATCAGTTCATTCGCGACCGCGCAGCGCGCTTTGGACAGCCGACAGTGGTACAAGAGTTCATCACCGGCCAGGAGGTCGGGGTGCCGCTCGCACGACTCGAGAAAACCTACGCGCTCAAGCCGGTGGTGATGCGTCAAGCGAATGGGGATCCGTACGGAGCGCGACCCAAAACGTTCCTCGATGAGAACGTGAACCACAACCTCTCGCACGTACCCTTTGAGGCAACGGATGCGCAGCATGCTGCTTTGCGAGATGCCACCACGCTCGCGTTCGATGCGCTCGAGATGAGCGGCGTTGCGCGGATCGACCTGAGGATCGACAGCGATGGTCGCGCGTACATCATCGACGTCAACGCCGATCCGCCGCCTGTGGCCGGCACGTGCTGGTCGTTTGCGATGCAGAAGCTAGGCTTCTCCGTCCAAGAGATGCCCGCCGCTTGGCTGGGCATCTGCCTACAGGAGCACGGACTCATCTCAGGAGTCTGACCAGAAGGACAGCTCGGCACACGGGGCGAGTCTTCCGTAGTAGCCCCATGCGGCTCCGATCTCCTCAGGATGATCCGTAAACAGGACCTTGTCATCTGACACTGGGTCAGACGGCTCGAACGTGCGGAGCACCGCCGTGAGAAGCTCCTGTCGGCGTTGAACGTAAGGCGCACACGGCCAGCGCAACGACGCGACGAAGTCATTCATCGACGTGTGCCTGCGGAGCGCCTCGTCGGCATCGCCCGAAAAAGCTGCGACAGCAACGCAGAGAGCCGCTTGGTAATAAATGAGATAGGTCTCCTGGATGGACCGTGATCGCAGGACTTCACCAAGCTCAGCAACTTCCTCGGCAGCCTGCTCGGTTTCGCCGGAGAGCAGAAGGTAGGCGGACAGATTTAGTCGCTCGCAAAATGCGTCGGGAGACCCATCGGGACTATCGATGATCAGTCGCTGGCGGATCACGGCCTCCGCGAGCGGAATAACGTCGGCTCGATATGCGGCCAGCACAAGGTTACTAGCCAGCACATCAAGTCGGTGGACGACGTCAGTAGCATCGACCGCGATGCGCTCGGCTTCGCTCCCGTGGCCGTACGCCTCTGGATGCTTACCCAGGCGGAGCTCGATAGCGCTCAGATTCGTGAGGCTCCGATACAGCTCGCGCTGGTCCCGCGAAAAATCCCCTGATCCACGACGGAAAAACGCGACAGCCTCACGGATGCGGGACTCCGCGACCTCCGGAGCGTTGAGCGAGCTCGACCGACGGTTCTGTATCTGCAGGAGAACAGGAGCGTCACGGTCATAGCGGCGGCGTGGGTATAGCTGACGCTCGATAGCGGTCTCTGTGTCGCGCGCCTCGTCGAATAGATCGCAATGCAGTTGAGCCTGCTGTAGCGATGCGAGGAAACGAAGCCTCAGCTCAACCTCCGAGTCGAGGTGGGGCAGCCACGACTCGAGGATCCGTATCGCATCCGCGACCGATTCATGAGTCTCGAGCTCCATTAGGCAGAGTGCGGCGACATAGTCGCGCTCGGCGGCCATCAAGGCCGACTCGCTCGACATCGGGGTGCGCAGCCGCGGCAACGAACGAGAGAAGTCTCCGGTGTCTACAGACAGGTAGCCCTCGGTGAGGAGTTCGACGTATGTCAACACCTCCTGGTCCCCGGGGAGCTGCTGTTCGGCTCTGCTCACGACGCGCTCGGGGGGAAGTCCGCGCCTCATTTCACCAACAAGCGCCAGCACGAGCATGTCGCGTGCGCCTTCCCGGTCGTTGGACGCCAACAGTGCGTGCGCTCTGGCGGCGTAGTCCCCAGGGCGGAGAATCGACTGGCACTCGGCAAGCTTGGAATGCAATGCGCGGAGCTGTGACGGCGTCTGGTCATCGAGGATCGCTGCCCGGATTACGTCATGGCTGAACGTGATGCGGCCGGTTGACGCCTCGACGAACCCAATCTCTTCCGCGAGCTCAATGAGGGTGCGGACATCGGGTCCGCGTAGGCCGGCGATGCAGGCTAGATCATCCTCCGTAAAGGAGAGTCCAAGAACAGCCGCCTTGGCAAGCAGCTCCGCTACCCCCGGGCTGAACGAGCCTAGAGACGTAAACCGGGCCGTGATCAGGCTTGAGAGGTAGCCATTCTCCAAGTCGCTGACTAGCGCACCCACGGTGTTGCTTTCCGCGTAGGCGACGATCTGCTCGGCAAGCTTAAGATGTCCGCGAGTGGCAAGGAACAGCGCGTCGAGCACTGTCGGGGGAAGAGCTTCCTCTAGCCCCAGCTCCCTCAGCACTTCCTCGTACTGATCACGGACGCAGCATGAGGCCGTCATCGTCTCGCTCACGCACGCAGCGAGCAGACCGTCGAAGAGGGCTGGTGCGACCACCGTTTGTTCGCCCGCAGTGTCGACTAGGAAAAGCACCACGCGAGACAGCTGGGGCACCAGCTCACGCAGTGGCTCTGATAGCACGTCTTTGATCAAGGTGAGGGAATCGGCGTCCCACCAATGGGCGTTGTCCGCCACCAACAGCAGCCGGTCCGAGCGGGCCAATCGCCTCAGATCCATGAGGACGTCCCGCTCTGAGTTCGAGTAGGGCTTCAGACCCCGTTCCGCCTTCTGCCTAAATGCAGCCCCAAGCAGGTCAAATACCGATGTCGTGACGCCTGCGGGCCCGAGCGCCGAGTCAGCCACGCGGAGCGCCGAGCGCGCTCCTGTCTGCGCGAGCCCCACCCAGTCGCTGTGCGTCCAAGACAGTCCTGACAACAGCGGGTACAGCTCTCTCCAGGAGTGGTCATCGTCGCCAACTGCTACGACGCACCGACCGCCCTGGTCCACCCATGATCGCGCCACGAGCCGCGCTGTGTAGGACTTGCCAGATCCTGCGGCGCCCGTGAGACGCACCGCCTTTGTGCCTGGGGCGTCGAGTGCGGCTACTAGTTGGGCAGCAATACGATCCTGGCCGAGCAGCCCCGCAAGATCCGCCATCGATAATCCTTAGTTATCACTGCAATACCCGCTCCAAGGTATCTGCGGCCGTAACGACACGCCTGAGTGCCCCGTCTGAAACGTGGGTGTAGAGCTCGGTCGTAGCAAGGCTTGCGTGTCCAAGCAGGCGTTGGATGTATCTGATGTCAACGCCGGCTTCCATCAGCTGGGTAGCAGCTGTGTGGCGGAGCATGTGCGGTGTGATCTGCAGGTTCAGCCCCGCTGCGTCGGCAGCCTTCCCGAGGCGAGACCTCATTGCCTGCGTGGTCAGTGGGTTATAGAACGAGTTGAAAAGGAGGTGCGTGTGCGTGATGCCTAGCTCAGTGCGCACCTGGAGGTAGGTTGCGGTGAGTGCAATCAGCCACGAATTAGGCAGGAATACGTGGCGCTCTCGACGGCCCTTGCCGAGAATGCGGACGCTACGCGCCTGCAGATCGATGTCATCACACGCAATGCCGACGACCTCGTGTACCCGGACCCCGGTAGTCAGCATGAGCGCGACGCCCAGTAGTGTCGTGGACTGGTGCGGTCGAGTTCTAACCGCTGCCGGCCGCGGTTCGTTGGTGGCGAGCGCGGCGCGCTGAAGGTGGCCGAACAGGCGGTCGAGTTCGTTTGCCGGTATGACGCGAGGCAGCGCTCTGCGCCGGCCAGTTGGGAGTGTCAAGCCGACCGACGGATCGTCGTCCAGCAGTTGACGGGCGAGAAGCCATCTACAGAAGCCGCGAACTGCTGCGATTCGCCTTCGTACCGACGGCGGCGACAGCCCCGCGTCCCGGAGCGCCTCTACGAACGCCACAAGGCAATCGCGATCTATGCGCCGGACCTGCACTCGGCGGCCCAAGTGTTTCTCGAACGCTATGACGTCGCCTTCGTAGGCACGAAGGGTGTGCGGGGACAGATCCCTTGTGGCGTGAAGCCACCGCATGTACTGCCGCTGCGCCTCGCAAATACGCACCGCATCGTTCCTTCCTCGAGGGGCAACGCAACAGCATCGCGACTGGACGCGAGACCGTGAGCCGCCCGCATAACGTGGCGGTGCAGGAATCGGCAGAGCGGGGTTGACACTTGAGACGCTGCCAGGTGTATGAGATCAGGGACGGCGCGCGGTCGTGTCACCGGGCGATGCCCCGCTCCTTGCGCAGCGCCGCGAGGGAGGCGCGGCGCAGGCGCCGCAGGACCTCGACGTCGCACCACTCCCGGTCGACGCCCTCGGGCCTGATTTCGCCGCGGACGAGGTCGCCGGCGCGCTCAAGCTCGCGGAGCACGGCGCCCGCGTCGACGCCATACCGCGCGCGCAACTCGTCGCTCGTGAACGGGCCGTGCGTGCGCGCGTAGCGGGCGACCAGCTCGCCCAGCGCGTCGGGGACGTCGGCGAGGAACGCCTCCGGCAGCCCGCCGGGTGGGACCGCGCCGAGCGCGTCGCGGTAGAGGCCGGCCTCGTCGGCGGCGATGTAGCGCTCCTGCCCTCCGATCCTGGCACGGACGATGCGCCGTTCGCGCTCCAGCTCCCGCAGCAGCGACCCGGCCTCGACGCCCTCGAAGACGCGTTCTTCGATCTCCGCGTGGTTGAGGTCGCCGACCCGCCGCAGCACGTCGTGCAGCCCGTCACGCCCGGTCGCACGCGTCATCTCAGAGCGATGCTGCAGATCGTCCTCCACGCGCGCCAGCGCAGCCGGGTCGATCAGCTCGCGCAGCTCCTCCTGCCCCAGCAGCTCCCGCAGCAGGTCGCGGTCGAGCGACAGCGCGGCGGCCCGACCCTCGGCCGAGGGCGTGTCCCCCTCGTACATGTACGTCGCGACGTAGTCGAACAGCAGCGAGGACGCGAACGGGGAGGCGGTCTGCGTCTCGACCTCCACCAGCGAGACCTCGCGGGTGGACAGGCCGCGCAGCAGCTCCTGCAGGCCGGGCAGGTCGAGGACGTCCCTGAGGCACTCGCGGTAGGTCTCCAGGACGATCGGGAAGTCGTCGTAGCGGCGCGCGACCTCCAGCAGGTTCTGGGCCTTCAGGCGCTGCTGCCACAGCGGCGTGCGCCGGCCGGGGTACGCGCGGGGGATCAGCAGCGCGCGGGCGGCGTTCTCGCGAAAGCGCGCGCCGAACAGCGCCGAGCCGCCGAGCTCCGCGGTGACCGCCTGCTCGACCTCGTCCGGCTCGATCAGCACGAGCTCGGCGGCGGACGGCAGCGCCTCCGCCTCGTCCGCGTCGAGGTCGGGGAGGTGCAGGACGATGCCGTCGTCGGACCACAGCGTGTCCGCCTCCAGCCCGAAGCGCTCGCGGATGCGCGCGGAGATCGCAAGGCCCCACGCGGCGTGCACGCGCCCGCCGTAGGGGGAGAGGACGCACAGCCGCCAGTCGCCGATCTCGTCGCGAAAGCGCTCCGGCACGATCGTGCACGAGGTCCTTGAAGAAGAATGGAGAGTGCGAGCCCCCTCTCCTCCTCTCATGGATCGAGGGGGTCCGGGGGATGTCGATACACACCACCCGGCGCTAGGCCAGGCCCGTCAACGTTGCTGCGCCGCGCGCGGATCGTGCCCGCCACCCGGGCCCAGACGATGCGCGCGCAGCTCGCTGGAGTCCTTCGACGGGTGGCGCCCGTCGAGCATGTCAAGCACGTTCTCCAGCAGTCCAGGCGAGAGCAGGAGCGCGTCCTGGCGCTCGCGATGAGATGTCGCCGAGCCTGCCGCGAGAGCGCTTGATTGGGCACAAATGGGCACAAATCGCGGCTCTGCGGTCGCCGGCGGCGCCTGCTAGCCCGGGGCCTTCTGTGGAAAACCGCGATCTAGCAGGCATTTCGTCTATGGACCTACGGGGAAGCAAATCGAACCAAGATTCTGGTGCTCTTGGCAAGGTTATGTCGGAGTTGCTTGGAACATTGGGAAGCCAGGAGACACGATCAAGATTGGGTCGTTTGGCCAAGAAGCTGGCTGATGTGCGGGCCAGCGGCGAGTCTCGGCCGAGGCGTGTGGCCTGTCGGCAGCGGCCACACCGACCGGGCTGGGTGTTGAAGGCCATCGTTGAGGTGTTGGCCGATCGAGAGGAGCCGATGCGAGCCAAGGACATTCATGCTGCCGTCGAGGCGTTGCTGGGCGAGCCGGTCTTGTGGTCCTCAGTCAAGGGTGCTCTGGCCGACAATGTTTCAGGACCATCACCTAAGTTTGTAAGGATAGCTAGAGGGAGATATGTGCTGGCATGACCGTCCCGCCGGGTGCACTTGATAGGACAGCTTCAAACCTATCGACAAGCGCCGAGGGTCTGTCAGGTCGTGGCCCGCTTTGATGTTGCTCGGCGCGAGCGCTGTACTCGCAGGGGTGCGCCGGTCGCGTTGAGGCGGAAGCGGATCATGGCCGGACTGACGCCGAAGTGCTCGGCTGCGCCGGCAGCCGTCCACCGGCCTTTGGCGATTGCCATAGCCGCTGGCTCGGGCACGAGCAGGGCACCGCCGAGCCAGCTCGCCTGATCCTCAATGTCCTGGTTCCAGTGTCGGCAGCCGGTGTTGTCGAGCGCTGGCGTTGGCGGGTGTAGGAGCAGCCCGTGGGCTAGCTCGTGCGTGAGGTTGCTGCACTGTCGAGTTGGAGCGTGGGCATCGTTGTGGACGATCGTCCGCTGCGAGCCAGCGAATACCGTGACCGCGGAGAAGACTTCTTGCTCCACTTCGAGCAGGTGTCGGACAGCGGGTGCTTGGTCGGCGAACTCGGATAGCCGGACAATCGGTATCTCAAGCCAGGCTGCCAGTGCATGTGGATCCAGGGGGTCGAACATGCTCAGCCCAAGCTCGCCTCTGACGTCTGCTGCCAAGCTGTTTGCCTCGGTCTTGAATCCGCGCCGGAATCCCATGCCGCGTCACGCCTTGGTCCGCAATCGCTCGTAGGTCGCCTTCACCAGCTCGTCTAGTGCTGTGGCGGCCTCGGTCGAGAGGTTCCTGTCGCTGCGCAGGTATGTCGAGATGAGCGCAAGGGGCTCCGGTTGGGGTCGCTGCTGGCTCGATCGAACGTAAGCATCGACATCGAGGCCAGACCAAGCCGCGAGCGCGGCTAGGCCATCTACGTCGGGCCGCTTGCCCTGTGCCATCCGCGTGAGCGTTGATGCGCTTACTCCAGATTGGTTGGCAACCTGCTTCCAGTTCAGCTCGCGGGCCTGCCTCACGCTGTCGATGGCTCCGTAGAAGCCCGCGGCGTCGAAGCGGCCGCTCTTGTCTTTGTCCATGTGTCCTCCTCTTGAATTGCGAACTTGCAATCGTTCTGCTACTATGCAATACTAGAGTAGCAACTAAGCGCCGCGAGCGCAATCCCAAAAGGAGGGACCACATGGCTGAGCCAACCAATGCGGTAGCCGACGAGGCCGCAGACCACAAAGATTTCGTCATCATCGTCAACGGAGAGCAAAGGACCGTTGAGTCGAGGAGCGTGTCGTACGAGGAGGTCGTCAAGATCGCTTACCCGACGCCACCATCGCCTGAGACTCGCTACACCGTGACCTATCGCAAGGCCGAGAAGCCGCCACATGAGGGCAGCTTGGCGCCGGGGCAGTCGGTGGACGTGAAAAAGGACGGCACTATTTTCAATGTCAAGGCAACTGGTAAATCATAGCGCCGACCTCCTTCGCCTTCAGGAGGAGGGGTACGACATCGAGGTCCGATCGAGCAATCTGCTCGTGAAGGTTCCCTACGTGACCTCAGATCAGGTAGTAGCGTCTGGATTTCTCGTTTCGGAGTTGACGACTAGCGGCGACTCTACTACTACGCCAAGCACTCACGTCGTATCCTTTGTCGGGGCCACCGAGGACGATCTCCCATGTGACAATCTCGGACGTACACTTGATGAGCTAATCAATAGTCGTGCGCCGGTTTCACTTGGCGACGGCTTGGTTGCGAGTTGCACCTTCTCGCATAAGCCAGAGCCCACATACCCGGATTACTACGAGAAGATGTCAACGTACGCAAATATGCTGCTTGGCTACGCACAGGCGATTGATCCAGAAGCGAAAACAAAGACGTTCCCGCCGATTCCGACGGATGAGGACGAGTCGGTGTTTCGTTATTTCGACTCGGCCACAAGTAAAGCGCGTATTGGAGCGGTGACGGACAAGCTCCGACTGCGAAAGGTTGTCCTTGCTGGCGTTGGTGGCACTGGCTCATATGTACTCGATCTCGTTGCTAAGACGCCGGTTCACGAGATACACCTTTATGACCGCGACACCATGCTGACACACAATGCGTTCCGAGCCCCGGGAGCAGCTACCCTTGAGGAACTTAAGGCCGCACCCAAGAAGGTCGCATACCTACAAGCTAAATACGACGCCATGCATCGCCACGTCATTGCCCACGATGTTGACGTCGATTCGAGCAACATCGAGGAGCTGCGAGACGCAGACTTTGTCTTTCTCTCAATCGACGGTGGCTCACGCAAGAGATTTATCATTCAGAAGCTTGAGGAGTTCGGCGTACCATTTATTGACGTCGGGATGGGCGTGTATCAGGTCGGTGACTCTCTCGGCGGTATGGTTCGCACAACAACCGGCACTCCGGGTCACACCGACCATATCTGGGCCAATAGCCGGATTTCCTTCGCTGACGAGGACGAAGATGAGTATGACCAGAACATCCAGATCGCCGATCTTAACATGCTCAACGCCGCACTAGCGGTCATTAAGTGGAAGAAGCTCGTTGGCTTCTACTCTGACTTTGAGCACGAGTATTCAAGCACCTACACTATAGACGGCAATCACCTGCTAAACGAGGATCAAGAGCAATGAGGCTGGATTACATAGAGCCGGAGTTTGTCGAGTTCATTCCTACGGAGCTAACTGAGGGAAAGCTCTATGTGTCCATGATCTACGCAACGACCGTGCACCTTTGCGCCAGCGGCTGCGGTAATAAGGTCGTCCTTCCGCTCAGCCCAGCCGAGTGGCAGATGTTCTTTGATGGGGAAGCCGTGTCGCTAACCCCGTCGATCGGGAATTGGGAGTTCCCGTGTCGATCCCACTACTGGATTACCGGCAACGCGATCAAGTGGGCAGCACCCTGGACCAAGGAGCAGATTGAGGCTGGGCGTCGCCGCGACCAGGCCGATCTCGACTCATACTTCACGACTCGGGGTGCCGTACGGAGCGGTGAGGACAGCACTGGCGAGACGCCACGCCGTAAAGGATGGCTTGAGCGGATTCGTGATCTATTTAGACACTAGCGCCTAGTGTCACACAAGTGCAATTTATGGCTGTTCATCTGTGCCCTGTTTCTTACCTTGCTCAGCTTTAGCCATCAGCCATATAGCTACCTCCATTTTGGTGGTATCAAGCTTGGCAAGTCGGTCTTCACGAATGCGAATATTGTGAGGCTTGCTCCGGCCAGGAACCAATGGTCGGCCATCTAGCCGATGAGTACCTTTCCTCGCTGACCTACGCTGCTTACGATTCATAGTAGGTAACAGTAAATCAGAGGACAGTGGTTCAATTAAAGGGATTTTCTTACAATGAGTGGAGGTGGTCAGATCGAACCAATGTTAAAGCGTTAAAAAGCCACATACTGTTGGCCTAAAATGTGTGGTGGACCGACGGGGAAGCAAATCGAACCAACATTCTGGTGCTTTTGACAAGGCTGTGTTCGAGCTGCTGGTGGCGCTGGGCAGCCGAGACGCCCGATCAGGTCTGAGCCATTTGGCGAAGAAGCTGGCTGAGCTTCGGGTGGATGGCGGTCACGCACGAACCCCCGTTCGTCGGAAGCCACGGTCTCATCGTCATGGCTGGGTGCTCCAGGCCGTCATCCAGGTGCTGACCGATCGAGGGGAGCCAATGCGGGCCAAGGAGATCCATGCAGCCGTTGAGGCATCGCTGGGCCAGTCGGTGGCATGGTCCTCGATCAAGGGGGCGCTTGCTACCAACGCATCGGGCTCCTCGCGTCGATTCGTGCGCGTAGCGAGGGGTCGGTACGTCTTGGCCGGGAGATAGGTGGCGTCTGCCAACCTGCAGACAGGCGTGTTCGTCGAATGCGTCTCATAGAGGTGGGTCTTGTTCAAGCAGCGCACTCAACATCAGGATCAGTGCTTGAGCGTCGCGGCGTTCCCACTCGATCTCGCGTGTCGCCTCGTCACGATGCTTCGCGGCATGTGCGACAGCCCAGACCCCGCGGCGGGCAAGCCAGAAGCGCGCTTGCTTATCGGCCTCGGACAGACCCTTGACACTGTACTCAAGGTCCGGGTGGCGGTCCTTGTCCTCGTTGCCATACGCAGTCTCAAGCGTGTCACGGCAGGCCGCGATGGCCTCTCGGTAGCGGCCCTCGGTCATGTCCTTGATCGCCTTCTCGAGATCCTCGCTTGCCCGCAGGGCACGCACAGAGTCGCCGTTTGTGAACTTCGGCACTTGAAGCAGGAAGCTCTGGGCGTAGCGCCAGTGCTCAAGCACCTCGATCCAGTCCGTGGCCTTGAGCCGATAAATCAATTCGCCCCAGAACAGTTGGGTAGAGGCATCCGCTGTCTCTGTCGCATCCCGAAGCACGGCCCCCTGAAGGTTTAGATGCAGTTTGAGCGGCCCTCCCGCGCGTTCGCGCTCAAGCGCCTCAAGCTGCGCTGGCAGCAGGTTCGCGCCGAGGTCTACCCGCGTCGAAGTGCCTTGTGTGCGCACAGGAAACTGGATCGCGTAGAGCGCTTGCAGTTGCCCCAGGGGCATGCGTGCGTCTTGAGCGAAGCTGACCTCGAGATCCCCAGCGACGAGAACCTTGGCGCCTTCGAGGTCATCCAGCCTCGTCGGGGTCCACTCCATCGCTAGCTCGATCCGGTAGACGCCGATCCCCGGACGCCCGGCCAGCCGCGTGATCGTCGTCTTGACCCCGGCCGATCCGATGTGTAGAAACGCTTCTTCCATGTACCCCACCCTTTCACAAAGCCGGGCGCAGAGCCATCAGCCCAACCCCATCCTGCGCAGCCCGCCGAGAAGATTCCTTCGACCATGTGCGCGACAATGGTGGGCGTGGCGATCAGCGACCGTAACCGCAAGATCCTTTGGAGCCTGTCCGGCAATGCATGTGCACGCTGCCAAGCCCAGCTTGTTGAGGCTCCAGCGGCGACCGGCGATCCACATGCAATCGTAGGCCGAGAGTGCCATATCGTCGCCCAGGCTCCACTTGGGCCGCGCGGCTCAAGCGGCTCGCGTAACGATCTCGATGGCTCCGACAACTTGATCCTGCTGTGCGCTAACTGCCACGCGGTGGTTGATGGACAGCCCGACGGGTTCACTCCGGAGGAGCTGCGACGTATCAAGAGCGCTCACGAGCAGAGCGTGCGGAGCCAGCGCGTTCCGTCCATGCTGGACGTCTCGCTGAGAGGACGTGACGAGCCGGTACTGCTTGAACCGATCGCCAGCGGCGACGCGCTGCTTCGCCTCCTCGGCTCCTCGCACTCTTCGGTCCACGACTACCCCGATGGTTTGTCGGCGACGCAACGGGAGCTGGTCGGAGATTTTCTACAGTCGTGCCAGGACTGGAGTGAAGCCTACGACGACATCGGCCCGAAGGGGCAGCTTGAAGGAGGTCAACACCTCCAGGAGCACATCAACTCGCTGCTCGTAGACGAGAACCTCGCCGTCTTCGCCGCGAAGCGCCAGCTCACGCTCGCCGGCAACGGTCGCGAGCTGCCCTGGTTCGAGACAGTAGTCAAGATCATTGATGTACATGAGGCTGGTGCACAAGCCTCCGGCAGGAGTGCACAGGTATAATGTAATGCTGACCAGGAGTAGCCGTGCGCCCTCTTGCCGAACGAGGCGCACGAACTCCACCGCAGTCATTATGAGTGCTATACCAGGACTATGACCGAATACACCTTCAATATCGGCGCTGCTTGTCCGGCAGACAAAGCCGTCGCACGGTTCGTGACCGTGTTGGGAATCGTCAACAACGAATGGCACCGGTCGATGTATCTCATGAATCTCACACAAGACGATCCCGATGGTGCCGGGATTCGCCTGCAATTGACACGTTCGCAAGCTGCATCACTATTGGAGGCCACGAAGTTCATCACTGACTCGCGCAAGCGATTCCCCGAGGTCGGAGCCTTCGTCGATGGGCTTGGTGACGACGCCCAAGAGAATCTTAACCGGCTGTTGGCTGCCCTCGATCCTAACTCGCCGCACTTCATGGACTGGTTGAAGGATCATCGGGACGTGACCAACCACTTCCCCAAGCTGCACCCAGCCGCCTACGCCAATGGAGACGAGGAGATTGCCAACGCGCTCGCTGCCGCCGCCTCACATACAGGCACGATCACCAGCGGAGAAACCCAGGCGAAGGAGCGTTTTGGCTTTGCCGACGAAGTAGCTGTGCAGCTACTTCCGGATATCGTGGAGAACCCTGATGAGATCAAGAAGCTGGCGGCGGCGCGGATTGCCTTGGGCGCGTTCGCTCGCGCGGCGATTGCCGCTTACATACAGAACGTCCCGGCCGGGGTCGTCTCGACGAGGGACTAGCTCCGCGGTCTCTGCTCAACGCGTGAGAAAATGCTGGGCTTCGCGCGTGGTGCGTCGCACAAGCGGCATTGCGCGCCCGAGCGAGCGAATCGCGGGTTATGGATAGGCCCAGCGGGCGCGGTGCGCTAGGGCACGGATGGCGCTGTCGCCGATTGGGCTCGGCTAACGGACTCGATAGAGGCTCTCGCTTGCTCGGTAAACACAAGGGCAGCGTCGATCGCCTGTTGCTCATCATGAACTCTCTGCGCAAGGTCAAACATCGCATCGAGCGGACCTCGCTGATAGTGAGCCTCGATCGTGCGGATCTTCTCGCGCATGTTCGCACCAACCTGGGCGAGACCCACAGCGATGTGTACGACCGGTACACCCATACCGATTACTTGAGGTCCGAACTCCTTCACGAAGTCAGCTAGCCCCTCCTCCGCGATGAGACTCCCCAGGCTCGTAACCACCGACTTCCTATCGAGCATCGACGACTGGTCGCAATATTCTTCGAGCGTTTTCCGTCGTAGCTCGATCACGTACGCACCAACAGTCAGCGCGCGGGCGAGTTCGACCACTACGACGCGCCCGAGCTCGGACAGCACTGCAAATTCAGCGCCGACGTGTTCGACGGCTTCCTCGCTGCTCTGCCTCCTAGTCCCCATGCCGGTGATCTCCGACATCGCCGTTGACAGGGCACGCTGCGCAAGTACGCCATGCGCGACTTCGGCCGCGAGCCCCGACATTGCGACCTGCGACGTCAAGAAAGCACGAGCGTTGCGGAATTTCCGTATTTCGGCGATGACTCCATTCGCAAAGGCCCGGATGACCTCGGCTCGCGGTTCGGCAGGATCAAGGTAACGCTCCAATCGCTCGATAGCAGCATCCTGTGACCCTGTGTCGTACCGGTTGGCCTCGTCAAGAAAGCTCTGTTTCGCAACCGATAGGTCGTCAATAGCTTGGCTCCACGCCGTATCAGTCGGTTCGCTTCCGCCCTCTACCACGCCAGGCATCATACTCCTCGGCCTGCGTGCCTGGCTTCGACCGCGGAATCACACGCTAGGTAAAGCGGCTGCTGCTGAGAGGCGCCCGAGGTCGCACAATCGGCGGTGCGCGAAACGCGCAGCGACAGCACAGGCGGCGCGTCTCGCTCTTCTTACTCAAGACGTCTCTCAAAGCTGATCCGCACATCTCTTGAGGACAACCGGCCATGCGCCGCGCACCGAGTCTGCCGGACAGCGCTGGCGTAGTGAGTCGACCGGGAGCACTTCGTCGCATCTCAACTAGAGCTATGCTCGACCCGTTCCACATAGCGAGAGTCGAGATGGGAATTGACCTAAAGACAGCAGGAGCTATCGTCGGTGTTGTCGGCGGTCTAGCGGGCATCCTGTCTCTCGTCGTCCAATGGAGCGTCCAGCTCAACGCTAGACGAGCCAATCTACGCCGCCATGCCGCCGCCGTAATTCTGAGACGTGCCGATGGGCTCGCTCTACTGCGAAACAGCGGCGCCGAGCGCCTACTCGATGTGATCCTCGAAGCGAGCGTCGACAGGAGCCGACTTGTGGCGCCCTTCGGGCTGACCCTCGAAGACTTTGAGATGATCATTACGCCTGCACGAATCCCGCTGGGCGATGTCCCGCCAACCTCGCCTACCCAGCCGGACCTTGAGATCCGGCTCGTTGATCGGGGTCTTTTTGGCGACGTTCAGCGTCTCGAAGCGTCGGGACAGGCCGGCGGTCCCTGGTCGCTCGCCAGCGTGAAGTGGACGGCCCGTCCTGAGCCATACCTACCCGCCGGGCTGACCGATGAAAAGCTCGCTGACTTTGCCCGTGACGCCGAGCGCGGCGGGAGGAAGAGCATTTACGAAGACAAGCTTTCGGACACTCCCAAGTATCGCGTCTTCGTAGATGAACAAGAACGGAGGCGATACTGCTACGAGTGGCTATCCAAGGAAGCAAGTGAGAGCAAATCGAAGCACGAGGAGATGGCCGGGCTCCTTATCGAACTGTCCGTGGTATTTACCGATATCGCTGGGCGCCGATGGCGCCGCTACGAGAGCGGGACAATCGAACTGCTCGGTCCGTTCGGTCGACTCTCGCGAGCGCTACGGCTCCCGAGGAGCTACCAGACGCCCCTCACCCTGTGACACGGGCCGGACTACCTACACGTCGCACAACTGGTATTGAGCGACCCACCGTGGCCTGGACGCTTCCGTCCGACCCGCTCCTATACCAGCACTACTGCGGCGGCCCGGATGTAACGCTGGGGCGAGGCAAAGACTCGTGACCCGACGATTTGCCTAACCAGGTGGTTGGGGTGTAGCGGGGTCGTCTCGTTGCTGGTTCGGGTCTGGATTCGATGTCTCTGACCGCTGATGGGCAAGACGCTCAGCTGCATCGAGAAATGCCTGAGCCGCGACGCTCTCGGGTTCTGGAAGGCCCCGAATCGTGCCAGTCGCCGACTCAATAACGTTGTCTGGCAGGCCATCCTGACGTATTCGGTCGAGGGCTTGCTTGGGCACTCCTTCTATAGCGTCGAAAGACTTAGACGGCATAGCTTTATTGTCCTCCTGATGTGAAGAGGTTGTCAAGAGGGACTGCGGGTGCTCCGGCTCGTTCCCCTGCATGAAACCCGACTGGTCGGACAGAAACCTACGGACGAACTTACGAAGCGATCTCATGCCGTTCATTGGGATAGTCGCGATTCGCGCCGATGTTCGCGTCGCGCGGCACGCCACCACGTTTGGCCAAGTATGGAGGTCCCTGCAAGGAGGAGTGCGATCACGGTGCCGAGTGCGAACAAGCTCAGGCGTTTCGAGAAGCCACCAACCATAACGCCAGCAGCCACGAAGCTCAAGACTCCTGGAGCTGTCGCGATGATCCTCAGCGGCCACAGCAGGTGGGTGGTCATGGGATGCTCATTTGAGCGCACGAGATAAAGCGATAGCAGGGTGGGAACTACCAGGAGTATTGCCGCCGCATCCTGCACGCTTTGGTCAGCATGTTCTGTGATGCGGTAGAAGACATAGCCAACACCGAGTACTGTGAGAATGGCAGCCAAAGTGCCCGCACGCACGATCGTTGAGCTACGCGGCCAAAGTCGGAGTACCACCGAAAGAGTGCTTCCGCGTGGCAGTTTGGAGTAGTGAAGATGAATCCGCTGAAAACTAGTTCTCCGCTCCTCGACTTCCATTTCAGCCGATTCGATGTAGGCTCGCCGGGAGCTAACCTGCAACCCCTCCGGAGCTTCAGCCTCAAAATGATAGCTAGCGGAATCGCTGGCATTGGGCGCCAGAATAAGGACTCGGCGCGCGCGGTTGCCCGTCACGAGACGCAAGAACGTGCGGAAGCCTCTGAGGAGGCCGTCGGTAACATCGTAAAAGCGTTCATCGTAGGCAAAGTGAACCACACGGCGACTATCTGCCGTCACCGGGAGAAGGACTGCCGCCATGAACTGCGTGGAAAACGCCTTCACCAGCGAGGGAAACACCTCGTCGTTGCTGAGGATAGTCCGTGCGGCTATGTCGTCTTCTACGGCTGTCGTCTTGAGCAGCAATCTCCGGCGTGCATCCATCGCGGAGCCGACAAAGTTCGATACCTGGGGGTCGAATCGTGCCTTATCTCGGACGACATGCGTGATATCGGCGGCTACGCTCTGCGGCACCGTGGTGCTCAAGGCAATTTCCGCGGTCACCAGCAATGCCGCTTCGGCGAGTACTGACAGCTGTGGCGTTGACAGCATCGGGACGGTGGCACTGCCCTCGGCGCTAAGGCTGAAGTGCACCAGTGTGCCCTTGCGGAAAAATGCCAGCGGGACCGCGATGTTGGCGGTGTCAGAGCCATCGACTTCGAGAAGGTGAAGCACTCTTGTTGGAAAGGTGAAGTCGAGACTGTTGCTGCGACGGATAACGTCATGATCCTCGAACGCGACAAGCTCGACACGACGATGGAGCCATAGAGGCCACGTAACGAGAAGCATAGCTGTGGCCAGCCCAAGCCGACGTTTTTGGTCATCGGTCAGGGGGACGGTTTGGTCGTAGAGCGCTAGATAGGGCGATTGCATAAGCGGCGCAATCTATCTATTCGTACTGCGGGATGTCAAGGCGCATCTCGCGGTCGTCGCCAACATCGCGGGTGTGTCGCTACGGTTTATGCGCGTAGTCTGCCGGCTCGCGCGGACGTGAGCGAGCCCCGCGCATCCTCATGCCGCGGTTTAGGAGGAGTCCGATCGGAGATCTCACCAGTGCTGGTTGCTGAGGAGGAGCGTAGTCCGGCGCGAAGCCCTCGAATACGGTTCTCTCGTCGTACAAGGGCCATTGTCGGCCGCGCTGCCCGCAGCTGCGGACCCATCCGGGCGGCGGGATCGCGGCGTCTGCTGAGGAGCCGCGATCGCGAAGGGGTTCCGCACCCTCGCGCTTTGTGGGGGTCTAATAGAACTGGACCGCCGACCCCATGAACGTCGCCTTCTTCACGGGCTTCGCGGGCTTCTTGCCTACCGCGATGCCGCAGGTGGCCGCACCGGTGAAGGTCTGGGAGATTGCGCCGGTGAGGCTCGACGGCGAGAACGGCCCGCCTTCAAGAGTGCCGCCGATGCTCACGCCTGACGTGCCAGTGAGCGGTACACGGAGCGTGCCGCTCGAGCTTCCGCCGCTTATTTTCGGCGACCACTTGATGATCACGGCGCCTGTGGCGAGTTCGCCCGCAGGACTCGTGAGCAAGGCGCAACTCACCGCGCCAGTCGTCCTCAGTGTCGCGGCGTATTTTGCGGCCGTGAATCCCTCGCCAGAGCAACCAGACAGGGTGCCTTTGACCGTGACGGTCTGTGCCTGCACCGTGTTCGTCAGCCCCGGTGAGTATTTGGCTTTGCCACTGTCGCCGGTGCAGGTTGCTTTTATGGCGGCGACGGTATAGCTGATTTCGGTCTTGCCTGTCCCACCGTCTTTGCTCCTTGCGGTGACCGCATAGCTGCCCGATCCCACGGCCACAGTGCTCAGGGTTCCGGAGCCGCCAGAGACGCCGTTTGAGTCGGTGCATGATTCGATGCCTGGTCCACCTTCGCCTTCGGTGCAGGAGAAGCTGGTTTTTACTACGGCGCCCTGGGGGTAAGTGCCGCCACTGGCTGGGGAGTTGATCGTCGCTATTGGCGCGGTTACGACCGCGTAGCTTATTTCCGCGGTGCCGGTCGCCCCGTCGGTGCTTTTGGCTGTCACGGTGTAGGTGTGGGGGCCGATGGTTGACGTGTTGAGCGTGCCCGCGGTGCCGGACCCGCCGTTTGAGTCTGTGCATGATGCGATGCTCGCTCCCTGGCCGAGGGCTTCGGTGCACTGGAAGCTGGTGTTCACGACAGCGCCCCGGCCATAGGTGCCGCCGCTCGTCGGCGAGCTGATCGAGGCTGATGGTGGGCAGCGCGGGATCGGTGGGTCCGAGAACGCGCCTCCGACGCCGGGGGTGTCCACGTAGACGTCGGATACGTAGTGGCCGTTGGTGAGCTTGTCCCATACGTCAGATGCGGTGCCTTTGTGGGGTGTCACCAGCTCGCCCTGGGTCTGACAGACGATGTGCACGGCAGCGCCTTCGGGCAGGAGGCCAACGTGTTCGTATTCGCTGTAGCTTGGAGTCACACGTTCGTAGAGGCCGCAGCTTTCTAGGCAGGTGCCATACACGTGGTATTCCCAGGATTCTTGGGCGAGCGCTGGAGCGGAGCCGAGAAGCAGCGAGCCGGCAACGACGAGGGCTGCCAGCGCCACACCGCGGATACTCCAAACCGATCTCCTGTTGGGCCTCATGGTTGCACCTATCTTTCGCCTGAGATTGGACGTGTCATCGCGTCGAGTAGTAGTCGTGGCCGAGGATCAGTGCCTGGCCACCGCCGTGGTGGAAGCTCGTGACCAATTCGAGAAACTCGGTGACGGTAGTGCCTTGTAGTGCAGCCGGGTAGGCCGTAAGCCTGAGATCGTAGGTCCAGGCGCACAGCGAGTAGGCTTTCTCCTTGAGCGCCGACGTGACTTCGTTCCAAGCTGACAATGTGGCCGGCGGCCCGAAAGGCGGCGCCGTGGCGCCTGGCGGGAGGTTTGTGTATTTCGTCTTCTTGCAGTTGGCGTTGGCGATAGCAGCCACGTCGCCGTTTGTGGCGGGGTCTTGGTAGGTGGGAACTGCGTGCGCGCCGCTGCCTTTGGTGCCGTTCTGGAGCTCAGCCCAGAAGAGTGCTGGGGTAGCAGGCACGAACACTTTGCGAGCTTCAACGAGGCTGACAAAGCCGATCGTGCCCGCGTGGGCGACGACGTATTTCGCCTCTTCGGCTTCGTCCTGGCCGGGAGCCCCCGGCGCCGATCTCACCACGTGCGCCGCCGCGGGCCACACGGTTTTGTTGATGCCTTCCGCTAGTTCGGCCCATGTAGCGAACTCGCCGTTTTCGGCAAGAAGCGCGGCGTTATCGACGAGGTTTAGGTAGCGCTTGAGTATGTGGGTCGTTCCTGATCCGTCGAACTCCACGACCGGCGTGATCGCGTCAGTCGCGCACCCGGTGCCTACGACTTTGTCGCCGCCGTCGGTCAGTGCCCCCCAGGTGGTCACGGTGCCCTGGAAGATTCCCTCCAGGTCGGCATCGCTGAGCACCAGACGTCCTGGCGCCGGCGTGCTGGTGGCCGTACATCCGGTCGGGAGGTGGACAATGATCGCGACCGACTCTTGTGCGACGGCGATCGTTTCGACTTTGGCCGCTGGATTCGTGCAGCTTTCGATGTTGGCGATCTGGAACGGGTTCGGCGGTTCGTCGGTCCCAATGAAGGAGTTGTTGGCGGCGAAGTCGGCGGGGGGAGGACAACCTTCTGTGCCCCAGGAGGCCATGCCGATGCTGCTGCTTGTCGTGCGGTATTTGACCGTCGGCGGCCCGCCGCCGCAGAAGGCGGCGTCCCACACCGTCTGCGCCTCGTTCTGCAGCGTTGAGCCCTGACCTTCGATGTTTATGCCCAGGCAGGCGGGTGGGAACGCGCCTGCCGTAGCCGGCGCGGTGAAAGCTACGACTACGGTCGCCGAGAGGATGGCGGCTAGCGCCAAGCATCGTGCAGTAACGGAGCTCGTCATCAGAGTTACCCCCATCTGTCGTTGCACAATAGAGAGCGGAGCGTTCTGATGTTGCGATGCGATGCTGGCAAGTCGGGGGTGCCGAGAGGTTACACGGATGTTACCCCGCGTCCGTACTTGCGCAAGATCCTTGACGGTTGCCGGATAAGCGAATGTGGACGATAGACGAAATGACGGCGGCCGCTCGGCACTGGCAGGGCGAGCGAAATATCGTCGTGATAACAACTCACGAGGCAGCGCCTCGGTATAAAGATCGCCGCAGTATATGGACTCCCTCTTCTGCTGCCGCCCGAGCCCGGCTATAGGATGGTCGACCTGGAAGAACGAGCCTAGGACGCCGGGCAAATCGCCGGGCTTCGGGCGTTTTGGGGGAGACGGACGCGTCGTCGCTGAGCTTCCGTGCGCTTGTGCGCCTCGACTGGTGTGGCGCTGGTTTGCGGGCTGTTGGCTGTCAGATCAGTCGGTAGCCGACGCCGTGGACGTTGGTGATCCAGCGTTCGCCGTCGCTGCCCAGCTTGCGGCGGAGGCGGCTGGCGTGGCTGTCGAGCGTGCGGGTGGTGCTGGGCGCGGCGTATCCCCAGAGGTTGGTCAGGAGCTCTTGCTTGTGAAAGACGCGCTTCGGGTCGCTGGCGAGG
>Ga0181538_10000627_pt1 | contig 41944 bp, 39 predicted proteins | sample PEATcosm2014_Bin_40_FD_119773 | JGI IMG/M metagenome (GOLD analysis project Ga0181538, IMG submission 119773) | Peatland microbial communities from MTU Mesocosm Facility, Houghton, MI, USA - PEATcosm2014_Bin23_30_metaG | ecosystem: Environmental > Terrestrial > Soil > Wetlands > Peat | place... | reverse complement strand
ACTTTTGGCCTTCCTGCAGAGTCTCTGATAATGCCGAGTGGCGAAGACAAAAAGGGGGCGATTCCTTCGATATTTAAGGAATCACCCCCTTGAACTCGGCATTATTCATCACCCGGCAAAAAATCCCAATAACAACACCTCTGATTCAGCAAGTAGGAGGTCCGCAGCGGCCTACTGCCACCGGCAGTCGGCCATTCGATATTCAAACTCAGCACCGCACCACGAGGTAATGCGTCAATGCTGAGTAGCGACTCTGCGCCTGGACCCGAACCGGGATTAAGGAAACATAAGTCCAACCGCTGCTGTGTCTCGCCAATCGTGAATTCTTTTTTCCGCAGCACCTTCGGTGTGAAAGGTCCGCCGAAGTGTATGACTGGAGCTTGCTCACGGTTTGTGGACCAAAACGTGCCGAACCAGCCAGCGTACATGGGCATTTGACCGCCGACGGAAAGCGACAATCCGTAACTATCTTCCTTGTCGCTGTAATTCCAGCGTCGTAAGACAAAGTTGGTGTCTCGTGGTCCATTGGTCGGCGTGATGGTATCAAGCAAATATTCGAATTGCCAACGGTTCCCGCCCAAGTCCCGGACGTTGCTTGGCTTGATGGGTGGCCCGTCATCGGTCAGGTCCCCATTCGCATTCTTATCCACGAATAATCGCTTGCCATCCTCGACCATCCATACTCTCACATCGCCGCTGTTGCCCAAGGTGAGCAAGCAATATTTCGGCGTGGATTGATACGTAGGCTCCTTGATGATGGTGCGGTCAAAACGACTCACCACGTTGGTAGAAGCGTGCGCCTTGTTCGCGAAGGATATCGCAGAGTACAAGGTGGTCACTATGGCAAAAAGTAAACGGGGCATATGCGTTTCCATTGGTTGTAATTGTCGCCGTCCATAGCTCAGGCACAGCCGCCGAGCGGGACGTTGAAAAGCAAAATGACAAACAAATATCATAAAATCAATCGCAACTGGCAGGGGCAGCAGGCTGTTGCCTGCAGCGATTTGACCACGTCTTCATGGAAACCGAATCTGATACTGGTCGCTTGCGGGATCAGTTCGCAACGCCGCCACCGCTCGCGCCTCCGTGCCAGCCGGAACCATAACGTCATATGCAATTGAACCCTCACAGAACGAGGGGATGCCTGCGTGCTGTAGAATCTCTCGGACATGCTGCTCGAACCGAAAAGGTATCCCCGCGACGCAAACCCACTTACTTTTATCAGAAACGTCCGCTTGCGGCGTGGAGTAGTGCGCACACGAAATAATGCCGAGCGCCGCCAAACTCAGAACAACCGTGATGATAATTCTGCTCATGATTCGGAGTGGCCTAACGACTCAGGCACGCGGGATCAACCTGCGTGAACCCCGTAAAGGTGCGTGGCCCCACGGGGCTATACGCTTGCGAAGCGGAACTGGAACGGCCATCCCGCGTTGGCTGCAGTGATTAGGCGGCATGGTCATATTGTCGAAGGCGCAAGCCAGTAAGAAATAACCATATCAGAACCGGCAAACCCATTGCCCGTTGAGCCAGACCCCTCAAATAGACGGGGACAAAGACAAGCCCCACCAAAGACGCGATGGTCAAAAAGCCAAAGAACAGTGTCACGTGTGAGAATGACCGCCATTTCTCGTCGCGTCTATAGGCACTGGGCAATGTCAAGAGGAGTGCGACGAGTGATACATATAAAACAGCCGAGGAAGCAAGGTGTATGATGCATGCCCTCGTAAAAGTCGGGTGGCTACCATCCGGCCGCAATACGTCTATGGGAAAGATAGCGCACACATATACCGAGATAACCATCACGCCCAATAAAACGCACGATGCCGTGAGAAAGCCGCAGCGGCGGACGCTGCGCCACAGTCCGATCAAGAGCATGAAAAGCGTCGCAGCCAGCAAGTAGGCTGCAGCCGTTCCAAGAAAACCAAATGGCCCGACTAAATACTCGCTCATGAATCTGCGTAAAGGGTTATAATCAGGCCGCAAGAGATGCAGCATCGCGAACAGAAAAAGGCAAAGCAATGTCCCGGCGATAACACATGAACCGCAAAAACGTGATGACAGTGCTTTCATAAACTCCACGTGCGTCTGCCGCCCATCCAGAACTCAGCCACGCCGGGACTGCAATGTCAACCGCGAATGCGGAACTGAAACGGCCAACCGGAGTTGGCTGCAGTGATTTGTTAAACGTGTGCCGATAGGCCAACGTTCGATTACCCATGATCTTCGTTTTCATGTGCGGCTTACGAATGCGGCGCGCACGGAGTGACGCGCCCGACCATCAAATCATCTGCCCCCATCCGTAATACAATGACAAGAGTTCGCGCACCGACGACAAAGATTTGGACTGCGGTGGCAGAGCGCAGCGGTGACACCGCTTTCCGTACGACCGGTTGCGTCCCAAAGCGGCGTGGCGCTTCGCTTCCCGCCGCAGTCCAAAATCCGTGGTTGCGGCGCCAGCCGCGTCGGGTGCATCGGTGTTCATCCGTGGTTTAAATGGGGGCTCGTGTAACTCGCCCCTCCGAAAGTACTGGTTGACTCCGTCTTCCGTCGCGAGCGGGCACTCAACGCTCAACATTCAACATTCAACATTGAATGGAGACAGGCTGGAATCGCTGTCCTACTTTAATTCGAGGACGAGAACGAAAGAGAAGGGAAACACTCAACGTCGAACGTTCAACTTCCAACATTCAACAACCAACTATCCCAAAAGTTTCATCACGGCAGCCGCGGCTTCGTCGGCCTTGACGGGTTGCAGCGCACCGCCGCGCGGTTTGATCTCAACTTCGCCTTTGGCCAGCGATTTCTCGCCAATGCCAATGCGAATGGGAAAGCCCACCAGTTCGGAATCCTTGAATTTCACGCCGGGGCGTTCGTCGCGGTCGTCCAGAATCACGTTCACACCGCGCGCGGTGAGTTCCGCGTAAATTTTTTCCGCCAGTTGCATGACCGCGCCGTCCGGCGCCACGCCCAGCGGCGTGATGCAGACGGTGTATGGCGCGACGCTCACCGGCCAGATGATACCGTCCTTGTCGTTGCACTGTTCGATGACGGCCTGCATGGTGCGGGTGACGCCGATGCCGTAGCAGCCCATGACGACGGGTTTGCGTGCGCCTTCCTCGTCGAGGAAGGTCGCGCCCAGCTTCTCGCTGTATTTCGTGCCGAGCTTGAAAACGTGGCCGACTTCGATGGCGCGGCGCATTTTCAGCGGTTTGCCGCATTTCGCGCAGGGTTCGCCGGCGGTTACGGTCCGCAAATCGAACCATTGCGTCACCTGGATGTCGCGTTCGATGGAGACGTTCTTGAGATGAAAACCGTCCTCGTTCGCGCCGGTGGTCATGCCGTTCGCGCCGCGCAGGCGTTCGTCGGCGTAAATGGCAGGAGTGACACAGGCCTCCGGCTCGGCGTGTTGCAGCGGTTCACCTTCAAGCCGTGCTGGAGGCCGGCGCTCCAAGGTGCTGGCCACCGCGCCCAAGCTTCCCGGATGCGCGCCAAGTGTGGCCGCGCATTCTTCCGGCGTGGCGGGCCGCGCCGCAATCGCGCCAGTCCGGGCCATGAACTTGGTCTCGTTCAACTGGTCGTCGCCGCGGATCAGGATGATGACCGGCTTGCTGTCGGCGATGTAAACCAGCGTTTTGATCTGGCGGTTCGCCGGGACTTTGTACGGTTCCTTGCTCAGCGCTTCAATCGTCACAACGCCGGGCGTGGCGAATTTTTCAATGGCCGGACCAACTTCGCGCGCGGCGGTTTTGGGAATGCCGCTGGTGGCCTTCTCGATGTTCGCGGCGTAACCGCAGGCTTCGCAGAAGACGACTTCGTTCTCGCCGGTCTCGGCGGGCACCATGAATTCGTGCGAGAAATTGCCGCCGATGACGCCGGTGTCGGCCTCCACGGGAAACGCCTTCAATCCGCATCGGGCAAAAATGCGCGCGTAGGCATCGAACATTTTTTTGTAGCTGGCCATCGCGCCGTCGTCCGTGGTGTCGAACGAATACGCGTCTTTCATGATGAATTCCTTCGCGCGCATGAGGCCGAAGCGCGGGCGGATTTCATCGCGGAATTTCACGCTGATCTGGTAAAAATTCTTGGGCAACTGCCGGTAGGAATTGATTTCGTTGGCGGCGACGGTGGTGATGACCTCCTCGGCTGTGGGGCTGAGGATCCATTCGCGGTTGCCGCTGTCCTTCAATTTGAACAGCACGTTGCTGGCGGTTTCGTAGCGGCCGGTTTGCTGCCAGATTTCCGGCGGCTGGAGGGCGGGCATGAGCAGTTCGAGCGCGCCGGCGCGGTCCATTTCCTCGCGGATGATTTGCTCCACCTTGCGCAGCGCGCGCAGGCCGAGCGGCAGGAAGGTATAGACACCGCCGGCGAGCTTGCGGATGAGACCGGCGCGGAGCAGGAGTTTGTGGGAAAGGATTTCCGCGTCAGCCGGGGCTTCACGGAGCGTCGGAATAAAAGCATTGGTCCACTTCATGCGGCGGAAAGATTAACCAGAAAGGCGCGAAGGAACGAGGAATTTTATTTTGCGGCGTAGCGGCTCCCCGGCAGAGAGCCGCAAACTTTAGTTCAAGATGGCGGCTTCAATTGCGGCTTGCTCAACAAATCCCCCTGCTTAAAATCCAAGCATGACCGTGAGGCAATTTTACGACTGGCAGACGGCTGGCGGCGGCGGCGACGTTTCGCTGCTCGTCGAAACGCTGGAACGCGATGAAATTCCGTGGTGCATGATCGGCGGGCTGGCGGTCAACCATTGGGCCAAGGAACCGATGGCAACGGCGGACGTGGACGTAGTCATTGCCGCCGGGAGAATCCCCGAAGCAGTGAAAGCCTTGCGCGCAGCGGGCTTTACCGCAAAAAAATTCCAATGGTCGGTCAACCTCAAAGGCCGATCGGCGTTGTCCGTGCAAATCAGCACGGAAGAAGTCTATCGCGAATTCCCTGCGCGCTCCGTGCCAGCGGACATTCACGGCATTCTCATGCGCGTGGCGAGTTTGCCGGACACGTTGCGTGGAAAGATTCTCGCCTGGCAGGATCCGGAACGCCGCGCCAGCAAACGCCAGAAGGACCTGCTGGACATCATGCGGCTAGTCGAAGCGCATCCCAAACTCCGCAAGCTACTGCCCACCGATCTGGCGAAAAAAATCAAAGAATGATTTTCCCGGCGGGAGCATGGACGCGGCGCTGTGCCGAGACGCCGCTACGTTCTCACTTCACAACGTTCACCAGCGGCGCGAGGCCTTGAATCCGCACTTCCAGCTTGTCGCCGCTCTGAATCGGGCCGATGCCGCCGGGGGTGCCGGTGAGGATCACGTCGCCGGGCAGCAACGTCATGTTCGTGGAGATGAAACTGACGAGTTCGTGCGGCTTGAAAATGAGCAGCTTCGTGTTCGAGTTCTGGCGCAACTGGCCGTTTTGGAAAAGCTGGATGGTCAATTCGTTCGGATCCATTTTCGTTTCCACGAACGGACCGAGCGGCGTGAACGTGTCGAACGATTTGCAGCGCGCCCACTGGGTTTCGGCGTTTTGGATGGTGCGGTCGCTGATATCCTGCGCGGTGGTGTAACCAAAAATGTAGCGCGGCGCCTGCGTGGGCGAGACATTGCGGATTTTGCGCCCGATAACGATGGCCAGCTCGGCTTCATAATCCGTGCGATGGTTCCGAAAGGGAATTTCAATTTTCCCGCCGTCGGGAATCAGCGAGGTAGTGGCTTTGAGCCAAAACAAAGGCTCTTTCGGCAATGGCCGGCCGATTTCCCGCGCGTGGTCGGCGTAATTGAGGCCGACGGCGATGATTTTGGAGGGCACGACTGGAATCAACGTCTTGATGCCCTTGCGCGGAGTGGGATTGCGGTCGAAGGATGGCGATCCGAAAACATCGCCACGCAGCCGGAACCATTCGCCGTCCACGACTTTGGCGTAAAATATTTCCTCGTCCTTTTGAAATCGGCCAATGGCTGCCATAAAGCGGCGGAATTTAACCAACCTCGTAAAACCGTCGCAAGAATAAAGCCGATTCAAACCCGAAGCCCGAAGGCCGAATCCCGAAAGAAATCCGAAATCCGAAGCTTGAAGCGCAGAACTGATCGTGAGACGGTTTGTTCTTCGGATTTCGGACTTCGGGCTTCTTTCGGATCTCGGATTTCGGCCTTCGGATTTATACCGTCCCAATGGCTTGCCGAAATGGCCTTATTTCGTTAGATTAGTGCCATGAACCGCTTGACGAAACAGGAACAATTGGTTCTTTGTATCGTTCTGGGGTTGCTGCTGACCGGCTGGGCCGTCAAAACCTATCGCACCGCCCATCCGGCGACGGCAGTGACCCGGGTGGCGACGCCTTAAAATGCAAGAAATCAATTTTGACGAAGCGTTGGAGCAAATCCTGTCCAAGGATTCGCGGTACACGCGCGAAGCCTACCTGTTCGTCCGCGAGGCGCTCGACTACACGCAGAGGCTCGCCGGCAAGGAAACCCGCGGGGCCATCCGCCATGTCACCGGACGGGAATTGCTTGACGGCATCCGGCAGTTTGCGCTGAATCAATTTGGACCGATGACCGTGACCGTGTTTGAAGAATGGGGCGTGCACAGTTGCCGGGATTTCGGCGAAATCGTCTTCAACATGGTGGAAAGCCGCCTGCTCGCCAAAACCGAAAAAGACACGCGCGACGATTTTCAAAACGGCTACGATTTCACCGAAGCCTTCCGCAAGCCGTTCTGGCCGCAGAGCAAATTCGATTCAGAGAACAAGCCGATCGGGGGCTGAATTCATTTTGGGAAGGACGCCCGCCGGAATGAATTTTGTTTTGACGTCCGCTCTCAACCTGACCTTCTCCCCCAGGAGAAGGAACAGTTATTGCTGGTTTTCGGTTCGCGGCTAATCATCCGGCTAATCCAGTCGCAGGTTTTTCAAATGGACGGCGACCGATTCTCCTTCTCCTTGGGGAGAAGGTCAGGTTGAGGGAGGTCGTGAAACATTTGAATTCCATAATCCGTGTTCGATGAAAGTTGAGAGGAAATCCCCCAGCCAAATTGGATTGCCCAAAGCGTAATTCCCCATATCCTTCCGATCCGATTTTGTTTTATGAGTGACACCACTTTTTCAACCAGGATTGCGGCGATGAAAATTCCGTCGCTGCCGGCCGGGGTCACGCTTACCACGCTCGACAACGGGCTGATGATCATTGTGCGCGAAGATCACAGCGCGCCGGTCGTGTCGGCGCAGGCGTGGTGCATGGCGGGCAGCATTCACGAAGGCAAATGGCTCGGGGCCGGCCTGTCGCACGTGCTCGAACACATGCTGTTCAAGGGCACGACCACCCGTCCCGGCAGCCGCATTGACCAGGAAGTGCAGGAGGCCGGCGGTTACATGAACGCCTACACGAGCTTTGACCGCACGGTGTATCACATTGACGTGCCAGCCACCGGCACGCGCACGGCTATTGATGTCCTGTGCGACATCATGCAACACGCCACCCTGCCCGACGATGAACTGGCCAGGGAACTCGACGTGATCCGCCGCGAAATGGACATGGGCCAGGACGATCCCGGCCGCCGCGCCAGCCGCCGCCTGTTTGAAACCGCCTACACGCGCAGTCCGTATCGCTTCACCGTCATCGGGTACCCCGATATTTTCGGCGAGTTGAAACCCGGCGACATCCGCGGTTACTACGCCGAAAAATACGCGCCGAACAACGTGTTCTACGTTGTCGCCGGCGATGTCAAGAAAGACGAAGTCATCGCGCAAATTCGCGCCGCCTGCGAAAAAACCAAGGCGCGGGCGCTTCCTTCGGTCGTGCTGCCGGAAGAACCGAAGCAAACCGCGGCGCGTGAAATCGTTGAGGAGGCGCCCATTGAACTCGGTCATTTTCATTTTGCCTGGCATATTCCCGAATTGCGGCATCCCGACATGCCGGCGCTTGACGTGCTCGCCGTTTTGCTCGGCTGCGGCCGCAGTTCGCGCCTCTATCAGCAGGTCCGCGAGAAGAAAGGCGTGGTGCATCACGTTGACGCGTGGACTTACAGCCCCGGCAATCCGGGTTTGTTCGGCATGAGCGCCATCGTGGATGCGGACAAATTCATCGCAGCGCGTGACGCGATGCTGGCCGAGACCGAAAAAACAAAGACGTCGCCGGTGGCCGCCGCCGAACTCGGCAAGGCGGTGAAACAATTCATTGCCGCCACGCTGGCCGCGCGCAAAACGATGGAAGGCCAGGCGCAAAACCTCGGCGGAAACTGGCTGGCCGCCAACGATTTGAATTTTTCCGAACGGTACCTCGGCGCCGTCAAGCGCGTCAGGCCCGATGACATCCTGCGCGTCGCGCGTGAATATCTCACGGCGGAGAACCGCACCCTTTACACGCTGCTGCCCAATGGCACCGCGCCCAAATTGTCCGTGGCCGTCGAGGAAAACCGCGAGCACGCGATCCAGAAATTTGAATTTCCGAACGGCCTCCGCCTGCTCGTGAAGGAAGATCATCGCCTGCCCTTTGTCGAATTTCGCGCCATGTTCCAGGGCGGTGTGCTCGCCGAGACCAGGGAAAACAACGGCCTCACCCAGTTGACCAGCCGGATGCTGCTCAAGGGCACGTCGCATCGCAGCGCCCGTGACATTGCGACCGAAATCGAGACGGTCGGCGGCAGCATTGACAGCTACGGCGGCAACAACAGTTTCGGCGTCAACCTGGAAACGATGAGCAGCGATTTTGCCACGGGCCTCGATTTGCTCACCGACGTTTTGCTGAACCCGGTTTTCCCCGCCGACGCGCTCGAACGCGAGCGGGAGGTGCAGATTGCCGACATTTACGCAGAAAAGGACAATCTGCTTAAAAGCGCCAGCCTGGCCATGCGCCGCACGCTTTTTGGCAACACCGGCTATGGTCTGGATGCAACCGGCACGGAGGAATCCGTGGCCAAACTTAAGGCCGCCAGTTTGAAATCGTATCACAAAAAACTGGCCGCGCCGAACAATTGTGTGCTGGCCATTTTCGGCGACGTGGAAATGGAGAAGGTCAAATCCGCTGTGGAAACGGCTTTTGGCGGATGGAAGCGCGGCGGGAAATTTGAACATTCAACATCCAACATTCAACATCCAACATCCAATCGGGTAACGGAAATCCGCGATAAAATGCAGGCGGTGATCGTCATCGGTTTTCCCGGCACGACCATGCACGACGAGGACCGTTACGCGCTCGAGTTGATTCAAGAATCGTGCAGCGACCTCGGTTCACGGCTGTTTCTGCGGATACGCGAGCAGCTTGGCCTCGCCTATTACGTCGGCGCACAACAATTCGCCGGACTCAAGCCCGGCTACTTCGCCTTTTACGCCGGCACCGAGCCGTCGAAGGCCGCGCAGGTCGAAGAGGAAATTCTCAAGGAAGCCGGACTCCTGCGCACCGAGGGCCTGACCGCCGAGGAACTCAAACGCGCCAAGGCCAAACTCATCGGCCAGAAAAAGATCGCGCGGCAGGATTTGGGGCATCTGGCATCCACGACCACACTCGATGAACTTTACGGCCTCGGCTACCAGCGCGCGGAACGGGACGACGCCAAATTCGAGGCGGTGACGCTGGAACAAATCAAGGCCGTCGCGCAAAAATATCTCAAGCCGGAGGCCTCGGTCGTCGCGGTGGTGAAACCGGAGAAAAGTTAGGGGCGCCGAGCACACCGCCTCGGCTCGTATTCCCGCTGCCATTGGAGCGCCGGCCTCCGGTACGGCTCGTTCCTGTTCGTTTCACCATCACGCCGTGCTGGAAGCCGGCGCTCCGCAAGCAATCGGTTTGCCTGCGTTTGAATAAAGTGTTTCCAGCTTTGCACCATCTTCCATAACGGCACCCGCCACACATGCACCAGCGCATGCACATGATTCGGCATCACACACCACGCGAGCAATTCGTAGTGTTCGTCATGAAAATGAAGCATGGCGTCCTCGGCAAGTTGGGCAATTCGCGGATCGCGCAAATGACACTTGCCGACGCCACGGTCAAGATATTCTTCCAGCTTTGTGCGCCGGTCTCGATCATTTTCAATCTTGAGGAGAGGTTCCCACTCACCACGGCGTGAGGCTGGCATGGAATCGGCCAGGCGAAACGTGACGAATTGAACGAGACCTGGAAAATCGCAATGCGGCAGATAGCCGCGTTCATGCCAGCCGAGAAAGCCCAAGGTCTTCTCTTCGTCTGTCAGCGGATGGAACGCTTTGTTTTTCCCTTCGACAAGCTGGCGAAGATATTCGCGCTTGGTTCGCGGTGGAACGGGCATATCCAAACAAATATCAAACCTCTGTCAAGGAAGCCAAGCCCATTGGAGCGCCAGCCTCCGGCCCGGCTGGTTCCCTATTCATTTTACCACCGAGCCGTGCCGGAGGCCGGCGCTCCACTATTACGCCTGTGCCATCAACTGCCGCAGCACGTAGGGCAAAATGCCGCCGTGCTGGTAGTAATCAATCTCAATTGGCGTATCAATCCGGCAACGCACCGGAACCTCTTCCACGGCGCCGTCCTGGCGCGTGATTTTCAGGGTGAGGTCCTGCTGCGGCTTGAGGCTGGCACCAAGGCCGACGATGTTATACGTCTCCGTGCCATCGAGCTTCAGGCTTTGGGCCGTCATGCCATCCTTGAATTGCAGCGGCAGCACACCCATGCCGACCAGGTTGCTGCGGTGGATGCGTTCAAAACTCTGCGCCGCGACGGCCTTCACCCCAAGCAGGTTAGTGCCTTTGGCCGCCCAGTCGCGGGATGAACCGGTGCCGTACTCCTGGCCGGCAATCACCACCAGCGGAACGCCGGCCGTCCGATACTTCATGGCGGCATCGTAGATCGGCATCACCTCCCCCGTAGCGGCGCTTGTGAAAGCGCCGGACTTTTCACCTGTGGCGTCCGCATTCTCACGAACACGGCTGCCAAAATACCTGGTCACCCCACCTTCAACTCCCGGCACCATGAGATTTTTTATGCGCACATTGGCGAACGTGCCACGCGTCATCACCCGGTCGTTGCCGCGGCGCGAGCCGTAGCTGTTGAAATCTTCCGCCGTCACGCCATTCTCGATGAGATATTTTCCCGCCGGCGACGTCTTCTTGATGGAGCCGGCGGGTGAAATGTGGTCGGTCGTCACGCTGTCGCCAAAAATGGCTAGCGCCCGCGCGCCCTTGATCTCGGCGATGCCGCCGGGTTGCATCTGGAACTGCTCGAAAAACGGCGGTTCCTGGATGTAAGTGGACCGGCGGTCCCATCCGTAAACATTGCCGGTGGACGCGGGGATTTCGTTCCACCTGGGATTCTGCGCGGCGAAATCCTTGAACAGCCTGCTATAAACCTCCGGCTGCAACGCGGTTTGCATGAGGTCGCGGATTTCCCGCAGGCTGGGCCAGAGGTCGCGCAAATAAACCGGGCGGCCATGTTTGCCCGTGCCGATCGGGTCGCGGCTCAGGTCAATATCCACGCGGCCCGCGAGCGCGAAGGCGACGACGAGCGGCGGCGACATGAGGAAGTTCGCCTTGATGCTTTGATGCACGCGGGCCTCGAAGTTGCGGTTGCCCGAAAGGACGGAAGCCGCGACGAGATCGTATTTGCTGATCGCGTCTTCGACCGCGGCCGGCAGGGGTCCGGAGTTGCCGATGCAGGTCGTGCAGCCGTAACCCACGAGGTTGAAGCCGAGCTGGTCGAGATACAATTGCAGCCCGGTCCGATCCAGGTAATCGCTCACCACGCGCGAGCCGGGCGCGAGCGACGTCTTGACGACGGGATTCACGCTGAGTCCGTGCTCCACGGCCCTCTTCGCCAGCAAACCGGCGGCGAGCATGACGCTGGGATTCGATGTGTTTGTGCAACTGGTGATGGCCGCGATAAGCACGCTGCCATGGCGAATTTCGGATTGCACCCCGCGAAACGCCGCTGCCGGCACCTGCTCCGCGGTGTGGGGCGCAGGGTGCTGGTCGCGCATCTCGGATTCACTGGGTTCCACACCCAACTTGCGATGGCCGTAGCTGTGGTCAATGGGCGGATGAGCCTCCCGCGCCGTGTTGACCCGTGCGGTTACATACAAATCCTCGTAACGCTTGCCGAAGCCGTTGTCCATGACTGAACGTGTCATCGCCTTCATGAACGCGTCTTTCATCTTTGGCAATTCGATGCGATCCTGCGGGCGTTTCGGACCGGCCACGCTGGGAACAACCGCACCGAGATCCAGTTCCAGTTCCTGCGACCAGGCGATGTCGCCCCGCTTCGGAATGCCGAACAATCCCTGCGCGCGATAATAATTTTCGTAGGTCCGGCAAAGCTCCTCGCTGCGGCCCGTGGCGCGGAGATAATTCACACACTCGGCGTCAATTGGAAAGAAACCCATTGTCGCGCCGTATTCGGGCGCCATGTTGGCAATCGTTGCGCGGTCCACCACCGGCAATGCCGCCGCGCCGGGGCCAAAAAATTCGACGAATTTGCCGACGACCTTTGCCTTGCGGAGCATTTCCGTGACGGTGAGCGCGAGGTCGGTGGCGGTGACACCCTCACGCAACGCGCCGGTGAGCTGCACGCCGACGACGTCCGGCGTGAGAAAATAAACCGGCTGGCCGAGCATGCCGGCTTCAGCCTCGATGCCGCCGACACCCCAGCCCACGATGCCGAGACCGTTGATCATGGTCGTGTGCGAATCCGTGCCGACCAGTGTGTCGGGATAGAAGATGGGAGATGGGAGATCGGAGTTGGGAGATGGGGAAGAAAGCACGCCTTGGGCGAGGTATTCGAGATTGACCTGGTGGACGATGCCGATGCCGGGCGGCACGACCTTGAACGTATCGAACGCCTGCATGCCCCACTTGAGAAACTGGTAACGCTCGCGATTGCGCCGGAATTCCATCTCCAGATTCTTCTGCAATGCATCCGTAGTGCCGGCAAAATCCACCTGCACCGAATGGTCCACGACCAGGTCCACCGGCACGAGCGGCTCGATGATTTTCGGATTTTTACCCAGCCGCTGGACGGCGGAACGCATCGCCGCCAGGTCCACCAGCAGCGGTACGCCGGTAAAATCCTGCAGCACGATGCGCGCGACGATAAACGGAATTTCCTCCGTGCGGGTTTCGACCGGCTGCCAATTCGCCAGCGCGCTGACGTTTGATTCGCTGACTTTTTTGCCGTCGCAATTGCGGAGCACGGATTCGAGCACGAGGCGGATGGAAACGGGTAATTGGGAAACCGGCCCGACCCCGGCCTTTTCCAGCGCGGGCAGGGAATAAAACGATCCCTGCCTGCCCCCGCCGAGGTCAAATTTCTGGAGCGTGTTGAATAAGTTGTGCATTCCGCTTAAAAAAAATCACTTATACGGATGTGAAAATGAAGCCTGCGTGCGGTTGTGTCAAGCGAACCGACGGTCGGGTGGTTTCTTAATTTTAATTTTAGCTTGAAAGCCGGAGCGCGAGTTGTCCCAACTCGCAGTATTTACAACCTGTCAAGCCGCTGCGGATTGAGGACAATCCGCGCTCCGTTACAAATTAGGACACTATCGGCGGTTGGAGTTCACGTTGAAGCCTGAACTACGGCTTCGCGTTGACAACCGCCCCTTCCTGCGACACTCTGCACGCATGGCGAAACCTGCATTGGGACGCGGTCTCGGCGCGTTGTTGGGCGGCAATCCGGTTCTGACCCAACCGGCACCCGCGCCGGCAGCGCCCGTTTCACAACCCGTGGTCCTGTCGCCCGCGCCCGACCTGCGCGAGCGCGTGCAACGCGTGCCGCTGGACCGGATCCGTCCGTGTTCGCTGCAACCGCGCAAGGATTTTTCCGCCGAGGCGCTGCGGGAACTGGCTGATTCGATCCGCGAACAAGGCATTGTCCAGCCGCTCATTGTGCGCGAGCGCGGCGGTCATTTTGAATTGATCGCGGGCGAACGCCGCTGGCGCGCGGCCCAGCTTCTGCAATTGCCCGAAGTGCCCATCATTGTCCGCCAGGCCGACGACCGGGCGATGCTCGAACTGGCGCTCATCGAAAATTTACAGCGCGAAAATCTCAACGCCATCGAGGAAGCACATGGCTACGAACAACTGGCCGGGCAATTCCAGCTTACGCAGGAGGAAATCGCGCTCAAAGTCGGCAAAAGCCGCGCGGTGGTGGCCAACGCGATGCGGCTGCTGAAATTGCCGCAGGTCGTCCAGAATTTTGTCCGCGAAGGGCGGCTGTCGGTCGGCCACGCCAAAGTCATTCTCGGCCTCGCCGACGAAAAGAATCAAAAGCTCGCCGCCGAACGCGTCATCAAGCAGGGCTTGAACGTCCGGCAGACCGAAGGGCTGGTGGCCAAACTGCAAAAGCGCGGCCCGCATAAATCCGCGCTCCAGCCGGAAACGGTCGCTCCGCCTAGCTCCGATCCGCATGTGGCCGATTTGGAAGCGCGGTTGCGCGAAGTGTTCGCGACGAAAGTGCAGCTTCACTATGTGGAGGGCAAGGGAACAGTGGAAATCACCTTTTTCAACAACGAGGAGTTGGAACGCATCCTGCAAATCCTCGGTGTAACTTCAGAGTGACAGATGTCAATATTATGTGACAAAAATCCCGATGCGGCGCGACCGCAACCGGGCATAATGCACTTTAACGCAGAGCACGCAAAGGGCGCAGAGAAACGCGGAGAAGAAATTCTCTGCGAATCTCTGCGTTTCTCCGCGTTCTCTGCGTTTAATAATTTACGTGGTCTGAGCAAAACCATTCAAACCATCGAGAGCCGTGCCCATCGGCAGTCTTAATCCTGCCACCTGTCACATGTCACTTGTCACCAGCCTATGATTTTAGACGTTGTCAAATATGGCCATCCCGCACTCCGGCAAAGAGGGGCGCGCATCGAAAAGGTCACGCTGGAAATTAAAAAGCTTGTCGCCGACATGTTCGAGACGATGCACACGAATCATGGCATCGGACTGGCGGCACAGCAGGTCGGCCAGGCGCTGCAACTGACCGTGATTGACGTGCGCGAGGTCAAGGACCGTCCGTCCTGGCTGGAATTGGACGGCCAGTCCGCCTCCGTGAATGAATTCATGCCGCTGGTTTTGATCAATCCGGAAATCAAACCGGGCGGAGAGCCGGTGGCCGGCGGCGAAGGCTGTTTGAGTTTTCCGGAAATTTTCGCGGAAATCACGCGTCCCGAGTCGGTGGACGTGAAGGCCTTGAACGAAAAAGGCAAGCCGGTTGAATTTCGCTGCGGTGGTTTGCTGGCACGCGCCATCCAGCATGAAGTGGATCACTTGAACGGCATTTTGTTCATTGACCGGATGAGCAAAAAAGCGAAGGAAGAACTGCGGCCGGAACTGGACGACTTGCAGGCGAAAACGAAGGCCAAACTGGAAGCGGCGGGCAAACGGTGACTCAATAAACCTTGCGCAGATTCGACGGCAGGATGTTGAGTTCCAGGCGGTATTTGGCAACGGTGCGGCGGGCGATGACGATGCCTTTTTCGCTCAGCATTTTCACCACTTCATGGTCGGACAACGGCTTGGCGGGGTCTTCACTCTTGAAAATTTCGGCAATCATGTCCTTCACGCTGGTATTGGACACGTTTTCGCCGGAGGCGGTCTGAAGCCCGCCGGTGAAGAAAAATTTCATCTCAAAAACGCCCTGCGGCGTCTGCATGTACTTGCCGGACACGGCGCGGCTCACGGTCGTCTCGTGAACCCCCACGGTTTCGGCCACCTGCGCCATGATAAGCGGTTTGAGATGCGCGACGCCCTTTTCCATGAAGTCGCGCTGGCGTTTCACGATTTGCTTGCCGATGTTCAAAATCGTCTGCTGCCGCTGGTGCAGGCTCTTGATCAGAAATTTCCCGGCGCGGATTTTTTCGCGAATGTAATTTTTGACTTCGGCGGAATTTCCGCCCTGCGCCATCAGGTCCTTGTAAATGTTGCTGATGCGCAAGTGGGGGATGTGCTCGTCATTGGTCGTCACGATGAAATCGTCGCCGGCTTTTTGCACAAAAACTTCGGGCAAAATATATTGGTTGGCGTCCGGCAGAAAGGCGCGTCCGGGACGCGGTTCCAAACGTCCGATGCGGCCCATGGCCTCCTGCGCCTCATCAACACTGCAGCCGGTGCCGCGCGCAATTTCCGGGATGCGCCGTTTGCCCAGCGCGTCCATGAAATCGCGCACGATGTGATATTCGAGCGATTCCTGCCGGCCGGCGCGTTCGAGTTGAAGCAGCAGACATTCGCGCAAGTCGCGCGCGCCCACGCCCGGCGGATCGAAGTTCTGGATTACCTTGAGGACTTCGGCGATTTTTTCCGGCGCCAAATTGTTGGCCGCCGCCATCTCTTCCACGGTGGACTTGAGGTAGCCGTAATCATCAATGTTGCCAATGATCAACTCTGCGATCCCGCATTGCTCATCGTTCAAGTCGGTCTCCCGCGCCTGGTCCATCAGCATTTGGGTGAAGGAAATTCCCACCGCGAGTGAGTCGAACATGAACTGGCGTTTTTCCTCCTCTTCGGCGGTCTGGCGGACGGGAATGTTGGTCGCCGAAAAATGATCGCGCCATTCCTGGTCCAGTTGCACTAGCTTGTCGAATTCCGCCTGAAAATCGTCCTGGGGGGCTTCGGAAGCTTTTCCCGACACCGAATCCAGCGCCACATCTTCCGTGGGTTCAGCTGGGTCGGGCGGTTCGGCCACTTCATCGGAATCGCGTTCCGATTGGTCGCGCAGATCAATTTCCTCCGGAGCCATTTCCTCCAGCACGGGATTTTGCTGCAATTCCTGTTCGACGAGCGCCTTGAGTTCAAGGGTCGGCGCCTGCAGCAACGCCAGCGATTGCTGGAGTTGCGGCGCGAGCACCAACGACTGCGTCAGGCGCGTGGATAGTTGCAAGCCTTGTGCCATTTGCTATTTCAAGATAGACCGGTTTTAAACGACTACAAGCAAAAAGTGGCACGACTTTCGCTGCATGGACAAAATCCAAGGAAAAGCTGGATTTCCCCGCCTGCCGATTGCATCTTGGAAGTATGAAATTGATACTTTCGACGCATAACATCAGACTGACCAAGGCCATCGAGGATCATGTCATTAAACAACTGGAGAAACTCGACCATTTTGACCAGCACACCATTGATGCACGGGTGACGCTCGAACTTGATCATACCCGCGCCGCCGGAAAACAATTATCCTGTTCCATTCGCCTGAGTGTACACGGGCCCGACCTTTTTGCCGAGCACGTCGAAAGCGATCTTTACGCGGCCATTGACAAGGTCACCAAAAAAATCGAGCAGCAAATCCGCAAACGCCACAACAAGTGGAAGGCCCGCAAACACAAGATTGCCGCGCGCAGCAAGCAGACCCGCCAGGAAGCGGAACCGGAGTAGGCGTTGAACGTTGATTCGTCGGTCGTTAAATCGTATTAACCGGTTCAACGATTTTACGATGAACGATTCAGCCGCGATGATTTTCCGCGCCCGCACGATTTTGCCGGTCTCGCAGCCGCCCATTGAAAACGGCGCGGTGGTCATTTCCGGAAATCGCATTCGCGCGGTGGGCTCATGGCCGGACCTGCGGCCGCGCGCCAACGGAAATATTTCCGACCTCGGCGAAGTCATTCTGCTTCCCGGCCTCATCAACGCCCACTGCCACCTCGACTACACCGGCATGGCCGGGATGTTGCCGCCGCCGAAAACATTCACCGACTGGATTCCGCTCATCCTTTCCGCCAAATCCGGCTGGGACTGTTCCGACTACAAGCGTTCCTGGCTGAATGGCGCGCAAATGCTCGCGCGCACCGGCACGACCACGGTCGCGGACATTGAAACCGTGCCCGACCTCTTGCCGGAAGTTTGGGACGCCACGTCGTTGCGCGTCTTTTCGTTTCTCGAAATGACCGGCATCCGTGCCCGCCGCGACCCGGTGGCAACCCTCCACGAAGCCGTCGAAAAGATTGATTCACTTTCGCACCCGCGCTGTTCCGCCTCGCTTTCGCCGCATGCCCCCTACTCCACCGTGCCCGAGCTGCTCCGCCTCAGCGTGCGTGCCGCCCGTGAGCGCGGCCGGCGGCTTTGCATTCATGTCGCGGAATCCGCGCAGGAATTTGAAATGTTCATGCGCGCGCGCGGCGACATGTTCAACTGGATGCAGCGCAACGCCCGCGACATGTCCGATTGCGGCCTCGGCTCGCCGGTCAAACATCTCGCCCGCAACCAAACGCTCGGCGAAAATCTGCTCGCCATTCACGTCAACGTGCTGGCGCGCGGCGACGCCGCGTTGCTCAGCCAGCATCGCGTTCACGTGGTTCACTGTCCGCGCAGCCACGATTATTTCCGTCATCCGCCGTTTCTGCGCCAACGGCTCGCCCGGGCCGGCGTCAACGTCTGCCTCGGCACGGACAGCCTGGCCACCGTTCGCAAAATCAGAAAACAGAACCCCGAACTCAGCATGTTCGACGAAATGCATGATCTGGCGGCCAATGATCCGAAACTCCCGCCGGTGGAAATTCTGCGCATGGCCACCATCAACGGCGCGCGCGCACTCGGCCGGGCCGGCCAGATCGGCGAGCTTTCAGTAAATGCCCTGGCCGATTTGATTGCCATCCCCGCCAACGCAAAAACCAGCGATGCCTATGAAACCGTGCTGGCTCACGACGGCCCGGTGAGCGCCAGTATGATTGATGGGGATTGGGTCATTCCACCGCAAAACTTGTGAACAACTTCAATCAGGAACTAACCGACCGCCTTGGAATCCTGCACGCGCAAGGTTTGCGCCGTGAACTGCGCCGTGTGGATTCACCGCCGGGCACGCGCATCCGGATTGACGGCCGGACGCTGCTCAATTTTTCTTCCAACGATTATCTCGGCCTGGCCGGCGACCCATTGCTCAAGGAAGCCGCCATCCGGGCCGTTGAAAAATATGGCGCAGGTTCCGGCGCGTCCCGGCTGATTTGCGGTTCGCTCGCCCCGCATCATGAACTGGAAGAAACCCTCGCCAATTTCAAGGGCGCCGAAGCCGCGCTGAGTTTCTCAACCGGCTATGCCACCGCCATCGGAACCATCTGCGCGTTGCTCGGCAAAAATGACGTGATGGTTTTGGACAAACTCGTTCACGCCTGCATCGTGGACGCCGCCCGGCTCAGCGGCGCAAAAATCCGCGTTTTCGCCCACAACGATCTGGACGGCTTGGAGAAAATGCTCCGTTGGAGTTCAGCCTTTAGGTTGTCCGGCAGCATGCTGAAGCGTGAACTCCAACCACCGCGCATCCTGATTGTCACCGAATCAATTTTCTCCATGGACGGCGATGCCGCGCCATTGCGCGAAATCGCGGCGCTCAAGGAAAAATATGGCGCGTGGCTGATGGTGGACGAGGCGCACGCGACCGGGCTTTACGGGAAAAATCGCCGCGGCTTGGCGGAAGAATCCGGCGTGTGCGGCCAGATCGAAGTTCAAATGGGCACGCTGGGCAAAGCGGTCGGGGCTTCGGGCGGTTACATTTGCGGCTCGCGCCCGTTGATTGATTATCTCGTCAACCGCGCCCGCAGTTTCATTTTCAGCACCGCGCCGGTTCCAGCCGCCGCCGCCGCGGCCACCGCCGGGGTTCGTTTGATACAATCACCCGAGGGTGAACGGCGCCAGCGTGTGCTATGGGAGCACGTCGAAAAGTGTAGGACAGGCATCCTGCCTGTCCCTGACTCTTCAAAAGATGGAGACAGGCTGGAAGCCTGTCCCACATTAAGCGCGATCATACCCATTTTAATCGGCGATGAGGCCCGGGCGGTGGCGGCTTCCGCCGCATTGCGCGAGCGGGACATTTTTGTTCCGGCGATTCGTTATCCCACCGTGGCTCGCGGCAAAGCGCGTTTGCGTGTGACCCTGACCGCGACTCACACGCCGGACGACGTTTCAGAACTGGTCGCGGCATTGCAGTCCATCCGCCATCACAAATGAACAAGCTCGCCAAACTTGACCATCAGTTCGTCTGGCATCCTTTTACCCAGATGCGCGACTGGCTGAAGCGCGAGCCGGTGATCATTGTCGCGGGCAAGGGCGCGGTTTTGCGCGACATGCATGGGCGCGAATATCTCGACGCGAATTCTTCGATTTGGACAAATCTGCACGGCCACAATCACCCCAGGATCAACGCGGCGATTCAGCGACAGCTCAAAAAAATCGCGCACAGCTCGGCGCTCGGCCTGGCCAACAAACCGGCAAGCCTGCTGGCGGAAAAACTGGCCCGCGCAGCGAATTTCATTTCTCCCGGAGGGACGAGTTACACGAGTCCCCATTCAAAAAAAGCGAAGTCAGGGGCTCGTGGAACTCGCCCCTCCGAAGTTTGGTTGGAAAAGGTTTTCTTTTCCGATGACGGCTCAACCGCGCTCGAAGTAGCGCTCAAGCTCGCCTACGAATTTTCCCGACGCAGCCGGCCCGCAAGTCGCCGTCAAATTGAACCGCGCTTCCTGTCGCTCGCAGGCGCATATCACGGCGACACCGTCGGGGCGGTCTCGCTCGGTCACATTGATTTGTTTCACAAGCGTTATTCCGGTTTGCTGTTCAAGACAGACAAGGTCATGTCGCCGTATTGCTACCGGTGTCCGTTTAATCGCGCCAGGCCGGAGCGCGCCGACGCCAGCGAATACCGCAAATGCAACTGGGAATGCGTCGGTTTGGTGGAAAAGAAATTTGCGTCGCAGAAACGAAAGGGGAATCCTTATGCGGCGTTCGTCTTCGAACCATTGATTCAGGGCGCGGCGGGAATGATCCCGCAGCCACGCGGCTGGCTGCGGCAGGTGACGGAAATCGCGCGCCGCCACGGCGCGTTGCTCATTGCCGACGAAGTAATGACCGGGTTTGGCAGAGCAGGACAGGCATCTTGCCTGTCTCCATCTTCAGAAAAAGTCAGAGACAGGCTGGAAGCCTGTCCCACGTGGTTTGCCTGCCACCACGAAGGTGTGCAGCCGGATTTTCTGTGCCTGGCCAAGGGCCTGACCGGCGGTTACCTGCCTATGGCGGCGACGTTGACGACGCAAAAAGTGTTCGACGCCTTTCTGGGCGAATACAGTGAATTTAAAACTTTTTTCCACGGCCACAGCTACACGGCCAATCAACTCGGCGCGGCGGCGGCGCTGGCGAGCCTGGAACTTTTACAGAGCAACCAATCCATTCGCGCGCGGCAAATTCTCGAAAAGAATCTGCGCGACGATTTGCAAACGCTTTGGTCGCAACCCAACGTTGGCGACATCCGGCAGGTTGGTTTGATTGCCGGCATTGAACTGGTTCGGAACTGGCGGACGCGAGAGCCGTTTGACTTGCGCAAACGCGCGGGCATTCGCGTTTGCGAAACAATGGCGCGGCGCGGGGTGCTCACGCGGCCCGTTGGCAACGTCATCGTGCTGATGCCGCCCTATTGCACGACCCCGGTCCAGGCGCGGAAGATGGTCCGCGTGGTTTTTGATTCAGTCCGCGAAGTTTTTGGCCGCCGGTTCTTGTAGCAGCGGACGTGAGTCCACTCACCCTTCTGGTATGAAAATCAGAGCCGACTCACGCCAGTTGCCACGGTCCAAGAGGACAAGCCGCATTCGGTTCGTCCAGTTTTATTTACGATTAGCGCCGGATGCTTTATGATGCGCACATGGACTTGGCTGTAAATTTGGAAACGATCCGTCAACGGATTCGCGCCGCGTGCGGGCGCGCCGGGCGCAATCCGGATTCCGTCATGTTGCTGGCGGTTTCCAAGACTCATCCACCGGAGACCATCAAGGCCGCGGCTGATTGCGGCCTGATTTTGTTTGGCGAGAACAAGGTGCAGGAAGCAAAGGCGAAGATCCCGCTGTGCCCGGGCAATTTGCGCTGGCATTTCATCGGCCATTTGCAGTCGAACAAGTGCCGCGACGCGGTCGAACTTTTCAAAATGATCCAGAGCGTGGACAGCCTGCCGCTCGCGCTGGAAATCAACAAACGCGCGGAGCAGGCGGCCAGGACCATGCCGGTCCTGCTGGAAGTGAACGTCGCCGGTGAAGCCAGCAAGTTTGGTTACCGGCCGGAACAACTGCTGGCGGAACTCAAGGAGCTTAACGCGCTGACGCGAATTGAAATTCATGGTTTGATGACCGTGCCGCCGTGGTCGGCGGAAGCGGAAAAGGCCCGGCCGCATTTTCGCCGGCTGCGCGAGTTGAAGCAACGGGCCGAGGCGGTGCTCGGCGCTCCGCTGCCGCATTTGAGCATGGGCATGAGCGGCGATTTTGAAATTGCGATTGAAGAAGGCGCGACGATGGTGCGCATCGGCACGGAGTTGTTTGGGCCGCGGACAACAGCCCGGTCGCGCGCGGAGGCGGATTAAATGTTACTGCATTTTAATGCGCAATGGGTTAGTTTGAATTGATGACCATTGACATTTTTAAGCGCGAAATTGCCGCCGCCGTCAAAACCTACGACAAATTCGTCGTGTGCCTTGAGAAGACGCCGGAGGATTTTGAAGTGTCGCTGGTCTCGCTGATGGCCAAGGCGATCAAGGCCTATGAAAGTCGCGGCCCGGGTCTGCGTCATGGCATCGCGCTGGACAACCAGATGACGGTCATTTTGAGCCAGGGCGACGACGAACGGCCGTTGTGCGGCATTTATTTCAATCTCCATTCGCCCTACCAGAAGAACACGCTCCCCAAGACGGTGAAAGCGTTCACCGAGAAATCACAAAAAAAAGAAGGCTGATTTTTTCGGAGGACGATTGTTTCGGAAGGGCGAGTTACACGAGTCCCCAACTCACAAAACCGGAATGGGGCTCGCAGAGTTCGACCCTCCGACAAAAGTTATCGGTCGCGCACTTCGTCGCCGACCTCGGCTTCGCCGGTGACCAGATCGGCAACGATGTTGTTCTCACGCTGCGGACCGGTGATTTTGACTTCGCCGACTTTCATGCCTTCACGATACAGAAAAAGGCCTTGCTCCAGTTTGGGCATCTGGCCGACGGGAAAACCCAGCACGGCAAAACGTCCGGAGGCATTGTAGGAAACGACTCTGGCGGTGAGCGAATTATCGGGCGTAACAATGGGCTGGGGAGCAACGGCGGCGGGCGTGGCGCGTTTGGCGCTGGGCGCGGGCCGGTGATACAGGCAGCCGGCCGCCAACATTCCGGCGATGACGAGCGTCAACGGCATGAGCGATTTCATGGCGACAGTTAACCGCGCGGCGGCGCCCGGGTCAATTCACGATTCACATATTCATTCAATTCAACCACGGATGAACTTAGCGCGACAATGGCCGCAGCCAAACGCCTGGAAGCCTTAATGCAGAGATGCAGAGGACGCCGAGAACCGCGGAGAAAATCATGCTCTGCGAAACTCTGCGTTCTCCGCGCCTCTGCGTTAAAATGATCTGTGATTGTGGCCAAAGGCCGTGTCAGGTTTATCCGTGTCCTTCTGTGGTTAAAGATCAGGGTACATTTTCCGTGATCACGGTGTCTTCGTGCTCGTAGGCGGGGGCGCAGCAGCACAGCAATCGCAGCGCTTCGTTGCCGGTGTTCCACAGCTTGTGTTTGCGGCCGGGCGGAATGGCAATGGCGTCGCCGGTTTTCACGTCGCGAATTTCGCCTTCGATGCGCATCCGTCCCGTGCCGTGCGTGATGTAATAAATTTCCTCGGTCTTGACGTGATAATGTTCCTGGGTGCTGGCACCGACCGAAACGCGCGCCTCGGCCAGGCTTTGGTTGCGAATGACGGAATTGCGATGCGCCAGCAATTCACGGATTTCCGAACCGTCCTTCGTGATGAAGGGTGGCACTTCGTTGAGAATTTTGATCTCCATGCTGTTAATGAGTATGCATTCAAACCGAGAAACCGGCGAAAGAAAATGACTAAATCCTAAATCCGAATGACGAAAGAAATCCCAATGACCGAACATCAAATTGATCGGTACTGGAAATGATTTGTCATTCGGTTTTCGTCATTCTTTAGTCATTAGGGCTTCGTCATTCGTCATTTTCCTCAAAACCCCTCCGGCACCCCAAATATTTTCGTCCAATTGGCCTGCCCCAGCACCACGCCGGCGACGATGAAAGTCATGGCCATCCAGAACGTGGGCGTGACCGGCTCATGCAAAAAGAACCACGCCCAAGCCATCGTGCTCAACGGAATGAGATTGTTGAACAACATGACCTGGCTCGTGCGCCAATGGCGGAGCGCGTCGTTCCAGAGCGCATAGGCAATCACGCCGCCGAACACGATGCAGAATGCCAGCACACCCAGAATCCCGCCGTTGATGGGAATGCCGCGCGTGAAATATATCTCGGCCAGCCCGAAAGGCATCAGTCCAATCCCCGACATCCACATCGTGTGCGCCGCGACTTCCGCCCCGTTCAAGCTGACGCTTAAAATTCTCATTTGATGACTGAAAGTTGCCCACAAAATACTCGCGGCCAGCCCAAGAAACTCGCCGACCAAGTCCAATTTTGCCGTTCGCACCGCCGGCCAGAACAGAACCAGCACACCGGCCAGCGCCAGCAACGCCGCTCCGTAACGCCGCGCGCTGGCCCACGTCCGCTGCGGCCGTTCCTCCCACAACAAAGTCCACACCGGCGACGCGCCAAGATACAACGCCACGTGCGACGCGGCGGTCAGGCGCAAGGCCCAGTTGAAGGCGACGATATATACCGCGAGGCACAACCCGCCGCGCCACCACAACTGCCGCCGCAGACCGGATGTCAACGGGCGGTATTCACCGAGCCACGAAGTGAAGCGCAGCACCGCCAGCAACAGCCACCCGGCCAGGAGAAAGCGGATGCCGCCGGTCCAGATGGGCGGCCACGCGGCGACCAGCCACTTGGTCCCCGCGTTGTTACCGCCCCACAAAAAAATCACGAACAGCAGGCTGGCGGCGGTGACGGCGTTGTTTTTTGTCTGCGACACCCGGCGAGTAAGCCAATGCACAATCGGATTGCCAATGAAATTCGTTTGACCCGCCGGACACGCGGCATAACCGCCGGCATGGATCATTCATCAGCGGTTAGAAGGGCTGGTGGCGTTTAATGTCCGTCAGCCCGCAAAACGACTTCATGATCCATTGAAGACTGAACCTGCGCCATCGCATCAAGGTATGAGGAATAATCAGCGGCGCCATATTGCCCAACCGGTTGCTGACACTGAAAAGTCAGATTCAACCTGCCGGCCTCAAGCTGTTGTTTGGCTTGAAATGTGATGAAACGAGAATTCAGATTGTGGGTTGGTTCCGACTTCTCGACGACATGATATCCTTTGGGAGGCTCAAACACAATTTGACTGTGAAGCTGAAGGGGGACGGTGGTTTCAAAAGGCGTCAACCGGCTGGCAACCGGAACGGTTGACAGGTAATAACGCTCAAGACCGCCTCGCAACGTTCCAACAAGTCCGTCTTGGGTTTGATGAAACTGGTTTTTGAGAACGAATGAACATCTGACCTGGAGCGGCCGGTTGGGGGTTTCCAAAGCCTCCACTTCGAAACGGGAAATTACAGTGTCAGCCATCCCCATATCGCGCTGCAAGTTCTCCTGCCGATAGGCTGGCGAAAAACTCCGCAAATAATCACGCAAATAAGCTCCATGCACCCCCGTCAGGCTGATGGTTTCATCAACTGAGAGATCGGCTGTCCCTAAAATGGAAGCATGTTGCTGGACTTCAATGGAGGAAGCATTTTCTGGATAGGCTGAAAGTTTGGCGAGGTGTGGATTGGCGGGATCCAAAACAAGCACTTGATGCCCTGCAAGTCCTACTGGCAGGCTAACGGTCAGATCCGACCCTTTATCAGTGCAATCGATAAACCTCTCCCCGTCGTTCTGCCGGACCTCCACAATCATGTGGTCAAACTGATCCAGTGAAGGCAGGTCTGTCTGTACTGGTTCCTGGATGGAAACGAGTGCGAGATTGGCAGGAATGCCGGCACATTTTAGCAGTTGTTGCAGCAACACCGCATGGTCCTTGCAATCACCATACGAGTTGCGGAGTGTATCGGCCGCTTTATTGGGAATGCGGGCGTGCCGGCCAAATTCAATGGCTTTGTAGGTGCAATTTGTTTGCACGTAACGGCTCAGAACAGCAACCTTGGATGGATTGTCCTTCAGGCCACCAACGAGCTGCTGCGTCTTTAACCGCAAGCTTTCATCGGGTTGCAGCCGATCATTAATGGAGACGAGATAATTTGTGGCCAAACCCACCCATTGCACGATGTCATCTGCGACCCAAAGCGTTGGCAGGAAGGTATCGGCCGGCGATTGCAACGGCTCCCATCGGGCAACCATGGGTTTGGTTGTATACCAGTAAATTCCATCCTTAAGATTCTCGCGTTTGATTCCAAGCGTTGAGCGTGTTTTCAAGCCGGAGGCATTACCTTGTAAAAACACGCCGCTGATGAGCACGGGAAAGCTACGGGAAAAACTGTGACTCAAAAATGGGAATTCCTCCAGGCTGCCCAATGATCGCCGGGTAATCGCCAGCGACAATTTGCAACCGGATTGCAGTCCGGCAATGGGGATATTCAAGATTTTTTTTATGACTGGCCTCGCCTGCGGAGGTGTCATCTATCACATAACAATCCGACGCTTTAACAATCGCGAGAAAAAAGTGCTGACATGAAATTCGGTAACGATCAAATTTTCGACATGACGAATTTTGATGAAACGAGCCGATGGATGGGATGGTCGAAAAATGAGTTTTCACACAGCCTCCCGCTGACGTAGTTCAAATCCGTTTTGACATCTTCGTTTGACAGCTCCAGTTTTGCCGCGGTTTCGAGCGAGGACTTGGCCTCCCGATACCATTTCAGATTGATTTCGCACCGGGCTTCGAGATGGTGGGCAGTATAGGAGTTGTCGTCATCCTTCAGGAGTTCCCGGCAATAAGCCAGTGCTTCATTCGGCATACCGGCATCCAACAAGGTTCCCACGAGAACCTGGGTGATTTTGGAACGGAATTATCCCCTTGACATACGGTAGGTGTTGGCGTATATTTGGGGCATGAAAACGAACAAAGAAAAGGCCAGCGCAACGATTCAAGAATTCCTCGCAAAATTCTCGACTGCCGAAGCCTGTTTGCAACATCTGTTTGACACCCGCTTTGGTCAAGGCCATGTTTGCCCATCCTGCAATCGCAAAGCCAAGTGGTATAGGATTGAAGCCGAGCGCGCCTATTCCTGCCAATGGTGCGGACACCACTTGCATCCGACAGTCGGCACGCCGTTTGAAGATAGCCGGACGCCGTTGCAACTTTGGTTCTACGCGATTTACCTGTTCACAACTTCCCGGCACGGAATTGCCGCAAAGGAATTGGAACGGCAACTTGGCGTAACCTACAAAACGGCGTGGCGCATGGCCGATCTTATCCGCCAACACATGGCAGAAGTTGACGATGAATGGCCGCTGTTTGGTGACGTTGAAATTGATGAGACTTACATCGGCGGTCGCACTCACGGCATTCGCGGACGCGGAGCAGCCAACAAGACGATTGTTTTTGGCATGATGCAACGCAAGGGGCAGGTGATGACAAAGGTTGTCCCGAATGTTGCCAAGAAAACTTTGCAGCCGATTATTGAGGAAAATGTTCTGGACGGCTCTACGGTTCACACTGACGAATTGAAGTCTTATAAGGGACTGAAAAAGGCTGGCTATAATCACCAGACCGTAAATCACGCCGCTGGCGAGTATGTAAGCGGCAATTCGCACGTCAACGGGATGGAAAACTTTTGGAAACACGTCAAGGGCGGCGTTCGCGGAACTAACATTCATGTCTCTAAAAAGCATTTGCCAAAATATGTTAAGGAATATGAGTTTCGTTTCAACCGGCGCGGGAACCCTTCCGAGATGTTCCCCGCTTTGGTTTCAACTTTCCAGAAACCATAGATTTCAGGACGGCGTGAAAATGTCTTCGGCTGGCGGGCGGATATTTCGCTTCGTGTTCTTTGGCGAATTGAGCCAGCTTGTTTTTGGCTATGGCTTCTTTTAGGTGCATATTATCTGGACTGTTTTATTCCCTGAAATTTTGATGATGGATACTTGAAATCTGTGATCAAATAGACATCGGCAACATTGAAACGTCCATGAGGAAGTATTTGAGGATTATAACCATCGTAGTTTTCTCTCATTAATATAACCGACCCTCCGGTTTGAATCGTGCCCTCTATCCAAATACTATTACCACCTAAAAAAGTTTCCTCAAAAACTGCCTGAATTTGGTCATCTACGATTTCAAGCTCATTTGAATCGCAATTCGAGTCCCATCCGTCCGGCAATGGATCACTTTTCCCATCCCTAATTTGTATTGGTTTTGTTGTTGTTGGAACATCTAAATCCAAGAAAACTCTGTTCTTAACAATGCGAACAACGATTGGCTTAAAATAGTTTCCGACCGGAATTGCAATTCCGTTACTGGATATAATTTGTTTGGCACTTAAAAGGAGTGGGCGACCCATTGTTATTCCGCCTGAATCATTAATATGACCGCCTAATAAAATTTGAATCTGATCAACGTTTGTTAACATTTCCGGCGGTAGCCATTGAATGATTTTATTTGCGTTTTTTGCTTTTCCTTTTTCAGTCTTGTCGTCTTGTGGAATTTGGGCAGGTGGATTTCCGCTTCGGATTTTTTCATTTTCCCGATTAGCCCTGTCTCTCTCTTCTGAAATTGTTCTTATAGTTTCATTTTTTTGACTCAATTCTGCATCTTTTCCAGGAATAACGAACTTCTCATAGAGAAATATAATTAGTAATGCTCCGGCCACGAAACACGCCAGATGGACGATGATGTTTTTCACGGCAGGCCACCTTTCTGCAATGGCCGCAAGAATCCAATTTTCTGGCCTTGGTGCTTCCGGCGTCTTTTCTGGTTCTGGTGCGGGTGGTTTGGTTTCCGGTTGCATACGCTTGCATCATCCCTAAAAATAGTGGAAATGTCAACACCGTATGTCGAGGGGATAATTCCGTTTTGGAATTATACGGCACTTTGTCATGCTCGGACTTAAGGAAGCTGACGGCCTTGCCATAGTCCTGCTTTTCCCGATAGATGTCCGCAATCAGCAAGCGGATGCTGGCCGAGTCTTCAGACTTCAAATACTGTTCCACTTCAGCCATCCCCCTGTCATATTGATGGGTGGTAATCAGCAAATTGATGTAACTCTTGAAATCTTCCTCATCCCGGTAGCCGCCGGAAAAGACTCTTGCATAGTTTGTAATGGCCTCATCGGTAAGGGAGCACTTGGATTGAAAGTAGGCTTGAAACGCACGAAACTCCGGTTTGTCCAACAATTCCTTCGGTTGCGCATTGAGATAATCCAATCCATCCTTTGGCCGGTTAAGACGGCTCCATGTCAGCAGCAGATTGTTAACACGAATTGTATTCGTGCTGTCAGCGTCGACGGCAGCGTGGAACAGCGGCAGGGCCTTTTTATATTCATCCGATTTAAAATAGAACAATCCGACTTGATTCAATACATAACCCTGATTCTTGAGATCCTGGGCGGAAAAATGGAGGCGGCCAGCAGGAGTGTTTGTATTGGGCACAGTGATCTTCACGCGCGACAGGGCGTCATTTAATACCGTATCAGCATTTTCCTCATTCCGTTGTGTCCAGGCGGCCGCCAGATAACCAAATTCTCCCTCGTGTAAAATCCTAATCCGGTAACGGAAAAGCGTTCCATCAACTTTTCGTTTATAATCAAATTGCAAACCGGAGTACCCGTTTTCATTGAGATTCTGCCGATGAGTAAGATCATCGTTGGGATACACAATATTCATTGTAACCAGCAAACCGGCGGCCAGGGCTTCGCTGTCAATTTTTTGACTGCCCAGCCACACTGGCAAAACCACAAAGCAGCTGTCACCCTGGGAGCCTCCAAATTCCGCCTCCGGAAAATTCTCTTTTAATGTGGAAAACACATGCCAGGCTGAATTGGCAACGTCAACCGTGTAGAAATGGGAGGGCGATCTTCTGACTTCCCGTACCCCATCAGCTGATAGCTGTAACCGTTGGTCGCCATGAACCATTGCACATAGAAAAGTTGAAATTTATCAACTTGTGCTTGCTGCTCGACGAGAATCCCATCAAGACCATTCACTCTCAGCGGCGTTTCTTCAATGATCCGATTCGAGGCGGCAGCGGACTCCAGGTGCGCCTTGCCAATATCGGCCAATTGCTTGGAAGATATTTGGCTGCCATCTCCAAGGCTTTCGGCAATGACAATGAAGTAAGCCTCCGGAAACCGTCGCATGAATGACACCGTGCTGTCCTTGTTTAATTGTCTCAGGTCAACGGAAACCCAAGGCCGTTCTGGAGAGCGGAAACGGAAATTCAAATCTGCAAAGTTCAACAACTTCCCCGGCTGTCCTTGATTTAGTGTAATGCCGTTGGCTCCGGCCTTACGGAGGCCATTCGTAAAACCAATGGCCCCACTGAATAGAATCAGCATCGAAAGGATCAACGCCCAAATCGCCTGTGCCTTCCCTTGAACATATACACCTGTCTGTTTGGCATATTCCATCAGTCCCAGAATGGCGAGAACCAGAGCAGTTATCATCAAACCAAACATGGCTATTCCCAGCAGCCCGATTATCACGCGGGCGCCGGACGATGGATAAACCGCCTTCGACATAATCCCGACGCAAGCAAGCCCGGTTAAGCTCAAGAGAACAAACATCAAGGAAAGCGCACATTTGCGATTTGTGGTTGGTCGTGATGAAATCCTCCAGCATTTCAATGCACCAGCCAGAATAAGGATTAAGAAAAGCGCTTGGCCGGCAAACCGACCGGTGGTTTCAGGGTCTATCTCTCCAAGCAAAACAAGCAATTTGATAAACATATTATACCTTGTCAGGTATTTGTCTAATTACCCGATTCGAATGGCAAACTGCTTTCCCAAGCACACGTCATATTGAACAGACAGGTTTCTTGGGACAAGCAAATTTTCGGCAACGGCTTGTTCAGCCCGGCGAAATTTGTTTGACCAGTCGAGCGCGTGGCCTAAGTTGGTAGGATGGTTCATGCACCCGGTTTCCTGAATCTGGTCAACGACGCAAAAAAACGCGTCAATGAGATCAGTGTCGCCGAGGCGCGCGCGCGTCTGGCGGCCAATCCCAAGGTCATTCTGCTGGATGTGCGGGAAGACAACGAATGGCAGGTTGGCCACGCCGCCGAGGCCACGCATCTCGGCAAGGGTATCCTGGAACGCGATTTGGAGAAGCTGTTTCCCGACCCGAAGACGGAAATCATCATGTATTGCGGCGGCGGATTCCGGTCGGCGCTCACGTGCGATGCGGCGCAAAAAATGGGCTATCGCAATATCCACTCGCTTATTGGCGGTTACAAGGGTATGCTGGCGGCGGGCTGGCCGATGAAAAGCGGCGCACTATGACTATGAAAAACCGAGAATGGAATTCGTCTTCGCTTCGACGAGACGAGACGAGGATTGACGATGGTGGATGGCGGGCGCGCAGCGTCTTGGAGTGCGGTGGCCCTCCACCGCCTTTGGAGGGTGTAATGGTTTCGTCCGGTTCCCAAAGCGCCAGAGGGCTGGCGCAGTCCAAAACCTCACGGTTCCTTTTGTTCTTCTGCTTTCTGCTTTCTACCTTCTGCCTTCGGGCAGTGGGGCAGCAATATTCCATCAACTGGTTCAAGGTTGCCGGAGGCGGTGGCACGAGCACGGGCGGCACGTATCAGGTCAGCGGCACCATCGGCCAGCCCGACGCCGGCGGGCCGATGACCGGCGGAAATTATTCACTGACCGGCGGATTTTGGAGCATCATCACCGTCGTGCAAACGCCCGGCACGCCGCTGCTCACGATTGCACTCAACTCCCAGCTCCCAACCGTGACCGTTTCCTGGCCGGCTTCGGCGACGAATTATGTTTTGCAGCAGAACTCCGACCTGGCCACGGCAAGCTGGGCGCCCGTTGGGTTGCCGGTGACCACCAACGGCGCGACCCTGAGCGTTACCATCAGTCCGCCGGCAGGGAATTTGTTTTTCCGGCTTAATAGCCCGTAAAAAACCTTCTTCCGTAGCCGCCGACGCAAGTCGGCGCAAATAGTCTGTGTAAATCGAAGGCGGATCAGCGCCGACTAACGTCGGCGGCTACTTTTTCAATGTGCGGTTAAACAGTAACGGCGGGCGAAACCGTGCGGTGGAAGCAGACGCGGTTGAGCGCGTTGGCGACCGGGACAACTTTCTCGCGCTGGCACTCGCCCATCAGGCAGATCTGAATCCAGTTTTTCCGGCGCAGATAGCCGCTGTTGTAACTCAACAGATAGCCGGCTTCCTGCATGGCTTCGCCGGCCTTGACCGAATTCAATTCCGGCGGGAGGGCGAGAGTGATGACAGCCGGTGATGTTTGGGTGTCTTTGCCGACCAGATCGAAGCCGATTTCCGCCAGGTGCAAACGCAGTCTGGCGGACATTCCGGCAATGTCTTCAAATCGTCTTTCCAGGTTCAACCGGCGGACGGCGGCATACAACGCGTGCAGCAAATTGGACGAGAAAGTGAACGGGATTCCCTGTTCCTGCGCGCAAAGCCCCAAATCGAGATAACGCGGCAGCCGGTCCGGCGCGGGCGCCACTGCCTGGTGGTAAAATACCATGGCCAGCCCCGGGTACGCGCGCAATCCCTTGCCGCTGGAACCCGATGCCAGATAAACCTCGCTCAAATCCACCGGCATGGTGCCGATGGTACTGATGCAATCCAGGCACAGCCTTGCCCCCACATCGGCGCACATGGCTTTGAGTCCGGTGAGGTCGTTGAGTACGCCGGTGGAGGTTTCGCAATGCACGCACCAAACCCAGGCGGGCGCGGGCCGCGCGGACAGTTTTGCTCCGACCATGGCCAAATCCAGCGGTTGACCCCATGGAAATTCCAACACCTCAAAATTCAAATTGAACCGCCGGGCCTGATCCACCAGCCGGCTGCCAAATTCGCCGTTGCTTAAAACCAGACCGGGCCGGCCGAGCAACGACAGTTGTCCGGCAACCACGTCGTTGGCCAGCGTGCCCGAACCCATCAACAACTCGACTTTTTGCGCACGGACGAGGTCACAGAGGATTTGTTTCGTGGCTTGAAAATCCTTTTTGAAATCCTCGCCGCGGTGTGATTCCGGCGCCTGCTCGAAGGCGCGCCGCACTTCGCGCCGCACCGTCACCGGACCGGGCAGAAAATTCACCGCGCTGGGATGAAACGAACGCGCGGGTGACGAGCGCAGAAATTCGCGCGCCGTGACCTCAAACGTTTCCAACGTCACATACATCGGCTGAAACTGAGCTTCGCCGCTGCCGACGAGCGGGCCGAAGGGCACGAAGCCGAGGTGCTGATACAATCGTTGCTGCCGGGTGGTGCCGGAAATGATGGCGAGGTCGTAGCCCTTTTCGACGCCGTGCTGCCAGAGCAGGGCGAGAATGCCCTGCAACACCTGCCCGCCGCGCGCGCCGCGGAATTTCCTTTCGATGGCGAGCAGCCGGATTTCGCAGATGGTCCGCCCCCGCGGCAAATGGGAATCAAGGTCCGGCAGTTTTTGATCCAGCGAGAACGGCCGGCTGCCGCGCACGGCGAGCATCCCGGCGAGTTTCTGGTTGCTGAGACAAATCAAATAGGTGTTTTCGGCGTGGAATTTGTCCACGAGCCGCTGGGTGGGGGACGCCTGATGTTGCGGGATTTCCTCGACGAAGGTCTTGTAATTGAGCCGGTGAATCTGCTCGAATTCCCAGTCTTCCGTCGCAACCTTGAATACCAGCGGTTCCTGTGGATTCATAATTTTGTTGATTCCGGTTTTGGCACAACACCGCGCCGCGCCAACAGCCCGGCAATTTCTTCGCCGATATTTCTCCGATGCGCAAACAAAATCATCGCCGATAAAACGGCCATCAGTGTCGCCGTCATGCCATCCCGGTTAAACCACAGGCTGGCCAGCGGCAGGCATGCGTAGGCGAGCATGGCGGGAAACAAAGTTTTCCGCGTGACAGCCAATCCGCACAGAAACAAAATGAGAATCGTCAACACGACCCGATAGTCAAGCATGAGCAACGCCGCGAACGAGGTGGCCACACCCTTGCCACCGCGAAAATGCAGCTGCGCCGGCCAGACATGCCCGGCGACCACGGCCAGCACGGCCAGCGCCTCGGCCAATTGGTTGTGGTTGGCAAATTCCGCCGCGAACCAGACGGCCAGCGCGCCCTTTCCGAGATCACCGAGCATCGTCAGCACAAAACCCGCCTTGCCCAACACGCGGCCGACATTGCGGGTGCCGGTGCTGCCGCTTTCGATTTCACGGATGTCCCGGCCTGTGCGCGCGCGGACGAGGTAATAGCCGGTGGCAAAACAACCGAGGAAATAAGCCACAACCACGGAGCTGGTCGCTTGAAGCCCGTTTGCAGACTGCAAATGTTCGATTAACGCCATGCAGGCAGCCGCTTTCTGGTGATCCGCGCGCAGTTTAACCTAAAGGGGTGCACGGTGCGAAACAAAATCTTCACCCAATCGGCGATTAATTGACACTTGGGAAAACCGCGAAAGGCGACGGAGCGCGGTACGCAACCAGTCCTTGCCATGGGAACGTAATAAGATTGGAGCGCGGCTGTGGGCAAAGCCCCAGCCGCAGCACATTGAAAAACCCTGCAACCCAGGCGTATTTCCAGCAAGCCAGACAAGCAAAACAGCTGCGGCTGGTCCCGCCTGGCGGGACACAACCGCGCTCCGGAGCAGTGCGCGGATGCGCCCAGCCGGCAGCGGAGCAAACCGTGTGTGAGACTGCCGAATGAATCCGCCGGCGTTCCATGCGCTTTGTCTCGACAACTCATGAACCTTGCGGCAAATTTTCCCGGCCAGGGCCCATGGAATGTGGACTTACGAACCCCGCCAGGGCCGGAAGGCAGCAACGGTAGTTTGCTCCGTATCTGCCGTGGTCACCCTGGCATTGACAATTTTTGATTGCCGATTGACGATTGTGTGTTTTTAACGGCGCAAGAACGCGACTTAATTCCGCAATCCGCAATCCGCAATCCGCAATCGAATGGCCTATCAAGTAATCGCCAGAAAATACCGGCCGCGGCGGTTTGCCGATGTCGTCGGGCAGGAGCACGTCACGCAGACGCTCGCCAACGCCATCGGGCAGAAACGCATCGCGCATGCCTACCTGTTTTGCGGCCCGCGCGGCACGGGCAAGACGACCATTGCCCGCATCTTTGCCAAATGCCTGAATTGCACCGGCGGCCCGAAAACCAATTTTGACGACCAGGATTCGCGTTGCATTGAAATTGCCGAGGGCCGCTCGCTGGACGTTCTGGAAATTGACGGCGCGAGCAACAACGGCGTCGAACAGGTCCGCGAACTGCGCGAGACCTGCAAATACGCGCCCGCCAATTCGTCGTTCAAAATCTACATCATTGACGAAGTCCACATGCTTTCGACGGCGGCGTTCAACGCGCTGCTCAAGACGCTCGAAGAGCCGCCGGCGCACGTGAAGTTCATGTTCGCCACGACCGACCCGGAGAAGGTGCTGCCGACGATTCTCTCGCGCTGCCAGCGTTTTGACCTGCGCCGGATTCCCTCCGCGCTCATCACCAAACACCTCGCGCACATCTCAAAACTGGAAAAGGTGAAGGTTGACGAAGCGGCGCTCCACGCCATCGCGCGCGGCGCGGACGGCGCCATGCGCGACGCCGAATCCACGCTCGACCAGCTCATCAGCTTTTGCGGCGACAAAATCGAGGAAACCGACGTGCTCTCCATGTTCGGCCTGGCCGCCCAAAGCCAGATTCTCGGTTTGAGCCAGGCCGTGCTTGCCGGCGAAATTCAAACCGCGTTGACCCGGTTGAATGAACTGGCGCAAAACGGCAAGGATCTCGGACGATTGCTCACCGATTTGCTGAATCATTTCCGCAACCTGCTCATTTTCCAGGTTTCGCGCGGCGACTTGAATTTGCTGGAAGTCTCTGAAGCCGAAGTAGCGGCGCTGAAGGAACAGTCCGGGCTGGCCAATACCGAATCGCTCACGCGAATTCTTGAAGTCCTGACCGATTCCGAACTTCGGCTGCGCGACACCGCGTCCAGAAAAATTCTGCTCGAAGTCGCCATGCTCAAAGCCATCGAAGCCCGCAACGCCATCAGCCTCGATGCGGTATTGAAACAGCTCAGCCAATTACGCGGCGGCCAAGGTGGCACAGCCTTCCAGCCTGCGTCGAAGGGTGAAGCCGCCGTTTCTGCGGAGCGCCGGCCTCCGGTCCGGCGCGAACCTGAACACACGCAACAACGCGCCGTGCCGGAGGCCGGCGCTCCGGTCCCCGCACCCGCGCCATCCACCGATGTCCCGCCCGTCTCCGCCGACCTGGCCGGATTGTGGGCCAGGCTGGTTGAAGCCGTTGGCCGCGTCAGTCCGTTCACCCGCAGCTATCTTGTGGATGCCCAGCCGGTTTCGTTTGAGAAAGGCATTCTTACGATTGGTTTCGACCCCGAATTTGAAGATCACCTTGGTCTCGTGGACAATGCGCGCAACCACACGCTGCTCCAAACCAAACTCGCGGAGCTTGGCCATGCCAACACGCAAATTAAATTCGTCAAAACCGAAGCGTCTGCGATAGCCGTGAAGCAAAATGAGGGCGTTGAAGTTCAAGCTTCAGCTCGTTCGGCGGATTCACCAAAGCGTGAACTCCAGCAAGCCAAACCGGTTGCGGCTGCCGTGCCAGCCGCAAAATCCAAGCCGGCGTCCGTCCCCTTCAACAAGAACGATTTCAAAAACGACCCGCTGATTCAAAAGGCCCTGGAAATTTTCAAAGGCCAGATTGTGGAAGTCCGCGCCTGAGTTTCACCCTTTTGCGCTTTTTCCTGTCCACCGGGAGAAATTCGCATTTCGCTTGCCACCGCCGTCCGAATCCTGACGGCAGTTCGGATGGTTCAGGGAGATTTTGGCGCGAGGTTTCTTACCGCAGCCAATCGGTCAATTCCCGCAATGAAGCAACCTCGAGGGTGATCGCCAAACAGTCAGGGCGCGGCTGGCGGCGGGGATTAAACCAGCACGTGTCCAAGCCATACCAGGCAGCGCCTTGTATATCGGAAACCCAGTTGTCGCCGATCATCAGGACTTCACTTTTTGGCGGATTCCCCAGTCGAGCAAATGCGGCATCAAAGTATTCTTTCGCCGGTTTGGCAAAGCCGATTTCTTCCGAGATGATGATGGCCGATATTTGGTCGCGGATCGCGGAGCGGGCCAGCCGGGCGCGTTGAACCGCCTGCAAGCCGTTCGTCAAAATGGCCATCCGATAATTCCGCCGCAGGGCATTCAGCATATCGCAAGCGCCGGCAATCAATTCAGAACATTCGGCCAGGCATTTGAGATAGACATCGCTGAAGCCGGCCGGTTCGTGTGTTATGCCGATTGCTTCGAATAACAATTCAAAGCGCTGCACCTTAAGCTCGTCCGGAGTGGTCAATCCTTTCTCCAGGCTTTGCCACACCTTCTGGTTGATGTCCCGATAAGCCGTCAGAAAGTCGGGCTTGAAGGGAAGACGGCACCGCTGGAATGCCCGGGCGAGCGCCACCGCTTCTGCCCGCTCGTAGTCAAACAAGGTGCCGTCGGCGTCGAAGAGCAGCCATTGATAGCGTGGCATTCGCTAATAAATACCATTCCAGCCGCAGGTGCAAATCCTTATGCAACCACCCTGGTCGGGAGGGCGTTGCGGTTCCGCTGCGATGTTTCCGCGTGTTCCATGTGATTCCCGGCAAATGCTCCTTCGTTCCGGCGCGATTAGTGATCCCTTTTTAATCCTCGGCCATCTGCGGGCAAACTCTTTCGGGTTGGAAATTTTCGCGCGCTCCTTTAAGCTGCTGGCATGTCGAGTATCGGAAAATTGATGAAACAGGCTGCGCGAATGCAGCAGCAAATGGAACAGGTGCAGGCGCAGCTCGCGGCGCGCACCGTCGAGGCCGCCAGCGGCGGCGGCGCGGTCAAGGTGACCGCCAGATGCGACGGCACCATTGCCTCGGTGAAAATTGATCCGCAGGCGCTCAATCCGTCCGACGCACAGTTGCTCGAAGACATGATTGTGACCGCGGCGAACCAGGCGCTCGGCCAGGCCAAGGAAATTTCCAACGCCGAAATGGGCAAGGTCACCGTCGGTCTCAACTTGCCGGGATTTGGGTGAAAAATTAATCGTCCTCGTCCTCCGGCTCGTCCTCGCATTCGAAAGTCGAGGACGGGAACGAGGACGGGAACGAGGAGGATTGATGCTCCCCGATTCCATTTCTTCACTCATCGCCGCTCTGAACCAGCTGCCCGGCATCGGGCCGCGTTCCGCCGAACGCATCGCGCTGCACATCGTCCAGGCCGATTCGGCGGTGGTGAAACAACTGGCCGGGACGATGCTTCACGCCCGGGAGAAAATCCGGTTTTGCACGACGTGCGGCGCGTTGACCGAAAAATCCCCCTGCTCCATTTGCGATGATCACCGCCGTGATTCCTCATTGGTGTGCGTGGTCGAGCGCGCGGTGGACATTCTGAGCATTGAAAAATCCGGCACGTATCGCGGCAAATTTCACGTGCTCGGCGGTATCATTTCGCCGCTGGACGGTGTTGAACCGGAGGATCTGAACATCGGCGCGCTGGAAAAACGCCTGACGCAGGAACCCATCAAGGAGTTAATCATTGCACTGGGCACCGACGTGGAAGGCGACGCGACGAGCTACTACCTGGCCAAACGGCTGGCGCGCAAGGTGCTTATAATATCACGCATCGCCTACGGCCTGCCCGCCGGGAGCGGACTGGAGTTTGCCGACGAACTGACGTTGAGCCGCGCGCTGGAAGGCCGCAGGGAAATGTCGTGAATACGGTTGTCGTCTTTGATCTCGGCAAGGTCCTGGTGGATTTCGATTATCACATCGCCATCCCGCGCATCGCCGCGCACAGCCCGCTGTCGCCCGCCGAAATCAAAAGTTTCTTCTTCCAATCCCCCCTGCTGGTGGACTACGAGTCCGGCCGGATTTCCCGGCTTGAATTTTTCGAGCAGGCGCGGCGGGCCACCGGTTTTCGCGGCACGTTTGGGGAGTTCGGCGAATTTTTCGCGGATATTTTCACGGCGATTCCGCCAATGATTGAACTTCACGCCGGACTCCATCGCCGCGGCATCCCGACCTATATTTTTTCGAACACCAACGACCTCGCCGTCGAACATGTTCGGCGGAGCTTTCCGTTCTTCCACAATTTTGACGGCTACATATTTTCTTACGAGGTCAGGGCCATGAAGCCGGACGCCAAAATTTACGAGGCGCTGGAACGACTGGCCGGCCGGCGCGGCGCGGACATTGTTTATCTGGACGACCGGCCGGAAAACGTGGCCGGTGGCGCGGCGCGCGGCTGGCGGACGATTTTGCACGAGACCCCGGAAAAAACGCGGAGGGCGCTGGAAAAGTTCGAGTTGCTGTAACAGCCGACGTGAGTCGGCTCTGACTTCTTGAAAAATGAGCGGACCAACATCCACTGCCATTAACTGGAATTTAACGCGGTTTGACCAGCTTGACCGGCTTGAGGCCGACCTCGTGGGCAATGTCGTCGAACTCATCGCGGCTGACCTCTTCGAGTTGTTTGCCGCGGGCCTTGAGCTTTTCGTTGATTTTGACGGCCTTTTCGGTCATCACCTCGTGCGTTTCCTCCGTGCCGCCGACGAGCGCGAAATTCGGCCCGGTCGTCAGCCGTTTGTGCCCGTCGGAATCAAGGCCGACGCCGAGCATTAAAGCTTTGCGTTTTTTCTTTTGCGGCGCGTTCGCCATGAATTCAAGCTAAGGGCGGCTGCCATCGCGGTCAAGTCACAGGTGCAGCCGGCTCCGGAATGTCCGGCTTGACTGGAACGGAGCGCCTCTTACATTGGCCCGGTTTTCGCAAACCCGGTCAATCAGCATGCGTTAAATTGAATGAAGAATCCTTGGGTGTCTCTCGCCAGCCTGTCGCTGGTGGTTTTTGCCGGCTTCGTAGTGGCCTGGCAGGTTCTGCATTGCCACGCAAAACAAGAAACGGTTTATACGTCCATCGTTCAGTCCTGCATTGAAGCGGAAACATTGGCGAAGATCCCCGCCATCATGGGGAGGGAGTACCGGATCAATTTTGTCTCGGGATCAGACCGCTATCTCGATCTGGCGTTGCCGCCGGATGCGCGTGTCTTCATGACCGATATGACCGGTCCCACCAATTACAGCCGGCTTCTGTACTATTATTACATGACCTATTACCTGTTTCCGCGCGAGGTGGGGACGAGCCTGGATCATACAACCTGCATCACCAAGGACCAGCTGCTCGGCCGGACATCCGAATCCGACCAGGAAATTCTCACCAACGGATACGATGTAAGAATCGACATCGGCACCAATGCCGTCATGTATCCGAAAGCCCTCAGCGATCTGGCCATCAGAAATCTGGTCAACCCGGTTTGGTTCGACTCCTATTTTGACCTGGTCATCGCCTTCCTGCTTCCCCTGCTGACCACCCTGGCAGGAATGTGGCTGTTCCGGTTTTTGTTCCCCAGCCTGAGCGGGCCGATGCCGCTGCCGGAACAGTTGGCGTGCGGTCTGGGACTGGGGATGATGGCCGTGGCCGCATTCACGCTGGGCTTCAAACTGTGCGGCTGGCACGGACACCATCTGGTGTTTCTCACGACCGCCGCGGGGGCCATCGCGGAAATCTGGTGCAACCGCAAAGTCTATGGGACTGGGATGGCCGACGGTTGCAGGAAGATGGTTCACCATCCCGTTATTGCCGCTGTTTTTGTGGCCGGAGCGCTGGTTTTTCTGATTCTCTTCCGTCTGGCCGGGTTGCAGGGGCTTATGGATTATGACGCGGTAATGGCGTGGTCGCTCAAAGCGAAGATCATGCACCTCTATGCCGGAAATGAGATGGTGCAATGGTTTTCCAATCCGCGTCTGGCCAATGCGCATCTCGATTACCCCACGCTCGTACCCTCGTTGCATTCAGCCACGTATGACTCGATCGGTCATGTAGACGAGTTTGTCACCAAATTCTGGCCCGCCTGGATGCTGCTGATTCTCCTCGGCGCCCTGGCCTCCCTGAACCGTGGCGGGAATGGCCGGTTTTACGCCCCGTATTTTGGTCTTCTGGGTGTATTGCTGCTGCCGGCCACACAGAAATATGTCCAGATGGAAGGCGCCGTCATGCCCATGGTCTTCTTCACCGTCATGGGCTTCGTGCAATGCGCTTTGTGGCTGGCCGCGAAGAATCCCGCCCGGCTCGGTCTTGGACTAACGTTCTTGTTTGGGGCCGCCATGTCAAAGTTTGAAGGCTTCATTTTTCTGGCCTTGCTGGGAGGCTGGCTGCTGCTGCGGCCTTCGGCCCGGCTCCCTTTGAAACTATTGCCACGCTTCTGGCGGCCAGTGGCGTTCTGCCTGCTGGCGGCTGTACCCTTCGTCTGCCTGCGTCTGCAAATCCCCACATTGAACTACGAATCGAACTGGGCCGGTCACGTCCTGCACCATCCGGCCACCCTGCTTTCAACCTTTGCCAACTGGCTCCGTCTCTTCAAAATCGAGCTGGCGCGTTTGTTTGTGAACCCCGACTTTGCCAGTTGGAATGGTGAAGACGGACAGCTTCATTGGATCGGCAAATGGGACGGACTATCATCGCTGTATAATCCTACGACCCTCGTTTTGGGATGGCTCTGCCTGTTGCTGTCAGTGGCGCTTTGGTTTGCCATTCCCGCCCGCCGCCAAATCGCCGTCTGGATCGTGGCCATGTTCCTCGGTGCCGTGGCTGCGTTAAGCGGTGTGTTTGCCTGTTTCGCCGACATCACCAGTCTGAACGCGGCGATCGGTTATACGGTTGACCCCCACGGAGCCCGATACCTTTTGCCCATGCTGCTGGCCTGGTTCGCCACGACACTGACCCTGCTCTTTTCGGATCAGCATTTAAGTCAGCAACCTCCGGCAAAGCCGGAGGCTTGAGATAGCGTGAACCGCTCAAAGCGATTAAAAACGGGAGGCGCTCAAAGCGCCACCAGTTCCAGTTGTTCGAGGCGTTTGTCTTCCTTTT
>Ga0181538_10000626_pt1 | contig 41946 bp, 40 predicted proteins | sample PEATcosm2014_Bin_40_FD_119773 | JGI IMG/M metagenome (GOLD analysis project Ga0181538, IMG submission 119773) | Peatland microbial communities from MTU Mesocosm Facility, Houghton, MI, USA - PEATcosm2014_Bin23_30_metaG | ecosystem: Environmental > Terrestrial > Soil > Wetlands > Peat | place... | reverse complement strand
TTGTCTTAATCCGTGCTGGATGTCAGCCGCGACTGGGCAAGACAGCCTAGCGTAGGCGTACGCTCAGATTCTTTCCGTTTTGTTGAGCTTTCGCCCTCGGCGTCACTTTCGCGTCGCGCACCCGCGTAGAATAGACTGCGCACCTGGCACTGATATTATGGCTATGTAAGTCCATGAAACTGACCGTCGAAATCCCCGACGAATTTGCCGAGCAACTTCGCGCCTCAGGGCGGGACCTGTCACGCCGGGCCCTTGAGGCATTTGTGGCCGATGAATACAGGCAGGGTAATCTCACCAAGCCGGACCTTCGACGGCTCCTGGGTTTCGAGACGAGCGACCAAATCGACACCTTCCTGAAAGCTCACGATGTTTGGATTGAATACACGATGGAAGATCTCGAACGCGAACGGGCTGACATGCGACGGCTCGGCGTCTAAATGCTCCTTGTCGTAGCAGACACGAGTCCAGTCCGATATCTAATCCAAATCGACAAGATCGAAGTGGTCCACTTGTTGTTCCAAAGCGTCACCCTCCCCTCTGTGGTCGCCCAGGAATTGCGCCATCCGTCGGCACCCGCGGCGGTGCAGGCCTGGATGGGAAATCCACCTGACTGGGTGACGGAGTCGACCGCGCCCAGACTCGAAGATCCGCTTCTCGCGAGGCTCGACCCAGGTGAGCGCGCCGCCATTGCTCTGGGAATAACGTTGCATGCGGATCTCATCCTGATCGACGAACGCAAGGGAGCGTCTGCCGCGCGGAGCAAAGGATTAGAGGTCATTGGAACCCTAGGCGTGCTCGACCTCGCAGCCAGCCGGGGTTTGATCGATTTGAAAGATTCCCTGGAACGCCTAAAGAAAACCAATTTCCGCTATCGCCCGGATCTGATCTCCACGCTCCTAGAGAGGCACAAGAGCTCCGGTCGAACTTGACTGGCGAGCACAAGCTCCGTTTTTGCCGATCCTAAGCGCGAGGTCGTGCAGGGTCCGGTCGTGATTGGATGTATTAAAGTACTTAATATCTTGATATAAGCACCCCTTGCATCCGGGTTACATTTCTGACACAATTCCCGGCCATGCACCCAGGGATACGAATCGCCCTAGTCGGCGATTTCAACGAGACACAAAAGGCCCATCAGGCCATTCCGCGTGCCCTCGCGGCAGCCACTGACGCATCTGCGGAAGGGGTCTGGGTTCCCACCGATTCCATCGCTCCCGGCAATTCCCTGTCGGAATTCGACGGTATCTGGTGCGTTCCCGGAATGCCCTATCGCAGTGCGGACGGCGCGTTGCGTGCGATCCGTCACGCCAGGCAATCGCGCACTCCGTTTCTGGGAACCTCGGCCGGTTTCCAATACGCACTCATCGAACACGCGCGCAACGTCCTCGGCATGGCCGATGCCGATCATCAGAAAACCAATCCGAAGGCTGCCACGCCCCTCATCTCCGCGCTGGGATGCGCGCTGGTGGGCGTGAAGGCCAGAGTCAGATTCACGCCCGGCTCGGCGATCCGCAAAGCGTATGGCGTTCCGGAAACGACGGTGCTGTACCATTGCAGCTTCGGGTTGAACGGCCGCTACCGGCGTTTGATGGAGAGCAGTTCGCTCCACGTGACGGCGGTGGACGATCAGGACGAAATCCGTGCCATCGAACACGACGGCCATCCGTTTTTCGCGGCTACGCTGTTCCAGCCGGAGATGGACGCGCCCAGCGCATTGGTCAACGCCTTTGTGGCGGCGTGTATGCGTCAGAAAGGGCGCCTCTCGAGGGTCGCGTCGTAAGGGTCAGAGGCTGGCGCCGTTGCCGGAAGCGCGCCAGTTGTTTGTCACTACAACTCCAACTTTCCCGAGCCTTGCCCGCGCATCCGCGGCTCTTTGGCTGCCTGGCGGAGATCCAGAACCAGTTTCATCACCAGCGTCTCGATCTGGTCGCGGATCTTGCAATGCTCCTCGTAACTCATGAAGACCGGGTCGTCCACGTCCCATTCGATGATCTTCGCGCCGGAAACCTCGCCCGGCAGGATCTCGGAGCCGCTCATGTTCACCACGATGTCGAACTGCGCGCGGCCCAGGTTGCGGATGGCCTTGGGAAAATGATGGCGCAGATCGATGCCTTTCTCCGACATCGCGGTGATGGTGTCGCGGGCCACGCTCATGGCCGGTCCGAGGCCGGCGCTGGCCGGAATGAGCACGTCCGCGCCATACGCGCGCGCGAACCCCTCCGCCATCTGGCTGCGGCAGGCGTTTCCGATGCACACGAACAGAACCCTTTTCACAGTTTCTCCAGAAACAGCGAGTGTACCCGCGAATCGGAAGTCAGTTCGGGATGAAACGTCGCCGCCAGGTGCCGGCCTTGCTCCACCAGCACGGGATCGCCTTTGTACCAGATCAACACCCGGGCGTCGTGCCCGACCCGGCGAATGATCGGCGCGCGGATGAAGACGGCCTCAAGCTTTCCGGGTGCGGTGCGCCGCTCAAACTCCGGCTCGGTTTCTACTTCCGCCACGCGGCTGTCGATCTGCCGTCCGTAGGCGTTGCGTTCGACTCCGATGTCCATCAGCCGGAAGCTCTCCTGCGCGGGGTTCGACACCTCGTCGGCCATCAGGATGGCGCCGGCGCACGTGCCGAAGACGGGCTTGCCGGCGCCGAACTCGCGCAACGCCTCGAACAGGCCGGGTTCGTAGGCCATGAGTTTCAGCATGGTGGTGCTCTCCCCGCCGGGTATCACCAGGCCATCGAGCGACGCGAACTGCGCCGGCTCGCGCACGAAAACCGGCTCGGCGCCGGCGCGCTCGAGAGCCGCGCCGTGCGCCGCGAAATCCCCTTGCAGGGAAAGCACCCCGACTTTCTTCATTACCAGCCCCGCGTCTGCATCAACTCCGATTCCGGCATTTTGGCGATGTCCAGGCCGGGCATAGCCGGACCCAGACTGCGGCTGGCGGCCAGCAGCGCTTCGGGATTATTGAAATTCTTGGCCGCCTGCACGATTGCGGTGGCGCGCGCCGCCGGGTCGGACGATTTGAAAATGCCCGAACCTACGAATACCGCCTCGGCGCCGAGTTGCATCACCAGTGCAGCGTCGGCAGGCGTAGCGATCCCGCCGGCGGAGAAATTCGGCACCGGCAGCTTACCGTGCTCCGCCACCCATTCCACTAGTTCGAGCGGCGCCTGGAGATTCTTCGACTGGTGCACCAGCTCTTCCCTGCCCATCACCGTGAGCTGCTTCATCTCCTTCACGATTGTGCGAATGTGGCGCACGGCTTCGACAATGTTGCCCGATCCCGCTTCGCCCTTGGTGCGGATCATGGCCGCGCCTTCGGCAATGCGCCGCAGCGCTTCGCCCAGATTGCGCGCGCCGCACACGAACGGCACTTTGAAATCGGTCTTATCGATGTGGTGCTCCTCATCGGCCGGCGTGAGCACTTCGCTCTCGTCGATGTAATCCACACCCAGGGCTTCCAGAATGCGGGCTTCCATGAAATGGCCGATGCGCGCCTTGGCCATAACCGGAACGGTGACCGCGCTCATGATGTCCTCGATAATCGCGATGTTGGCCATGCGCGCCACGCCGCCATCCCTGCGGATATCCGCCGGGACGCGCTCCAACGCCATGACCGCCGACGCGCCGGATGCTTCCGCTATCTTCGCCTGCTCGACGTTGGTGACGTCCATGATGACGCCGCCCTTGAGCATTTCGGCGAGCCCGACCTTTACGCGATACTGCTCACTCGAAAACTGAAACATGCAATTCTCCTAAAGTCAGTTTGGCCACGGGCGCACACGGATGCACACAGATCGCAAGAGAGGTTTTATCCGTGTCCATCTGTGTCCATCCGTGGCTCATGATTCTTAAACCAAAGCCGACGAAGGCTCGACCCTTTCGGAAGCGGTGGCGAGTTCCTCCGTCACGATTTTTCCCAAAATGGCGAGGCCGCGCCGGATCTGCTCCGGCTCCAGCCCCGCGAAACTCAAACGCAATGCTCCCGGCTCCAGCCGCGACACGGCAAAATAGCGGCCCGGAAGATACGCCACTCCCTGCTTCTGAGCGCGCGGGAGCAATTCTCCGGCATCCAGCGGCTCCGGCAGGCGCACCCACAGGTTCATACCGCCCTGCGGCTGGGTCCAACGCGTCCCGGCGGGAAAATAGCGGCGGCAGGAATCGAGAGTGGCCGCCAGACGCTCGGCGCCGGCCTCGAGGATGCGCGTGCGATGCGCCTCCAACCGGCCCGACTGCGCGAAATCGAGCAGCACCGCTTGCGAGAGCTGATCGGTATGCAGATCGGCCGATGCCTTCGCCTGCCACAGCCGGTCGAGCAGCGGTTTCGGCCCGATCAGCCAACCCACGCGCAACCCGGGGAAGCTGACTTTGGAAAAACTGCGCAGCAGAATCGTGCCGCCGTGTTCGTCGAGTTGTTTCAGGGCCGCGAGCGGTTCGCCCTGGTAGCGCAGATCGCCATAGGCGTCGTTTTCGACCACGGGCACGTGGGCCGCGCGCGCGGCATCGAGAAGCGCGTGGCGGGCAGCCAGCGACAGGGTCGCGCCGGTGGGATTCTGAAAGTTCGATGTGACCACCAGGAATCGCGGCCGCTCGCGCTCCAGCACGCGCTCCAGGTGCGAGGTGTCCATGCCATCGCTGCCGACGGGGATTCCCAGCAACTGGGCGCCCATGCCGGCCAGCAGATTCTTCAAGCCAGGGTAGATGGGATCTTCCACGGCCACCGTGTCTCCCGGCCGAAGGAGTACGCGGCCGATCAGATCGAGCGCCTGCTGGCAGCCGTTGGTGATGAGCAGATCGTCACTCGGGCGGGCGAGCGACTGGCGGCGCGCTTCGTCCATCAGATGGCGCCGCAGAGGCTCATAGCCGCTGGGTGAACCGAGTTGTAGAATCGAACCCAATTCGGAGCTCGACAATACGGTCTGACAACTGGCGCGGAAATCATCGAGCGGGAACAGTTCGCGCGAAGGCCGGGACATGACGAAGCTGGCGACTTCGTTAACGGTGCCGGCGGCAGGTCCGGAAGGCGCCAACTCGGCATGGTCGAGCATGGCGTTCCAGTCGATGCCCGGCGCTGCCTGTTGCGCAATTCCGGTGACGAAGCTGCCGCGCCCCACCTGCCCGGCAATCAGGCCGTCGGTTTCGAGAGCGTCATAGGCGGCGGAGACTGTCGTGCGGTTCAGTCCAAGAAGGCCAGCCAGTTCGCGAGTGGCTGGGAGCTTTTCGCCCCGTGTCAATTCCCCGGAACGGATGCGAAGCGCAATCTGCTCGTAGAGTTGGCGATATAGAGGGACTTCGGAGTCATGCTTCAGACTCGCCGCGAAATCCGATGCCTGTCCGTTGCGCATCCATCCATACCATACCATATTGGACTGCTTGAATGGGGTAAAGGGCGAAAAGCACCGCTCCCTCGCGGTCGCGGCTCAGTAACGGATTGGCTCAGTCCGACTCTTCGGGGGGTTCGAAGCCATCCAGCAGTTCGGGGTTCTTCGCAAAGCGCTTCAGCACCTTGAGGATTTCGCCGCTGCGGAAGCCGGCGCGAACCAGGCGCCTGTAGGCCGCCGCCAGATCTTTCTCGTCGCCGAAGAGCCCTTCGCGCGTGGCCGTGCGATATTTGCGGCGAACCCACTCCTCAATGAGGCCAACTTCGTCTACGTCCTGGTAAACCTTCTCGACGGTGCGCTCCGCCAGCGCAGGCGCCACGCGATGCTGGCGCAAATCGCGGATCACGCGCGTGCGGCCGAATTTCTCCCCGGAAAGGCGGGAAGCGGCGTAGCTCTCGGCGTAGCGCTTGTCGTCCAGATAGCCGCTCTGTTTGAGGCGGGTGAGAACGCCGTCGACATCTTCAGCCCGCTCTGCGCGCCGGCGTAGTTTTTCGCGCAGTTCGCCGGTGGACTGCGCCCGCCCGGACAGCGCCCGGAGTGCGTACTGCCACAATCCCTCGGCATCCAGGGGGCGAGCGCGACGTTCCGTCATCTCATGCGGAGTATACTGTAAATGGGTCGTACGGGTACTGCTTTTTCTGATTTTCGAGTCATTTCCAATTGGAGGCGTATATATGGACAAAAACGGACTTTCCAGCTTCTTGCTCGGACTCGGCGTGGGCGTTGGCATCGGTATGCTCTTCGCACCGAAATCCGGTCAGGAAACCCGCGATTTGATCAAGAACAAAGCCGGCGAGGGTACCGATTTCCTGAAACAGCGCAGCGCCGACCTGAAGCAATCGGCTTCGGAGTGGGTCGACAAGGGCAAGGAAGCTCTCGGACGCCAGAAAGACAACATTGCCGATGCCGTGGAGGCGGGGCGCCAGGCTTACCGCGATACGGTAAACTCCCCGCAGCAATCATAGGGGTTCACGTGTATGTCTGACGATGTCTTCCGGCTGGTGATAGCGGTCGCCGTACTGCTGGCTTGCATTGCTTTCGTGGTGCAGGCCGGAGTGGCCATTGTATTCTATGCGGCAGTGCGCAGGCTGCAAGCGAGGGTCGAGGAAGTCGGCGGGAAGATTGAAGATCTGGCCGATAAAGCCCAGCCGGTGATCGAGAAGATGGCGCCGGTTGTGGAAAAAGCCCTGCCGCTAGTAGAGCGGATCGGCCCAATGATGGACACGGTCCTGGAGGCCGTCGAGAAAACCAAGCCCGTGCTGGAGCGGACAGCCGAACTGATCGGCAAGGCCGTTCCCGTGGTGGAGAACGCGCGCGACGTGGTGGCGCACACCGGCGAAATTGTCGCGGAAGCCCGCCCGTACGTCATTCATTTCTCCGAGGAAGCCATTGCCGCTGCGCGCGCTGCGCGCGAGCAGGTGGAGCGCATCGGCGGCCTGGTGCAGGACGCCAGCCAGCGGGTGCACGCGCGCCTGGAGCAGATCGACCAGTCGCTCGAACACACCGTCGGACAGGTAGGACAAGTTGGCGACGCGATGAAGCGCGCCGTCATGCGGCCGGTGCGGGAGGCCAATGGTGTCGCCGCGGGGATTTCCGCGGCGGTCGCCACGCTGGTGCGTCCCAGGAGATCGGGTCCGGACGCGGTGGCGCAGGACGAAGAGATGTTTATCTGAACAGGAGTCAAAAGTAATTGCGCATCCGCTCCCCTAGAAGCTGTGAAGAATTGCTGAGCCACGACCGTAGCTCCGCCTCACGATCTGAGGCGGAGCTTCTTCCAGCATCTGGCGGACGGTCTTGCGCGTGACCGGATGCCGCAGAGCGGGTGAGAGATCGGCCAAAGGCGCGAGAACGAAGCGCCTTTCGCGCATGCGCGGATGGGGAATTTGGAGGCGCGCCGTCCGCACCACCGCATTCCCGTACAGAAGGATGTCGATATCGATGGTGCGCGGACCGTTGGGGATGGTGCGCACTCGACCCAGCGCGCGTTCGATCTTGCCCGTGCGGGCCAACAACTGCATGGGGAACAGCGCGGTCTCCGCTTCCACCACCATATTCAGGAACCAGTCTTGCCGCGCATAACCGACCGGCTCCGTTTCATAGACGGGAGACTCGCGCCGCACCAGGATGCCGGCCGGCACCATACGATGGATAGCCGCGCGCAAGTTACCCGCGCGATCCCCGATGTTAGACCCCAGCGCTAAGTAGATGAGCTTCACTTAGAAGAGCCCGGGCTGTGCGTCGGTGCCCTGCGTGCGCTTGACGTTGAAGTAATCGAATGCGAGGCCGGTCGCCACGCGGCCGCGCGGCGTGCGATTGAGGAACCCGAGTTGGATCAAATACGGCTCGTACACTTCCTCGATCGTGTCCGGCTCCTCGGAAATCGACGCCGCGATGGTATTCACGCCCACCGGACCGCCGCGATACTTCTCGAGCACCGTCAGCATGATTTTCTGGTCGATTTCATCCAGGCCGTACCGATCGACGTCGAGAAGATTGAGCGCGGTTTGCGTCACCGCCTGGGTGATGCGCCCGTCGGCGCGCACCTGCGCGTAGTCGCGGACGCGCCGCAGCAGGCGGTTGGCTATGCGCGGCGTCCCGCGGCAGCGGCGCGCTAATTCGGCGGCCGCACCGTCTTCAATCTCGACGTTGAGCAGGCGCGCCGAGCGCTCCACGATCATGCGCAATTCCTCTTCGCGATAAGGATCGAGGCGCAACGGAAGGCCGAAGCGCCCGCGCAAGGGCGCGCTCACCAGTCCCTGCCGCGTGGTGGCGCCGACGGCGGTGAATTTCGGGATGGGGATGGAATGCGTGCGCGCGCCGGGGCCGACGCCGATCAGCAGATCGAGGCGGAAATCTTCCAGCGCGGCGTAGAGCATCTCTTCCACGTCGGGCAGCAGACGGTGAATTTCGTCGACGAAGAAAACCTGGTGCAGGCGGATGTTGCTCAGGATGCCGGTGAGGTCGACTTTTTTCTGCAGGACCGGCGCGGAGGTAGCCGTGAAGGTGACCTGCAACTCTTCGGCGATGATGGCCGCGAGAGTGGTCTTGCCAAGCCCCGGCGGACCGTAGAGGAGCACGTGGTCCATGGCCTCGCCGCGTTTCTTCGCGGCTTCGATGGCAATGGAAAGATTCTCCTTGAGCTTGGTCTGCCCGGTGAAATCGGCCAACCGGCGTGGACGAAGACCAACTTCGTACTGCTCTTCCTCGGGCTGGAGCTTGCCGGAGACCAGGTCGGGCATTCGCTACCAGCTTAGCAGGATGCTGAAAAACACTGGAAATGACTCAGCCGCCGATGAACGCCGATAAACGCCGATCCAAAACAAATAACCTATCTGCGTTCATCTGCGTTTATCCGCGGCCTATTAGCCTTGTTCAGCAGTGTCATCGTACTAACTCCAGCGCACGGCGAAACAGCGGCTCGAACTCCAGCGCGCCACCGGCGGCCTTGGCTTTGCGCACCGCGGCTTCCGCCTGCGCGCGGGCGCAGCCTAAATTCAGCAGCGCGGAAAGAACGTCCTGATCGAGCGGGGAAAGAGAATCCGGGGGAGGAGTGGAATTGGGCTCCGTGCCGACGACGGCGGGCAATTTATCGCGCAATTCCAGCACCATGCGCTCGGCGGTTTTCTTGCCGATGCCGGGAATGCGCACCAGGCGATCCAATTCGCCGCGCCGGATGTACGTAATCAAATCGGGAGCCGCAAGACCGGAGAGAATTTTGATTGCCAGCGTCGGACCAATTCCGCTGACGCCGATCAGTTTTTCAAACAGCGCTTTTTCGTCTTGCGTAAGAAATCCGTAAAGCGCCAAAGCGTCTTCCCGGACATGGGTATGAATCCGTAAACGGACTTCCATTCCCGCGTCCGGCAGGTGAGTATACGTGGAAACCGGGATGGCTACGTCGTAGCCGACTCCCCCGGTTTCCACAATAGCTTGATTCGGATGTTTCTCCAGCAGAATCCCGCTCAAATGCGCGATCATTCAATACGTATTGTAACGGGGCTGAAAGGTTCGGTGCGGAGGGAACTATTCGTCGAACTGAAGCTCGTCCGTGGTCCCGCTGAGGTCGATGGCCTCGATCACGTTCGTGTCGCCCTGCTTGGCGGTCTTGACTTCGGTTTCGTCATACTTCTTGGTCGCGGAGCTGGAGTTCACCTTCACCGGCACGGTGAACTTTTTCCCGTTCTCGGAAGTAAACATGGCTTGGTTATTGTTCACCTTCACGGTGTAATTTCCGGCGGGCAGCATCACGTTGCCGGCTTTTGTATTATTGTCGACAACGATATCCCAACTCTTGGCGCTCCCGATGGCTACAAGAGAGAGCAACAGGGCTCCAGTGGCAAACAAGGTCTTAATTTTCATTGGTGAGTAAGTCTCCTACTGATAGAGACGACGATATTCTCACGAGGTTACCTAGCCCATTTGGGCCTCTGGCCTCAATTACAATTCATTACAATAGCAATTTGGCCAGGCGGAGATTCTTGGTATCTGCAATTCGCGGCGGCACAGCCGAAATTCTCGGGGAAGAGGCTCGTCACCTCACGCGCGTGCTGCGTGTCGAACCGGGCCAGCAATTCGAAATTTCCGATAATCGCACGGTCTGGCTCGCGGAAATCGCGGAAGCGCGCGGCGAACGCGTGGTCTTCCGCGTCATCGAGCCGGTAGAATCGCCCGCCCTTCCCGTGCGCATCACGCTCATCGCCGCGATCGTCAAATTCGACCGATTCGAGTGGATGATCGAGAAGGCCACCGAACTGGGCGTGGAGCGCATTCTTCCGATGGAAGCCGCGCGCACCGAAAAAGGCCTTTTCGAGGCGTCGCGCAAGCGCGCCGAGCGCTGGCGGCGCATCGCCCGCGAAAGCAGCCAGCAATCGCGGCGCGCGAGCGTCCCCGAAATCCTGGCATCCGCGCGCTTCGAAGCGTGTCTCGCCACGCCCGCCGCCTATCGTTATTTTATGGATGAGTCCGGCGCGCCGCCTTTCCTGAGCATGCTTCCGGCCAGTCGAAAAGCCGCCGATCAAGTCGCCGTCATGCTCGGGCCCGAAGGCGGCTGGACGGATGCCGAGCGGCAATCGGCTGCCGGGGCAGGTTGGATGGCGGCTTCGCTGGGTCCGCTGATTTTACGTGCGGAAACCGCCGCGGCGGCCGCGCTGGCCGTCGTCGGCAACGCATGGATGGCGGCGAACTCACTACAATAAGAGATTGGAAACAGGGCTGGGTTAATTCCGTTGTTCGACATCATCGTTTTCCTCATTTTTGTTCCGGTACAATTGCGATTCACGGTGCTTTGGCTGCGCGCCGCCGCGCGCCGCCGCGCTCCCTGGAGCACGATCGCGCGCCGCGCCGTATTTTTGCTGGACGCGCTCCTCGCCATCGGCTGGTTTCTGAATTTTGTTCCGGCCCTGGGTGGGCCGGTTTACTTTAAGCTGGTGCACCTGGTATTGGGCACCTTCACCACGGCCTATAGTTTCTCAGCCATCTTCATTTTCGGCGCGCTCGCAGTTCTGCAGTCCCTGCGAAAGGCCGTCCACGCGGATTTCAACCCCGGCCGGCGCCGCCTCCTCAATGCGGCGGGCAACATCGCCGTGGCCGCCCCCTTCGCCGCGCTCGCCTACGGATCTCTCATCGGACGCCTCGACTTCCACGTGCGCGAGGTGGACGTCCCTATTGAAGGATTGCCCGCCGATCTGGACGGTCTGCGCCTGGTGCACATCAGCGACATTCATCTCAGCCCTTTTCTGAGCGAAGCTCAACTGGCGCGCGTGATCGATGCGGCCAACGGGCTGCGCGCTCATTTGATCGCCGTCACGGGCGACCTGATTTCGCATCGCGGCGACCCGATCGATGCCTGCATCCGGCAGTTGGCGCGCCTGAAGTCCGATGCCGGCCTGGTGGCGTGCATGGGCAATCATGAGCACGTCGCGGAACTCGAAGATTACACCGCCAAAGCCGCGGCGCGCGTGGGCATTCCATTCCTGCGCTCCCAGTCGCGGCAATTGCGCTTCGGCGCCGCGACCCTCAACGTGGCGGGCGTGGATTATCAACCGCTGTATGAAAAGTCCCGCTATTTGCGCGGCGCGGACCGCCTGGTGCTGCCCGGCGCCACCAACCTTCTGCTCTCGCATAATCCCGACGTTTTTCCGGTGGCGGCCGAGCAGGGCTATAATCTCATGCTGGCAGGCCATACGCATGGCGGGCAGGTATCGGTGGAGATTTTCGATCAGGCAATCAATCCGGCGCGCTTCTTCACTCCGTTCGTCTACGGACTCTATCGCCACGGCCCTGCCTCCGCCTACGTGACCCGCGGCATCGGCACAATCGGCATTCCGGCGCGTATCGGCGCGCCTCCCGAAATCTCCCTCCTGCGATTGAGAAAGGTATAATCCCCTCCCCGTGCGCTATCTCATCCTCAGCGACCTGCATGCCAACTGGGAAGCTTTGCAAGCAGTCATCCACGAGACCGACGGCAAATACGACAAGGCCGTCTGCTGCGGCGACCTGGTGGGCTACGCCGCCGATCCCAACCTGGTGGTGGATTGGATCCGCGAGCATTGCGCGGTGGTGGTTCGCGGCAATCACGACCGCGCCTGCACCGGCCTCGACGACCTCCAATGGTTCAATCCCGTGGCCCGGCAGGCGGCGTTGTGGACGCTGGAGAATCTGACCAAGGAAAACATCGAGTACACCGCGCTGCTGGCGAAGGGTCCGGTGCTGCTGGACGATTTCGAAGTGGTGCACGGCTCGCCTTACGACGAAGACGAATATGTGCTGGCCGCGGGCGAGGCCGGCCAGGCGTTCGGATACCTCGAAAACCGTCTGGCGTTCTTCGGCCACACGCACGTTCAGGGCGGATTCATCTGGAATCACTCGCGCGTGGAGACGATCGGGCGCGTTTCCGCGCGCAATGGCAGCGAAACCCTGGATATCGACCCGGATTGCGTCTACATGATCAATCCGGGGTCGGTGGGCCAGCCGCGCGACGGCGATCCGCGCGCCGCCTTCGTGATCTACGATTCCGACGTCCACGCCGTGACCTACTATCGCATTCCGTACGACGTGGAAACCGCGCAAAAGAAAATCCGCGAGGCGGGGCTGCCGCCGATTCTCGCCGACCGTCTGATGGTGGGACGCTGATCCCAGAGGCGGACACGCGTTCGCCGGAGTTTCACTGAAAATAAAGGCCGATGAGCGGAACCGGGCGTGCACGAGTGCTGGCCGGCTGGAGGTGCCTATGGCCAAAAACGTACGTATTCGCGAGCCCCTCACCGGTTCCCCGACGCTGGAGTACCTGAACGAGCGGATGGCCGCCGGCTGGAAGCTGATCGCGCTCGAATGGGAGAAACCGGCGACAAGCCAGGTATCGACGACGGCCGAGGAGAGCGTCGAGGAAATCCCCTACGGCCTGCAGGTATCGACCGATTGCCAGCGCCTGGTGGAGAACCCGGCCGAGCGGCAGATCATCATTCTGGCGCTCGACATGATCGTGGAGGATTGTCCGCTCTCGCGCGTGGCCGAAGAGTTAAACCGCCGCGGGATGCGCACGCGCGACGGGCAGCCCTGGTCTCCGGGCGCGCTGTTTAACCTTTTGCCGCGCATGATCGAGGTGGGGCCGCGTCTGTTCGTGAGTGACGAGTGGACCCATCGCCGCGAGCGCCTGCCGCGGGTGGTGTGATCGGCGGGGGCGGATGGCCCGGCCACGCCTGCCGGGCGACTTGCCCCGGGGTTGAAGTTGAGTTCGACAAAACCCCGTTCCCAGTCGTTAAAATCCCTGCGCCATCCGCTCCCGCTTACCGACGTGGGCTTTTCGGGCGCCGCAATAGAAAGGGTGTGAAAAATCCAGACTAGTGAGGCACTTGCAAATTCAGGCAAGTTGCCAAAGCACCGGTCCCTCGCGGTCGCGGCTCTTCAGTCATGCGTCGAAACGGCGGCGCTTACTGAGCCGACCGCGAGGGAGCGGTGTTTCTTGCGGAACGATTGATTTTGCAAGTAGCTCTAGTGGCCAAGCTTCTGCAACAGAGCCGGGAACGAGAGTGCGGCCAGTTCGTTGGATTCCGGAACTTCGCCTAGTCCATGTACTGCCGCGCGGACGCCATTGAGAAGGTTCCCGATTTCGGCCCAGCACTGATGCTGGAATGCCACGGGCAGCGCGCGGTAATACAAGGCCAGTGCTTCACGATACCGCCCAATGGTCACCAGCCGATTGGCATCCACCCGCAGGGTGCGGACCACGCACATCTCATCGCCCAGGTTGCCGCACATGTGGCGCACGCGCTCCAACATCGGAATGCAGTCAAGATCGCCGGAATTCTGGCGCAAGCCGGCCTCCAGCAAGGTGAGCCGGGCAAGCGCTGACTGCGCTCCCAGCGATTCGGCGGCTCGTTCGCCGCGGAGCACAACCTCGGTGGCGTCGGCGATGCGCCCCAAATGTCCGAGCGCCAAGCCTTCCATCCGGTCCAGCTCAGGGTTCTCCAACCCGCCGGTAAGATTCCGAACCTGGCGGAGGGTGTGGAGGGCGGCGGCGGGGTCCACAACGGCGAGTTGCACCCGGGCGTAGCCCAGCAACAGTTCCGGATCGCGCGGGTTCCGTGCAGCGAGTGCCCGCCAAGCTTCGGCCGCTCCCGTCCAGTCGCGCGTGGCGCTGCGGCGTTGCGCCTCGGCTTCGAGCGCCGCGGGAGTACCCGCCGGCGACAGTTCGGCGGCGCGGCGGGCCTCTTCGGCGGCTTGCGAATCCAGGTTCAGATTCTGTAGCGCGATCGACAGGTCCAAATGTAGGCCGGCATCCTGCGGCGCGATTTCCGCGGCGGCGAGCAGAGCTTTTTTCGCCGCGACATGGTCGCCAATTCGCAGGCGCCAACTGCCTTCCGCCACGGCGCGCGCCAAGGCCGCTCTCCGGTCCGCATTTTCGCCGCGAGGGCGGCGGGCGGGTGCGAATGTCAAGAGCATACAGGCGATGGCTGCAATTGCGGCCCATCGCCATAGCGGAATAGGCGCCGGCCTCCGGCAACGGTCGAATCCGCTGAACTGCGGCGCATAGGTACCCTTGGGAATCTCGATCCGCTCCGCCGATTCACCACCGTTCCGGGAATAGAACTCCAGCAGTTTGTGGCGCAGCCGCATGGCTTCCGACCGCACCGTAGCATCCGCCTTGGGATCGAAATCGGCGCCGCGCTGATAGACCGCGATGCCGATGGCGCGCTCAGTCATGTTCGCGGAATTGCCGGCCAGCGACTGCTCGACCACCCAGCGCAGGAACGCCCCGAGCCGCTTCGATTTCACAAAGCTCGGAGAACCCAATATGACATTCAGATGACGGAGAATTGCCGCTGCGGCGTCCCCATCCCAGCGCGGCGTTTCGGCGGACATCTTCCCTCAGTGGATTGTACCAGAGAAAACACGCAGTCAATCCGAATGATTAGGGGTCAGTGACTCCCGCAACACGCTGTTTGGATCGTATACTCGCTCGAAACTCCCGCCAACGGACTATTTTGAATGGTCAAATCATCTCGTTCTTCCTTACTGAAACGGCTAACGGCAGTGGCCTTTCTTACCACCCTGGCCGCAGGCCAGTCGAGCGCGCAGATTCCGAAACGGCGCTACGATTACATTCTTTGTCTTGCCGACTTACAAGCCCAAGGCAAGGTAAGCCCCTTGGTCAAGATAGGGTCCTTTCTCAAAAACTTCAAAAAGTATTCAGACGAATGCAATGCAATCTGGAACGGGGAATCTCCCATAGACAACATCGGCCACGGTTCCGGCCATGCGGTGGCCGTCCCGGTCGATTGGTTCCCGTTCTGCACGGGCAACACCCTGGCGGCGACTATTTCCGCCGGCGGCCAGATTACGTACCCCGTCATGGTGGCCGAAACGGCAGGCTCACCTCCGCCCGAAGTGCTGCTCCTGCAGTCACGAACCGGCCTGATGGATTGTCCCGGGCAAAGTAATGGTCCGTCCGGTACTTCTCCACCTCCCCCGTCGTACGGCCTGATGTCGCAATCGTATCGGTCGTTTATAACCAACAACGGCAGTCTGGCCATTGCCCAGGCGCAAGGCAACGGAGTTATTGCGGAGGTTGTGAATCCCGACCTTTCTCTCATTAGCTCGGCCACCTACTCCACCGGCCCAAACGCGAGCATCCTCACCCTGGCCGATTTCAATAGCGATGGCAACATCGACATGGCGGTACTCAATGCGGGCAGCGGTCCGTCCGAGCCTGGATCGATCTCGATTCTTCCCGGCAATGGCGATGGCACTTTCCAGACCGCGGTCAACGTCCTCTCCGCCGCGAATCTGTTTTCCATGGCAAGCGGCGATTTCAACCATGACGGCAAACCCGACCTGATCGTCGCCACTTCCACGGGCTTCACCCTTCTGCTGGGCAACGGAGATGGCACGTTTCACCAGGGTCCGCCGATCGCCACCGTCGGCGGTCCCGTGGCAGTAGCGGATGTCAATAACGACGGGTTCGATGACATCGTCATCGGGCAGTCGATCGCCGACAATGCCGTTTTGAGCGGCGGCGTGCTGCTCGGCAACGGCGACGGCACGTTTCAGCCGCTGGTCGAATTCCCGGCCCCGCCACCTGGTAGCTTGACTTCGAAATTTGTCTCCTTGGCCATTGCAGACCTCAACCAGGACGGTAACCCGGACATTGTCGGTCTGGCCCCGGGCTATCTCGCGGTCCTCAAGGGTAACGGCGATGGCACTTTCCAAACGGCGGCTACGTATGCCGCGCCGATTTATGAGGAGGGCCCCGATTCGCTGATCGTCGCGGATATCGACGGCGACGGCAACCTGGATGTGGTAATCGGCAATGGCGACGCCGGTCTGATAGGCCCCAGCGCGGACACGCAATCCATCTTTGTGCTGCTCGGCAACGGCGATTGCACCCTGCAAGGCTCAGCGTTCGTGGGTGTCGGGGCAGTAGGAGGGAATCACTCGCAGATGGCGGTAGCCGATTTCGACTCCGACGGCAAACCCGATGTGTTGTTCAATGACCAATACGGCGAGCTGTATCTGTCGGTCAACCAAGGCAATTTTGAATTCACCACCTCGTCCCCGGTTGCGGCGGGATTCGGCTACCCCGTGGCTGCTGACGTGAATGGCGATGGAAAACCGGACCTCGTCGGTACAGATAACTTGTCCGGCAATACCGGAAGCAACGTTCTCGTCATGCTTGGCAATGGAGACGGGACCTTCCAGCCGGCCTCCAGCTATCCCGCGGGTCCAAGCCCCAGCGCGATCGCGGTGGGCGACCTGAACGGAGACGGGAAGGCTGACATTGCGGTCCTCACCACCGCCGCGAACGGTGCGGGGAGCGTTGCGATTCTGCTGGCGACGGGCACGGGATTCGCGCCGTCCGTCAGCTACGCTGTGGGGAGCTATCCTAACGGCATCGTACTAGGCGATTTCAATGGCGATGGCAAGCCTGATATCGCGGTATCGAACCTGGGATCGAGCACGGCGAATCCCGGCGTCGTTTCGGTGTTGATCAACAACGGCAACGGCACGTTTCAAAACGCGACCAGTCTGACCACGGGCGCGAGTCCCATCGGGCTGGCGACAGCCGATTTGGACGGAGATGACAACCTGGACCTCGCGGTGGTTTTCGGACCTGTCAATAATCCGGGTGTCAGCTTACTGTTCGGCAACGGCAACGGGTCGTTTCAGAACGCGGTTACACTGCCGACCGAACAGTACCCGAGTTCGATCCTGGTAGGGGACTTCAACTACGATGGGATTCCCGACCTGGCTATCACGCACCAGATCGATACCACCATATTATTCGGTCAGGGCGGCGGATCCTTCTTCCCGGAAATCGGCCTGATTGCCGGGAATAACCTGGGGTCGATTGCGCTCGCCGATTTCAATGGCGACAGCCGGCCCGATTTAATCGCCAGCACGACCTTCGGCGGATTCTTCATCTTTCCCGGCGCGGCGCCGCTGTCGGTAACGCCGGTGCCGGTTACCTTGGCGTCATCGCCTTCGGGCCTGGCCGTTACGCTGGATGGCTTCGCTTGCACCACGCCGTGCACATTTCTGCTGAATCCCGGCGACCAGCACACCATCGCCGTAGCGGTAACAACGCAGCCGTCTTCCACTACTGGCGTGGCCTACAGCTTCGCGAGCTGGAGCGATAACGGCGCGGCCAGCCACACCATCACGGCTCCATCGGCCGCCGCCACTTACACCGCTACTTTCACCACCCAGTACCTGCTCACCACCCAGGTGGTTGCGAACAAGCCGGGCGTGGGCGGCAGCATCGCCGCCAGTCCTCCATCGGCAACCGGGTATTACAGTGCCGGCACAACGGTTCAGTTGACCGCCGATCCCGGTCCAGGCTACTATTTCGACGCCTGGCTCGGCGCTCTCACCGGAACCACCAATCCCCAATCGATTACCATCAATGCGCCGGCCGAGGTGACTGCCGGTTTTGAGCCGAATCCCTGCGCAGTGGCCGAGGGCGGCAAGGTGAACGTGGTGGATGCGCAGGCCATGATTAACGAAGCGCTGGGTATGGCCGCTCCGGGCAACGATTTGAACGGCGACGGAGCCGTCAGCGTGGTCGATATCCAGATCGTGATCGACGCGGCGCTCGGTCTCGGGTGCAAGGGCTGAAGCTCCGGATCTGTGTGCGCGCTCTTCACGTGTACCCCTCTACGCCCCTGTCTGGCAAGTCTCGCGATAGCAGGCGGCGTCTGTTCGTGAGTGACGAGTGGACCCATCGCCGCGAGCGCCTGCCGCGGGTGGTGTGACCCGGGGGTTGACGGCCCGGCCACTAACGCGGAACCGCACAAATCGGGAACGCAAACCGCCCCGCGCAATCTGTACTGACCTGAATTCATCGGCGTTGATCTGCGTTCATCGGCGGCCAGGTCTGCTCTTCTTCCGGCCCAACGCGGAAATCAAAACCTGAGATGGGCCGCCGATGAACGCAGATCAACGCCGACAAAACAGGTGAACGGGAAGTCGGCCTGCAGACTGACGACGGGTGGCACAAACAACGGTTCTGAGGCAGTGAGCGCGTGACCGGTCCCGCCTCGTCCGGTGTGGCTGACCGAGCGGCCTGAAGTACGGGTACGCAAGGATCGAGCGCCTTTCTTTGAGTCTTTCGCGCCTTTCCACTTCTGTGTCGCGCAGCCCGTTCTCGCCGGATCGAACGGTACGAACCCGTGTCCATCTATAATCGTGAGTGGGTAGATGATCCGAACCTGCCGTTGAAGACAGCCTCCTTCTTGCGATCCTCGCAGCCGGATCCGAAAGCAATGGCCCCTTCCGTTCGGTGGCCGGGCGTCAGGCCAAGGCTTGGAGGGAAGCGGGAGTATTTTGGTACACCAATGAGATTGCGCACCGTGACGATCATCTGCATGGCAAGTGCGCTGCTCCAGGCGCAGGGAAACGCTCCTGGCGCGTCCGCTCAACCGAATCCGGCCGCGGCCGCGCCCGAAGCGATTCCGTTTGTGGATTGTCCCGCCGGTTCGCCGCTGGGAGCAGTGGATTTGCAAGTGCAAGCCGGCGATCAGAAGCTTCCGTTCCGCAGCATCAATCGTTTGAGTGAGGGGGACATAGTACTGTACGCTCCCATTTTGCGCGGTAAGGAGAAGCGGACGGGAGAAGTATCGCTGGTGCTGGTTCCGGAAAAACGAGAGCCGGGACAGGAAGACATCTTCGTTACCGAACCGAAGGCCGCGAACAAAGCCGAGTCGTGGGAGATTCCGCAAACCATCTCCGTGGCGGCATTGGTGTACGGCCCCGCCGGATTGAGCCGCAAGAAGGTTGCCAGCTTCCTGGCGCAGGACGAAGTTCTAGTGGCGCAACTAGCCGATTACGCCGACAAAACGGCACAGGCGGAGCGGTTGGTAGCAACCCTCTCGAATAGTGAGAGCTCCGCGGCCAGTGTCAATTCGGCCTTGAACGGCTTCGCTTCGCAATATGGCTTTTCCGTCCAGGTGGACAGGAGCGCTCCCCCGGCGGCCCAGGCGGCAACCGTATTCAGCGCCATGAACCCGCAACTGGCATCCTACAATCCGCTGGCCAGTTCCACGGCGCAAAGCATAGGGCAGACCGCAAGCCTGGCCACTATCGCGGGCACGCTCTTTTTCGGAAGCCCGGTGGGATTAGCGGCCGGTGGAACGGCGATGCTGCTCGGTTTGCGCTCCATTGCGTTTCCCGACACGCAATTCCGGGCTTCCTTCGCCCAGCAGTTCACCGGTTCTCCTTCCGGCGTGAATCTCTGCGGTCAACAAGGCCCGTTGCCGCCGCACACGCGAGTGGCTTACATCTGGGCCAGCCGCATCCCCAACATCCCCATCCCCACGATCAAAATCGGCGCCGCGGATTTCATCCCCGCCACGCAGAAGACTCCCCTGCCGGTGGAAGTTCCCGAGCCGGGATGGAAATATCTGGACCGCGCCCGCGCCTGGGCACTGGTGAACAAGGAAAAGAAACTCCCTATTGCCGTGGTGAAGCTGGGAAATCAACATGCGCTGGAACTCGACCTGACGAAGGCAAATCTCCCGCCCGGCGACTATGACTTGACCGGACTTTGGGATTGGACGCCTTTGCGAATCTCCGGCGCGGTTCATGTAATGCCGCTCAGCGATTTTCAAACTGCACATGTCGATCCAGCCTCGCAGGACCACCTGCTGACGAAATCGGGAAAAACGCCTGTGACGCTTACCGGCAGCGATTTCGAGTTCGCCGAGAAGGTGGAGCTCAAGAAATTGCACGACGAATTCGCGGTGGCGGAGAACGTGCGATTCTTACTGCCCAAAGGACTCCGCGCGGGACCGCAGGATCGCATGGACGTGCAGATCGACACGGAGAAGCTGGATCCCGGCCCATACGCGTTGTTGATTTCGCAGCAGGATGGGAAAAGCCACCCGGTGGAATTCAAGATTCTTCCGAATCCGCCTAAAATCGCAAACTTGCCGATTCTCGTCAATCACGGGGGCGGGATCCAACACTTCGTGCTGAAAGGCGAGCGCCTGGAACAAGTGAAGAAGCTGGAGACGCCGGACGCCGTTCTTAGTTTGAGCCCGCCCCGTGCCGATCAGGTGGAGCGCAGTCTCACCGTGGAGTTGAAGTCTTCTCCCAAGCCTGGCATGACGCTGCCGATAACGGAATACATCGAGGACCGTAGCGAGCCGTTCCGATTACCGGATGCACTGCAGGTCACAGGCCCCTTGCCGGTTATCGCGAGCTCGAAGCTTTCGCTTCCTTCGCAGATGGCGATTGCGGTACGCGCGGAGGAGTTTCCCGCCGGATATACGCTGAACGCCATGCTCGATGTAAAGAATATCGAGCGAAGGAGCCTTTTGAGGCTGGGGTGCGCGGACGGCGTCGGTACAACCGAGACCCTGCATATCGGCGGGCAAACCGCGAACTGGGCCCTGCAGCAACTTTCGCCGGACCAACTGTTCCTGGCATTCGATACCAGCGGCCTTCCAGCCGGATGTTCGCTCCAGGCAGTCATCGATAACGGGCGGGGTGGCAGTTCCCAGCCGGCGACGCTCGCGAACATTCTTCGCGTACCTCAGTTCGATTCGTTTACGGCAGCCGATTCTCCGCGCCAGAACGGAATTCGCCAGTACCAGATCACCGGACAAAACCTCGAAATGATCGAGAAGATGGGGTGGGACGACAGCAACGGGCTGGAAGTGTCCGGCCTCCCCATTCCGCTTCCCGGACCCGGTCTCAAACAATCGCTTCCGATCAATCTTCCGGACCCGCCTTCTCCCGACACGGTGCTTTATGTCTGGCTGCGGGGGGATACCAAAGGCCGCACTACCGTAATCAAGGCGCCGGAGTTGCAGGCGGACGCCTGGCCCACTCCGACCTCGGCGCCCAAAGCGGCAAGGAAAGCGGCGACTGCCACTTTCCTCGAGGCTGCGATCAAGCCCCCGAAAGCCGGTCACGCTGTAACGTTTACGGCAACGGTCACGGTGCCGGGTGGGGGAACGGCGGCGGGAACGGTGGCTTTCGTGGCAGGCAACACCACTCTGGGCACCAGCATCCTCGATAGCTCGGGCACAGCGACATTCAGCACGTCGGCACTGAGCGCGGGGATCTACAGCGTAGTGGCTGTCTACGGAGGCTCGCCAAGCTGCCAAGGGAGCACGTCCGCAGCGGTCACGCTGGTGGCCCACTGAGGCGGGGCGGAAAGGCCGGGCGCGCGCATTTGCAAAGAGAGATTTCATCGGTGGCGTTGTTTCCGGAGCGGCCTTTCTTTGTCGGTTATCGGAAAGAACCTCTACGGCAGACGAACGAGGGGCGTCTGTACGAGTGATGTCACAGTTTGGAGCTAACAGAACCGCCCCTGCCAATGGGGTGAAACTCGACATAGCAGGCTGCTTCGTCCTGCTACTGACGTTGACAAGTTGCGCGGTAACTAGCGCGAAGATGTACGACAACGAAAGCGGCGCGATCGGAGAGGTCCGTACGATCCAGGCGGCCCAGACGCGGCATTTCGCTCAATTCGGTCGCTGGGCCGGATCGCTCAAGGAACTCGAAACGGTCGGCATGATCGGCGCGGAGCTTTCATCTGGCATCAAGACGGGTTATCGGTATCAGCTTACGCAAACTCAGAATGGATACACGATCTGCGCTACGCCGAATGCGTTCAATAGTACGGGCAGCCGGAGTTTTTACTCCGACCAGACGATGGTGATCCATGAGCATCGGGGTCCTGCTACGGCAACTTCGGGAGATCCGGCACTCCCATTGAAGTGACACTCTCCTGGTAAGATCAGCGCGAAGGTGCTGCGAAAGGCCGTGCCATTTGGCGATGTGGCCGTTATGTCGGCTTTCCGGAAAGTGGCGTTACTCGAAGAGCAGCACCCCACGTCTTCGCGCCAAAGGAACTGGATGTGCCCTTATCAAGCGAATCTGACCATTCACTTCTTCGCCGTCACCGTAATCTCGATGTGCGCTTTGGCGGACGCCAGCTTCACCACCCCCAACGTCGTCCGGGCGGGCCGTGGATCCTTGAAATAAGTGGTATACACCGCGTTCATGCGGGGGAACAGGTCCATGTCGGTGAGGTAGACCTGCACCGAAACGGCGTCCTGAAAGCTCATGCCCGCGGCTTTCAGGATCATCCCGACGCGGTCGAGGCAGGTTTTGACTTCGGCTTCGAAATCGGCCGGTATTTCCCTGGTCTTGAGATCTTCGCCGATCTGTCCGGCCACATACAGCGTGCCGTCAACCAGAATTCCGGGACTATAGGGGGGCGCCGTGGCGCCGGGGGCGGGCGCGAACTCGGGCGGCACTATGGCTCTCCGATCGGCCGCCTGGGCCGCTGTCAACAGGAAGGCGCTTAGGACCAACGAGCAGAGGTGGATTCGCATGTTTGCCACTGTACCACCTGGTAGGGACGACGCCGGATTCCGTCCGGATTGGCGAGACCGCGCCGCAGCGCCTGACCCATGCGATAGTCGTTCCTCTTTTTCCTGACTTCCCGGCGCACCCAGCCCAATCCAACGCCGGTCCCGATCAACCCAGTCGCGGTAACCAATGAGAGGGTAAGAATCTGGTCCATCATTACCTTCCGTGACCCCATCATGCGGGATTTCATTTGTAGGGCGCGAGTCATGCAGGTACCCGGCGAGTAATTGGTACATGCCGTACCCCGACCGCTAACCAAGGTTAACCAGCGGCCAGTACCCTATGAGGGCCGGCCAATCCTATCGAAAGACTCCCGCGGCACGCTAACGAAAACGCTTATTGCCCCTTTGTACCGCCAGGGCTTAGAGTCGAAGCTAACGCGGATCAATCGGCGATTCCGCATTTGCGGTGGCGATCTTCCTCCAGAGGACTGGGATCGCCACCCTCTTTCACCTCCTTTTCAAGTGGGGACGAGATCGCCTGACCCCGGAGACTGGATGGAACACTTGCCCTGCCAGGAAAGAGATCGCATCATCCTCGCATTGGTTTTGGCGGTAAATGCTCAAAATAATGTCGCCTCGGGCGTGGACGCCATAGTCGACGCCGATGAGCGCCACCGAGCGATGGCCTCCATCGAAGCCGGCCGCGGCCATTGCCACGAACTCCGGGACCGCCTGCTGCTGCACTGCGAAAAGCACGGCTGCTGATTTCACAATTTCAGAAGCCCAGTCGCGTATTTCCGCAAGCCTTCAGCCATCAGCATTCGCCATCAGCATTCAGCCATCAGCGGAACCGGGCTTGGCTGAGCGCTGATCGGTGATGGCTGACAGCCTGGCCCGGTACGTCACGGGAATGCCGAAATGCCCTGCTGAGCCGCCTCCAAAGATTCATCGCTTCGTAATCATCCGGCGCACTATAGTAGATTGTTGGTGCCTGGATGAATCCCCCGTCCACAGACAAACTCCGCTCGATCCTCGCCCGCGGAAATCCGGATAAAGCGGCCGACCTGTTGCAGCGTCTCGACCCCGCGGTGGCGGCTGACGCGATACTCGACATGTCTTTTGACGACCAAAGCGCCATCTTCCGGCGATTTCCCATCCCATTCGCCGCCAAACTGGTAGGCGAGTTTCCTTATTACCTGGCCTACGTACTGCTCCATGCCCGTCCCCAGGCTGACCTGGTCGCCATCGTCGACCAGATGGATTCCGACGACCGCATGCAGTTCATCGAGGAGCTTCCCGAGGAAGCCTGGAAGCGCCTCATGGACGAACTGGCGGGCAAAATTCCCGCCGCTCCCGAGGCCGCACCGGCGGAAGCCGAGGTGGGGGCTCCGAAGGCCGAACCGATCATCCAGGCGCGCGCCATCGAAAAATCGTTCGAGCGGCCGGATGGCGCTCCCATCCAGGTAATCGCGCCCACCGACTTGAATATCGAGGCGGGAATGATTGTCGCCCTGCTCGGACCTTCAGGGTCAGGAAAATCGACCCTGTTGCGCATGCTCACCGGGCTGACCAAACCCACCGGCGGCCAGGTGTTATGGCACGGCACGCCGGTCACGGAATCCAGCCCGAACGTGGCTATCGTCTTTCAGAGTTTTGCGCTGTTTCCCTGGCTAACGGTGGTGGAGAACGTGGAAGTTCCGCTGGTGGCCAGGGGCATGGAACACGCCGAGCGGCACCAGCGGGCCATGCGCCAGTTGGCCGCGGTGGGGCTCAAAGGGTTCGAGACGGCCTACCCCAAAGAACTCTCGGGCGGCATGCGGCAGCGCGTGGGTTTTGCGCGCGCCCTGGCCGTCGAGCCCGAGATTCTCTTCATGGACGAACCGTTCTCCGCGCTCGATGTGCTCACCGCCGAGAACCTCCGCGGTGAACTTCTGGAGCTTTGGACCGGCAAGAAAATCCCCACCAAGAGCATCTTCGTCGTCACTCACAACATCGAGGAAGCGGTGCTGCTGGCCGATCGCGTGATCGTTCTCGGCCGCAACCCCGCGCGCATCCGCGCCGATTTCGAAATTCCACTGGCCCATCCGCGCGACCGCGCCGCCGCCGAGTTCCTGCTCTACGTGGATTACATCTACAAGATGATGACCCAGCCCGACCTGGTGACGGCTCCGCCCTCGGCCACCGCAAAACCAGCGACACAGGTGCTGCCGCACTCGCGTCCCGGCGCCGTGGGCGGATTGCTCGAGTTACTGCACGACCGCGGCGGTAAGGAGGACCTGTACCGCGTCGCCGAGGATCTGCTGATGGAACTCGACGACCTGCTGCCGATCGTCGAAGCCGCGGTACTGCTGGGATTCGCCAAATCGGACCGCGGCGATATCGAGCTCATGCCCGAAGGCAAGGCGTTCGCCGAGGCCGATATCGAGAAACGGACCGCGCTGTTCCGCGAGGCTGCGCTGAAGCACGTTTCGCTGCTGCAACAGATGAATATGGCGCTTTCGATCAAAGGCGATCACTCCATGCCACTGGAGTTTTACCGCGACGTGCTGGAGGAGCATTTCGCGCCCGATGAAGTGCAGAAACAGCTTGATACCGCTCTGCATTGGGGCCGCTACGCCGGAATCTTCACCTACGATTCGGAAAACGACCGTCTGCTTTCGCACGTCTCTCCCGAAGACGACCACGCGGTGCCACTTTCCTCATGATGGCTCCCGGCGGACAGGCAACAGCGGAACTTCCGGCGTCGAGCGTGCGCGCGCTCGTGCGCGATCTGCCGATCATCGCCGGCGGAATAGCGCTGTTCTATGCTCTGATTGCCCTCAGTCATTATTGGACCTTGCCGGTCAACGCACAGGCGGACATTCAACTCTCGCCCGGCGTGCTGCCGAAGTACGCGCTTTTTTCGGTGGCCCGCATCCTGATCGCATATCTCATCAGCCTGGTATTCGCCATCGCCTACGGCCAATTCGCGGCGCACAATGCGCGCGCCGAACGCATCCTGATTCCGCTGCTCGATACGTTGCAATCCATCCCGGTGCTCAGCTTTCTGCCGCCGGTGATGGTGGCGATGGTGGCGTTGTTTCCCACGCGCCAGTTTGGCGTAGAACTCGGCTCCATCCTGCTGATCTTCACCGGCCAGGTGTGGAACATGGCCTTCAGCGTGTATTCTTCGACCAAAAATATTCCGCACGAACTGATGGAAGCGGCGGGCGTTTACCGCCTGAGCTGGTGGCAGCGATTCATCCAACTGGAGCTTCCCGCCGCGGCCATCGGGCTGGTGTGGAATTCCATGATGTCGGTGGCCGGCGGATGGTTTTTCCTGATGGCGTGCGAGGCGTTTGTGCTGGATAATCGCGATCTGCGCCTCCCCGGATTGGGTTCGTATCTGCAAACCGCCGCCAACGCCGGCAATACGGACGCCATCTTCTGGGGGCTGGCCGTGATGATTGCCGTCATTGTCCTGATCGATCAGTTGATCTGGCGTCCGGTAATCGCCTGGTCCGAGAAATTCAAATTCGAACAGGTAGAAGCCGCGCAGACGCCGACCTCGCCGGTCCTCGCACTGCTCCGGCGCTCCCGTGTGCTCGACATCATCGGGCGGAAAGCGTTCGACCCGGCGATGGAGTTCGTCGATCTGTATTTCGCCCGGCGCCATGCCACGGCCGGGCCGCCACATTCCGGCAGAGTACGCCGGTGGGTCCTGAGCATTCTGGCGATCGCGGGGCTCGCCGGAGTAGCGTACGCAGTGGTGCGCATGTGCATCATGCTGGCGACCATCACCGGTCCGGATTTGGGCGAAATCTTCAGGGGCGCGGGAGCGACGTTTCTGCGCGTGGAGTTCACGCTCGTGCTGGCGGGACTCTGGACCATTCCCGTGGGTGTCTACGTCGGATTGCGCCCCCGGTTGGCGGCCGTGGCGCAGCCCATCGCGCAGGTCGCCGCATCGGTGCCGGCCACGGCCTTATTCCCCATCGTGCTGCTGGTGCTGATTCGCATCGGGGGCGGGCTGGGCGTCGGCTCGTTCGTGCTGCTGCTGCTGGGTACGCAGTGGTACATTCTCTTCAACGTGATCGCGGGGGCCAGCGCCATTCCGACCGATCTCAAAGAGGTTTGCGGGGTGTTCCACATGGGCCGAGTGGAACGATGGCGCAGGCTGTTTCTGCCGGCGATTTTCCCGTACCTGGTGACGGGCTTTGTCACCGCGTCCGGCGGCGCCTGGAACGCCAGCATCGTGGCGGAGTATTCCAAGATTCAGGGGAAAACTTACTACACGGTGGGGCTTGGCGCGGTCATCAGCCGCGCGACGGACGCCGGCAATTTCGCGGTGCTGCTCGGCGCGACAGTAGTCATGGCCGCGACGGTGGTCACGGTGAATCGGCTCTTCTGGCGCAGAATGTACTGGTTGGCCTCGACGCGGTACAAACTGGAGGGGTGAGGTCAGGCTCTCTGCTCAGGGGAATCGCGACCAACTTACGTATCCGCCGAGGCCGGTGAAAGCTTCGGGGTCCGGCTTGAAATCGATGCGCCAACCAGTGGGCGGCACCAAGGGATTATCGACCAGTGTTTTCGAGCCGTGCTCCAGCGTGTAAGCGGCCATGGCGTCCAGAACGCCGCGAACCGTCGTGTCCCGCAGCGCGACCGATAGCTCCGGGGGCGGCACGTTTCCTGACAGGATGCTGCCGGCGCTCCCAGGAAGCGGCCGGCCGGTTTTGCGGGACCACTCCCGTTCCCTGGACTGCAAATACCGGCCCAACTCGGGCAGAAAACCGGCGATGTGCATAATCACATTCTCGGGCCAGTCGTTAACGTCGATTCGAGCGTCCGCGATGGGGAGATTGAGAATTGTGGCTAATTCGGGGTTCTCCACTTTCGGCTGCACGCGGATCACGCCCGGCCGGGGCTCCGAATATATGTAACGGTCGTCGGCAGCGATCATCAGGGCGAGCACACCGCCGACGGTTCCGTTCTTCACTTCGCGCGCGATGCCGAGCCGCCGGTCTTCGCCGCGACCGACGGCAGGTTCGAATCCGATAACGGAATTGGGGCGCGCGAGCGCGGCCAGGTTTCTAAGTACCACATCGAATGGCTCGTCGGACAGCACGAATTGCTCGACAGGGGCTTCGAGGCCATGGCGGTCCGAGTAGGGACTGAAAATGGCTTGCGCGGCGAGCGCGTGCGCCACGGCGATCAGCAACAGGCAAGTTCGCATCGGTTTCTTAGACAACGAAAACGACTGCGGGTTCCCGTGGTTGTGCAAGGGCTAAACGGTCTGCTACCTTGCTAACAGATATGACTGTCGATATCAAACGCTGCTTCTTTTGAGCGGACATCAAAGCTGAGGCCGTGAGCCTCAAAGACAAAATGGAGCGGGAACTCGGTATCCCGATTCGCCTGCGCGCCGGTGCTCCGGGCTCGCTGCGGGTTCTTCTCAACGGCGAGGCGATCTACTCGAAGAAGGACTCCGGACGCGCGCCCGACGTGGATGCGATCATCCATTCGATCCGCGAAAAGACGTCGCCTGCTTAGTTCGCCATTTCACAAATACAGATGCGGTATTCCGCAGACGCGCTGCAGGGTCCGAACCGTTGCTGAGCCGCGACCGCGAGGGAGCGGTGCTCTTATTTCGCTTCCGGTTTCAACAAGTCCGGCAGTTGCTCCGCCGCATGCCCCATATCGCGCGCGAGCGTCAGCTTCGCCAGATTGTGCGCGAAGATGCTGTTGATCACATCGAGTTGCGCCGTCGATACCGTCTGCTGCGCCTGCACCACTTCCACCGTATTGATCACGCCCGCTTCCATGCGCGCCCGCGCCATCTCCAGAGTCTCCTGCGCCACTTGCAGATTCTTGCGCGCCACTTCGACCTGCCCCGCGGCGGCTTCCAGATCCAAAAACGCCTCGCGAATTTCCGCCTCGATCTGCCCCCGCGTATCCTCCAATTCCGCCTGGCGCTGCGCCAGCACGGCCTGGGCTTGCGCTACGTCGGCCTCGATCTTCCCTCCCTGCCAGATGGGAATATTGAGCGTGCCCACCACGTTGAAAGCGCCGTGCGATCTGGCCGGATTGGTCCCGATCGCTTCGTAATAACCGCTAACGGAAAGCGACGGCATGTGTTCCGCGCGCGCTGCGGCCAACGCTTTTCTGGCCGCCTCCACCTGCGATTGCGCGGCCTTCAGATCGGACCGCTGCTGTTCGGCGCGAGCCAGCGCATCGCCGACCGTCAGCACCGGAGCGGGGCTGAAGGCGAACGTGTCGATAAGCTCGTAATCGGGATTTGGCGGAAGACCGGTGAGACGCGCCAGGTTGATCTTTTGCTTGGCGAGATCGTTGCGCAGCGTGATGATCTGCTGCTGCTGGGTAAGTGTCTGTACCTGGCTTTGGTCCACGTTGAGCCGTCCCAGCACGCCTGTCGAGTGCTGTTCGGAAGATTGATGGAAGACTGCGTTGGCGGTATTGAGCTGCGCCTGCGCCGCGTCCAGCCGAGCTTGTGCGCTGAGCGTTTGCAAGTACGCGCCGCCCACCGCCAGCGTCACCAGGTCGCGCGCATCGTCCAGGCTATGTTGGCTGGCGCGCGCCGTATCTTTGGCGGCGCGGTAATTGTCCAGCGAAGTCAGGTTGGCGATTTCCTGGCTGAGCGTGGCCTGCAGCGCGTAGTAATTGAACGGACCGGCGATGGTGGGAATGCGAATTCCTGGGAACGACGAACTAAAGCGGAAACCGAAAGCGGCCAGGTCCGTCTGCTCGACCGTCTCGCTGAGATTGCCGTTGATGTTCGGCAGCAGGGCGCTGCGCGCGATACGAACCTGCGCGCTATTCTGCCGTGCGGTCTGCGTCACCCCGACCGAGCCCAAATTGTAGGCCAGCCCGCGCTTGAGCGCATCCTCGAGCGAGAGCTTGCCGGAAAACGGCATACGTGTGGTGCTGCGCATGCTGCCGCTATAGGGTCCGGAGACCGACACGCTCGGGTTCAGGGTGTTCACGCTGGTGGTGGTGCCCGGAACCGGCTGCTCCGTGGAGTTGACCGACCCTCCCTGGTTGTTGCGGCCGGATGCCGGAAGCGCCGTCGCGGGCGGAGGTGTAGGACCGCCCGAGGCAAGTTGGGCGAATGCGCTCGCGGCGCATGCCAGCCACGTGGAGAACAGGATGATGCCGGATGGTCTCATGAGTATCTCTCGTTATTCGACTTCGTGATCAACTTCCGCATGGCGGCCACCAGTTGGCGCTGATCGGCCGCGGAGAGCGCCGCCAATTGCTCGGCCTCGGCGCTTTGCGCCCGCGGCAGCGCGCGCGCAAACAGGCGATCGCCTTCCTCGGTGCGCTGCACCCATTGCACGCGGCGATCGTGCGGACTGCGCTGCCGGTGCAGCAGGCCGCGCCGCTCCAGGCCATCGAGCACCGCCACCAGCGAACTGGGATCGAGGCCGCACAGGTCGGCCATCTCGTGCTGCGAAATGTTGCCCGCGCCGGCGATCACCAGAATCCAGAACTCCCGCGACTTCAACCCCAGCGGTTCCAGCGCCGCGTCCAACAGGCGGCGCGCTTCCAGCCAGATCTTCCAATTGCAAAACCACAGCCCGTGCGGAGACGGGTCGCCGTCGGCGATGCGCTTCGGTACGACGGTTTTGGTGGATGTGCGAGGCATGGCTATAAGGTCCGCCGGAAAAGCAGGGTCGCGCCCGATAGCACGATGATCGACGTCAGAGTCAGCGCGAAAATATCGGTGGTAACCGCGGTAATCCCGATGTCTTTCAGCAGCAGCGCGCGGAACGCGTGCACCGCGTAGGTAAACGGGTCGCAGTTGGACATCACCCGCAGCCATTTGGGGAATCCCGCGATGGGATAGACCGCGCCGCTGGGGAAAAACAGCAAAGTATTCAGCACCCCGAAGATGGCCCGCGGCACCAGCGGATCGCTGATGCGCGCCATGATGAAGAACATCATGCCGATAAGCGCGATCGAAGTCAGGATCACCATGAACGTCAGCTCAATCACGCGCATCGGCTCGAAGAAGTTCGGGACCCGCGCCACCACCGCGCCCAATACCAGCACCGTCTCGCCGGCCAGAACCGCCTTGATCACGCCCGAAAGGTTGAAGCCCAGAATCAGTTCCCACTTCGTGATCGGCGTCACCATGTAACCCTCGTGCAGGCCGCGCGATTTGTCGTCGATAAACAGCATGCCGCCGCCGATCATGGCCGTGACGAAAATCGCCAGCGCCACCGAACCGGGCAGTAGGTACTTGATGTAATCGATATACGGATAGACTTCCACCACGTCGAGCAGCGCCTGCTGAGGTTCGCGCGGCGCCACCTGCGGCGCGTTGATCGAAGTCACAAGCGTGGACATCTGATCGCCGATCGCGCCCGCCACGTTGCGGTCGGTGTTGTCGGTTATCAGCGCCAGGTGCGGCTGGTGCTGCTCCAGCAGATCGCGCGAGTAGTGCTGCGGGATCACCAGAACGCCGCCCAGCACGCCTTTGCGAAGATCGCTCACGGCCGTGCCTTCATCCGCGTAATCGGTGGGCAGAAACGTGCGGGCATTGGCCCCCACCGCACGCACGCGCTCCAGCACATCCACCGATTCCGGTCCGCGATCGAGATTGACCACCCCCACGTTGACGTTCTTGATATTGCCGCCGAACGCGTTACCCAAAATCACCAGTTGCACCAGCGGCAGCACCAGCGAAGCAAACAGCAGCGCGGGACTGCGGCGGAATTTGCGCATATCGCGCTCGACTAATGCCAATGCGCGTCTCATTTAATGACCTCCTCGCCCGCCGCGGCCCGCGGGAGCGGCCGTTTCGGGCATCTCCGTCAGACCGTGGCCGGTGTAATGCAGGAATACGTCGTCGAGAGTTGTGGATTGTACGGAGAGCGCCTTCAACTCGAGCTTGTAGCGCTGCGCCACCTCGATCAGTTCCTGCGCCGAAGCCGGTCCGCGATCGCTCGACACGCGATAGGTGGCCGAGCCGAGCGAGCGCACCGATTTCACCGCCGGCAGTTTCTCGAGATCGGCCGTGCCGTTGGGCAAATCCGGCTCGAATTGCAGTTCGATGCGGCTCGCGCCGGGCACGGAGGACTTCAGCGACACCGGCGTATCCAGCGCCACTACTTTGCCTTTATCGACGATTGCCAGGCGGTCGCAGAGGCGATCCGCTTCGTCCATGTAATGCGTGGTGAGAAGCAGCGTGCGGCCCTCCTTGGCGCGCAGGTGCGTGATCATCTCCCACACCGAAATGCGCGAAACGGGGTCGAGCCCGGTGGTGGGTTCATCGAGGAACAGAATTTGCGGGTCATTCACCAGTCCGCGAGCAATTTCGAGGCGCCGCCGCATGCCGCCGGACAAGGTCGCGGCAAGGGCGTTGGCGCGATCGGCCAGTCCGACCGCTTCGAGCAGTTCCTCGGTGCGCTGACGGCGCTGCGCGCCGGTGATGCCGAATAGCCGCGCGTGTATGCCGATATTCTCCGCGCAGGTGAGGTCGGGATCGCTGGTCATGTTCTGCGGAATCACCCCGATACTGCTGCGCACGGCGTTGGGATCGCGAATGATGTCGTGCCCGGCGACCATTGCCGTTCCGCTCGTGGGCGGCACCAGCGTGGTCATCATGCGGATGAGCGTGCTCTTGCCGGCGCCGTTCGGTCCCAGAAGGCCGAAGATCTCGCCCGTCTTCACCGTGAAGCTCACGTTGTCCACCGCCAGCAGCGCGTTGAAGCGCTTGCTGATGCCGCCCACATCGATGGCGACGCCGTTTTGATTTTGCGCTTCCATGGCTAATCCTTCGCCGCATTCGCCACCGGGTGCGGCGGCAGCGCCGGCACCGGCAGCATCACCCATGCGGTCATGCCCAACGGCAGTTGGCCATCGGGATTGGCGACTTTCACGCGGATCGCCACTGTCTTGATGTCGCGCTTGGTGCGGCTGACGTCGCGCTGCGTGGCGAAATCCGCTTCCACCGCTTTGTAAATTACCGGGCCAGTGACTTCCGTGCCCGAAGGCAGCCGCACCGTGAGATTCTGCCCCATCTTGATGAGATCGGCGTAGGTCTCTTCCACGTCGGCATCCACCCACGTCGAGCTCAAATCGAACAGGGTCACGATGGGGTTGCCGGGGTTCACCACTTCGCCCTGGCGCGCCGCCCGGAGGGTAACGATACCGCTCGCCGGCGCGTAGATGCGCGTCTGGTTGAAGCGCGCGTCGGCAGCCGCGGCATTAGCTTCGGCTTGCGCGGCGGCGGCGCGCATGGCGTCGGTCGTCCGCTCCTGCACCGTGATCTGGCGCTCCTCGTTTTGCGCATCGGCCAATGCGGCGCGCGACGCCGCCACCGCGCGCGTGGTCGCCTCCACACCAGCCTGCGCCGACACTACGGCTTTCTTGGCCGCCTCGACGGCCGCTTCCGCCGCTGCCTGGTTGGCCTTCGCGGAGTCGAGATCGGTGCGGGCCGTTACCAGGTCTTGCGGCGGATTGATGTCCTTTTCCACCAGCGGGCGGATGCGGTTGAAATTATCCTGCGCCTTGGCGACAGCAGCCTGGGTCTGTACCACCTGCGCCTGCGCCTGCTGCAATTGCGCCTGCGCCTGCGCGGTCTGCGCCTGGTTCTGCTGCAATTGCGCCTGCGTCTGCTCCACCTGCGCCGCGGACTGCTGGACTTTCGTGGGCAGCGTGCCCTGCAGCAATTCCGTCTGCGCCGCCGATTGCAATGCATTGGCACGCGCCTGCGCGATGGCGTGCGTGGCGGCGCCCTGATCGGCGCGCAATTCCTCCTGGTCGAGCACAGCGATCAGGTCGCCGGCGTTCACGCGCTGGCCGTCATCCACCGCCAGGGTGACAATGCGGCCGGTGATCTTGCTGCCCACCACTACTTCGTTGCCGTCTACCGTGCCGGTGAGCACCAGAGTCTGCGGGCGCGGACGCTGCTCCCACCAGATGAGGGCGACGATGGCGACAAGAAGAGTGAGGAAGATGAGTCGGCGTTTCATGGGGAAGACCTCAGAATTATTCGATTGTACACCAAATCATTTGGATTCCAAAGTAAATTTGTCGTGACGTATTTCAGTCACGAGAGTAAAACGGGCGGTTCGCGGGAATCGCGGATTTATCGGCGAACGCCCGTGAGAAACCGGCGAATGTGGGATTCATGATGGATTCCGGCGAAGTCTCCCGTCCCGCTGGCGATCAATCCGCCCTAGCTGCTAGTATCGGGTTTCACTCCGATGGCAAATAAGCGCGCTCTCATCACCGGAATCACCGGCCAGGACGGCTCTTACCTGACCGAGTTTCTTCTGGAGAAAGGGTACGACGTCTACGGCCTGGTCCGGCGCGTCGCCCTGGAGGACCCCGAGCATCGTCTCTCGCGCCTGCTGCCGGTTTTGCACCGCATCCATCTCCAGGCCGGCTCCATCGACAGCTATGCCAGCGTGCACGAAGCTGTGGCCGCGGTCGCGCCCGACGAATGCTACCACCTCGCCGCGCAGAGCTTCGTCAGCTACTCCTTCGACGACGAGTTCTCTACCCTCAACGCCAACATCAACGGAACCCATTTTGTGCTCGCGGCACTGCGCCGCCTGGCGCCTCATTGCCGCTTCTATTTCGCCGGCACCAGCGAGATGTTCGGCCATGCGGACCAGGCGCCGCAGAACGAGCTCACACGATTTCAGCCGCGCTCCTCCTATGGCATCAGCAAGGTGGCCGGCTTCCACCTCACGCGCAATTACCGCGAAGCCTACGGCCTGCATGCCTCGAGCGGTATCCTCTTTAATCACGAATCCCCGCGCCGCGGATACGAGTTCGTCACCCGCAAAATTACTTCCGGTGTCGCCCGCATCCTCGCCGGCCGCGCCAAGGAGCTGCCCCTCGGCAATCTCGACGCCAAGCGCGATTGGGGGCATGCCCGCGAGTACGTCTACGCCATGTGGCTGATGCTCCAACAGCCCACCCCCGACGATTACGTCATCGCGACCGGCGAAACCCATACCGTGGGTGAGTTTGCGCAGGTCGCATTCTCCGAAGTCGGGCTCGACTATCGCGCCTACGTCACCGACGACCGCCGCCTTTACCGCCCCGCCGAAGTCAATATCCTGCAAGGGGATTATTCCAAGGCCCGGCAAAAATTCGGCTGGGCGCCCACCATCAAATTCCACTCGCTGGTAAAGGAAATGGTCGCGGCCGATTGCGAGGCCATCCGCAGCCCCCAGCGATAGACTCCCCCCGTTAATTAAAGCGACAGCGCCTAATGAGCCACGACCGCAAGGGAGTGGTGGCGTTTGCACGATTCATCCGAGAAGCACCGCTCCCTCGCTTCGCGGTCACGGCGCAGCAACTGCCAAACACGATAAAAAGAGTATTTTGTCGAAATTCCTGATACTATGTTGATTTCCAGGGGGTGTGGTGTTTCTCATCACTCGTAGAAAGCAATTTGGTCCGGCGACCTTCCTCTGGGACGTGAAAGCACCCGATGTGGCGCGCGCCGCACGTCCCGGTCACTTCATCATGGCCCGCATCGATGAGCATGGCGAACGCATTCCTCTCACTGTTGCGGACTTCAACGCGGATCTTGGCACAGTCACGGTCGTGATCCAAGCTGTAGGCAAAACCACATTTGAAATGATGACTCTGCGCGAGGGTGACAGCCTCCTCGATTTCATCGGACCCTTGGGTCTTCCCAGCCACATCCGCAAGCTCGAAGGCACGGTCGTGCTCGTCGGCGGCGGATTGGGCGTCGCGCCCATCTACCCCCAATTGCGGGAGTACAAGCAGCAGGGGAATCGCACCATCTCCATCGTCGGATTTCGCAACCGCGACCTGATGTTCTGGGAGGACGAATTCCGCGCCTATAGCGATCAGCTCGTGGTCACCACCGATGACGGCAGCTACGGCCGCAAAGGCTTTGTTTCTCAAGCCCTGGCCGACGTTCTGGCAAGCGAGAAGGATATCCGCGAAGTGGTGGCCATCGGTCCGCTGCCCATGATGAAGGCGTGCTGCGAAACCACTCGGCCTTTCGGCATCTCCACCGTGGTCAGCCTCAATTCCATCATGGTCGATGGCACCGGCATGTGCGGATCCTGTCGCGTCACCGTCGGCGGGAAAATGAAGTTCGCCTGTGTGGATGGCGCCGATTTCGACGGCCACCTGGTGAATTTCGACGAACTTTCGCTGCGCCAGAAGCGCTTCGAGCGCGAAGAGAAAGCCGCGCTCGGCCGGTACCGCGACGAATCCACCCGGCTCGCCAATCTGAAAGCCGTCGAAATCGATGGCGAGCAGCCCCGCTCCACTTGTGAACTGCCCGCGCCGCTCGGGGCGCCGCCCGGTCCGCGTCCTCCCAAGAACATCAAGAGCATTCCGCCCGAACGCGTTCCCATGCCGCACCAGCCGGCCGAAGAGCGGCGCCACAATTTCAAGGAAGTGGCGCTTGGGCTGGACCTCGAAGGCGCGCTGCATGAAGCCGAGCGCTGCCTGCGCTGCAAAAAGCCGCGCTGCATTCCCGGATGCCCGGTCGGCATCGACATCCCCGGATTTATCGCTGCTATTCAGGATCGCAATTTCAAACGTTCCTACCAGATTTTGAAAGCTACTAACGCGCTGCCCGCGGTGTGCGGCCGCGTCTGCCCGCAGGAAACGCAATGCGAAGCCACCTGCGTGGTCGGCGCCAAGCTGAAACCGGTCTCGATCGGCCGCCTGGAACGCTTCGTGGCGGATATCGCCATGGGACGCGGCTGGGATGAGTTCCCGGAGCCATCGTCCACGGCGCCAAAAACCGCCGCCATCATCGGTTCCGGCCCGTCGGGCCTCGCCTGCGCCGGCGAACTGGCGCGAAATGGCGTAAAAGTGACGATTTTCGAGGCTCTCCACGTCGCCGGAGGCGTATTGAAGTACGGCATTCCGGAATTCCGCCTGCCCGACATCATCATCGATGCCGAAATCGAGAATCTCAAGAAAATGGGCGTCGAAATCCGCCTCGATAGCATCATCGGCAAGCTCTTTACCATCCCCCAACTGCTCACCGAGAAGGGATTCGACACGGCTTTCGTCGGCACCGGCGCCGGATCACCGAAATTCGCCGAAATTCCCGGCGAAGCCTTCAACGGTGTCTTCAGCGCCAACGAATTCCTCACTCGCGTCAACCTGATGCGCGGCTATCGCCAGCCGATTTACGACACACCGGTGGGTATGGGCAAGCGGGTGGCCGTCGTGGGCGCGGGCAATACCGCCATGGATGCCTGCCGCGTCTCGCTACGCATGGGCGCGGAGTCGGTGACCTGCGTCTACCGGCGTACGCGGCGCGAATCGCCGGCGCGCGTGGAGGAACTCGAACACGCCATCGAAGAGGGCGTGAATTTCATGTGGCTGACGGCCCCGGTCGAAATCCTCGGCAGCTCATCCGGGTGGGTCACCGGCATGCGCTGCCAGAAAATGGAACTCGGCGAGCCCGACGCGTCCGGCCGGCGCCGCCCCGTGCCGGTACCCGGCTCGGAATTCGAACTCGATGTCGACACCGTGATCTACGCGCTCGGCACTACCGCCAACCCGATCATCGCGCAGACCACCCCGGGGCTGAAGGTGAACCGCTGGGGATATATCGAAATCGACGAAAAGACGGGAATGACGTCGTTCCCCGGCGTTTTCGCCGGAGGCGACATCGTGACCGGCGCCGCCACTGTGATTCTGGCCATGGGCGCCGGCAAGCGCGCGGCCAAGGGCATGCTGGAGTACATGGGAATTCTTCAGCCGGATGCCCCGCCGCAACTCGTAAAGGTAGGGAGCTGATCGTATGCCATCCACCTGTCCCAAGTGCCGCCGTGTTCTCGAAGAGGACGAAATCTGTTGCGCGCAAGTGCGCTATACCTGGCGCTGCAAGAGCTGCATGAAGCTCACCACCGGGTTCGCCGTGCCGTACGGCAAGTGTTTCATGTGCGGCGGCGACCTGGAGGTGCTCGAAAATCGCCAGATGGGCGACCCCATGCGCTTCCAGGCCATCCGCGACGCCGTGCAGTTCGAGCTGAATTCCTTCCACTTCTATCGCCTGGCCCGCGACCGTGCAGCCACCCCGGAGCAGCGCGCCGTGCTCGAACGCCTCTACGAGGCCGAATTGGATCATCTTCACGAACTCGAGGAGAAGTACCACGCTCATCTCGATCGCGAAGTGGTGGAGCTTTCGCGCGACGAGCAGACGCTCCTCTCCAACTGGCTGTTCCGCGATATCCACGTGGGCGGCGATGCGGGCGTTCGCGATCTATACCAGGCCGCCCTCGAAATGGAACGCCGCACCCGCGATCACTTCCGCAAACTGGCCGCCGGCCTTCCCGACGGGCTCGAAAAAGAGCTCTGCGGGGAACTCGCCGCCGAAGAGGAAGAGCACGTCGCGCTGCTCGAAGGCGAACTGGAACAAATCGGATAAGCTCATACTCCTCCCCCTCGGGCAAATTTGATGTTTGCCGGCCGATCGCCGGAAAGGAACAGCAAATGGGCCAGGGCGGCGCCCGCATCCAGGGGCTGGGAAAGACCGCTGCCCAGGCTACGCCCTGCCGACATGACCGTTGCGCAGGTGAAGGGCCGCATGTCGGTGGACCTGAACATCGCTCTGACCGTCTACATGAAGAATAAAGCCGAGATCAACTTCCGGAAATACTCGGGAAGCCAGTTGGTCCAGTCCTTAAAGGCGGATGGAAGCATAAAGTGGCTGTAGGTGCAGAATAAAACCATAGAGTGGCCGCCAGTTGAAACCGCAGGCCGTTGGCCGACGATCAACCAGCGCGCAAGTGCAAATCCTGTTGACCAGAGCGCAGCCGGTGCTTCGTTCTGGACTCTCGGTTTACTGGGCGGCCCCGGCTCCTGTCGCCGTAATTGATGGGATCCGCTGGGATCCGCTTGGAGCATTTGCCATGGCGACTGTGGTAGCGCTACCATTGTCGCTCTCTATCAAGCGCTGAAGAAGTTTCAAGGAGCTTAGCAGATGACCGCATCGTATTTTGCCGATATCCCGCCGATCCGTTTCGAGGGTGCTGATTCCGTCAACCCGCTCGCATATCGATATTACGAAAAGGACCGCCTCGTGCTCGGCAAACGGATGGAGGACCATCTCCGCATGGCAGTGTGCTATTGGCACACGTTCTGTTCGGAGGGCACCGACATGTTCGGTCCCGGGACTTTCAACCGTCCCTGGAATAGCGGCCCGATGGACCAGAACCACGCGGAACACAAGTTGAACGAGGCCTTCGAGTTCTTCACTCGCCTCGGCCTGCCTTTTTTCTGCTTCCATGACACGGACGTGATGGCTGAGGCACACACCATCCGGGAGCATGTGGACAACCTCGCGCGGATCGGCGACTGCATCCAGGCCAAGATCGCCGCGACGGGCGTGAAGTTGCTTTGGGGCACCGCGAACCTGTTCAGCCATCCCCGCTATATGGCTGGCGCCGCATCGAACCCGGATCCCGATGTCTTCCGCTTTGCGGCGACCCAGGTGCGCCACTGCATCGAATTGACAAAACGGCTGGGTGGACAGAACTACGTGTTGTGGGGCGGCCGCGAGGGTTACGATTCGCTTCTCAACACCGATCTCAAACAGGAGAAGGAGCAACTCGGGCGTTTCCTGCGGATGGTCGTCGAGCACAAACACAAAATCGGCTTTACCGGCGCGATCCTGATTGAGCCGAAGCCGTGCGAGCCCACCAAACACCAGTACGATCACGACGTGGAAACCGTCTACGCGTTTCTTCTCGCCAACGGGCTGGAGAAGGAAGTGAAGCTCAACATCGAGGCGAACCATGCCACGCTCGCCGGGCACAGCTTCGAACACGAGATCGCGACGGCAGTCGCGCTGCGCATTTTCGGCTCGATCGACATGAATCGCGGCGATCCGCAAAACGGATGGGATACCGACCAATTCCCGAACGACGTTCGCGAAATCACCATGGCGGTTTACCATATCCTGCTGGGCGGAGGGTTCACGACGGGCGGCAATAACTTCGATGCTAAGGTGCGGCGGCAGAGCATCGATCCGGCCGACCTGTTCTACGGACACATCGGCGCTGTGGACACGGTCGCGCGCGGCCTGCTCAACGCGGCGGCGATGATCGGGCGTGGCGAACTGGCGAACATCGTCAAACAGCGCTACGCCGGATGGCAGGGCGAACTCGGCCGTGCCATTCTGGACGGCAAGATGCCGCTGGAATCGATTTCCGATGGCGCGGTTGCCGAAGGCATCGATCCGCGGCCACAGTCCGGACATCAGGAACTGATCGAGAACATCATAGCCAGGTATATTTAAGGCACGGCGGAAGGCCGGTGCGGGTGCCCACGATTATCAGGCCCATTTGAGGCGCCTCACAATCCACAAACGTCATTCTGAGGGAACTCCAGGCGCCTCTCCACGACTGCGTGTAATCGCTTTCATGGTTTGCCGTAAGGATGTTATTCTGGTGCACCTGGAGAGTGGTTGACGATGCAACCGAACATTTTCAGTTCACTGGCGATTGGACTCGGACTGGCGCTGTCGGCGTTGGCGCAGGTGAAAACCGAGGTGCCGGAAGTGATTCCTGGCGCCAAGCCCGCAACCGTAGAGCACATCAAGATTCACGGGGCTGCTCTGGAAGGGAATCTCGAAGGAGATGCCGTCGACCGCGACGCGTTCGTCTTCCTGCCGCCCAGCTACGCGATGAACAAGACGCGCCGCTATCCCGTCGTCTACGCCCTTCACGGCTTCTTCATCGGCGCCGAACAGTGGACGGGAGAAATCCATGTGCCGCAGACGATCGAAGGCGCCTTCGCCCAGGGCGCTCAGGAGATGATCGTGGTGCTGCCCGATTCGAAGACCATTTACAACGGCTCCATGTATTCGAGTTCGGTTACCACGGGAGACTTTGAGAACTACGTGGCGCACGATGTGGTCGCCTATGTCGACGCGCACTACCGGACCATACCAAAGCGTTCCAGCCGAGGGCTGGTGGGACACTCGATGGGCGGCTATGGCGCCAGCCGGATCGGCATGAAGCACTCCGACGTCTTCGGGGCGCTTTACATCATGAGCCCGTGCTGCATGTCGGCACGGGGAGCCGGACGGGGCGGCAATCCCTCAGCGGATGCAGCTCTTGCTGAGGCCAAGAGTCCCGAGGAGGCCGCCAAAATTCCGGGCCTCGCCACTACGCTTGCGGTAGCCGCTGCCTGGTCTCCCAATCCCAAGAATCCGCCGCTGTATCTCGATATGGCCACCAAAGACGGGCAGGTTCAGCAAGACATTATCGCTAAGTGGGCGGCCAACGCTCCGCTGGCTTTTGTCGATCAACACATCGGCAATTGGAAGCAATACAGAGCTATCGCCATCGACGTGGGCGATCAGGATGGTTTGCGCGTCGACGCCAAGAAACTGCATGACATTCTCGACAGCTACGGCATTCCGAACACCTTCGAGATCTATCCTGGCACGCACACCAGCGCCGTCGCGGTCCGGTTCCAGAACTTCGTGATGCCATTCTTCAGTAAGAACCTCTGTTCGGGAAAGACATGCCAGTAATTTTCGCCGGCGATTAGGAAGCTTGCGCGGATGCGAATCACTTGCGGACCTCGCTCAGACTCGTCGTAATCCCTTTGATGGGTTTGTCGTCGGCGTCGAGAAACCGGGCGCAAAAGTCCGTCGCTCCGCCGCCGTTGACCACGGCCGCCCGCACGACGTTCGGCCCCTTTTGCAGTGTGATGCGCTTGGAAACACCATCGTCGATCACGGTTTGGCGATCGCCGTAAATGCCGACGACCTCTTTGCCGTTGACCCACCAGACGGAGGCTGCATTGGATCCGATAGCCAGCCGAACGCCGGGCATCTCGCGCGCGCAGTTGACGATGGTGACGGCCCAGAATAAGACATCGGACGTTGGCTTTCCCAGTGCGTGGGCGAAGTGATAGAGGTTAACGTTGTAAAGCTTGGTGTCCACAGCGTACCAGGTGAGTTCGGCGTTGCCCACGGTCACCTTGTCGCCGTCGTGCGGAATGACGGTGAACTGGTTGGGAAAATACTCCTTTTTGACGATCGACTGGACGGCGCTGTCGGTAAGTCCGTTAGCGGGGATCGGCTCCAGAAGGAGCCAGCGCTGGAGGAAGCCGTCGGCGTCGGGCGCTTTTTCCGGAGTGGCCGGCTTCGTCAGAGTAGGCCAGGATACCGGAGCCGCGGCGCCGGCGGCAATCGCCAAAAGCTCCAAGCTGACCAGGACGGCAAGCGCCCATGTGCGATATTTGCGGAACAAATTCATGAGGGGAACTCTTAGTGAT
>Ga0181538_10000625_pt1 | contig 42017 bp, 34 predicted proteins | sample PEATcosm2014_Bin_40_FD_119773 | JGI IMG/M metagenome (GOLD analysis project Ga0181538, IMG submission 119773) | Peatland microbial communities from MTU Mesocosm Facility, Houghton, MI, USA - PEATcosm2014_Bin23_30_metaG | ecosystem: Environmental > Terrestrial > Soil > Wetlands > Peat | place... | reverse complement strand
TGTCTCAGTTCCAGTGTGGCTGGTCGTCCTCTCAGACCAGCTACCCGTCTTAGCCTTGGTGGGCCGTTACCTCACCAACTAGCTGATAGGCCGCGGGCTCATCATGAAGCGCCAGGCCTTACGGTCCCCAGCTTTGAACATCAAACGATGCCGCCCAATGTTCACATCCGGCATTAGCTCGCCTTTCAGCAAGTTATTCCAGACTTCATGGCAGATTACCCACGTGTTACGCACCCTTGCGCCGCTCCAACTGCGGAATATTGCTACCCCGCAATCAGCGCTCGACTTGCATGTCTTATCCACGCCGCCAGCGTTCGTTCTGAGCCAGAATCAAACTCTCCGTTAAAAACGTTAGTTTAATCCTTATCCGATGATTAATCGGACGAATTACAATTTTTAAAACTCTCCAAAGACAACCACTAACGGGTTGCCCTTGAAGGGGCTCTCACTTATCGCACAATTCAATTTTCAATGAGCAGCGGGTGTCTGTTACACCCGAAAATTCTATCAAAACATCCACTCTTTTGTCCATCCAAACGACAAAAAACCTGCTCGCCGAATTCTTCTTCTTTAACTCGGCATTCAGATTCGAGTTTTGAGGGGGCGAAATTTATCAGATTCGCACCGGTTGTCAACAAGCTTTTTTGCCTGTCCTGCTTCCGCCAAAGCGAAAGCGTTCGAACCAACAATCTACCAATGCCCAGGATTCATGCAAGAGAAATTTTTGCCTTTTTTTGACGCTAAACCAGCCGTTTGCCAATGATTTTGCCATGACAACTCATCCGGGCCTGTTTATTATTCAAGGAATGGCCAAGCCGCCCTTGATTCTCGTCTCGCCCGGCATCGAAAGGCGTGGGGTAGAGTTTCTTGATTTGTCCATCAGCCTCTCGGTCAAATACGATTTCGCCGTTCTTCAATCCGGCGGCATTCCGGTCACGGCCCCGGCGACTACCGACCGCGCCCTGCTTGCCGAGTCCGTGCGCCGCACGGACGGTGTGTTGCTCACCGGCGGCGACGACATCAATCCTGACCTTTACACCGAATGTCTGCCGCGCGCCGTGCAAAAAACCATTGGCATGACGCCGGATGGTGGCGGACGTGATTTGCGCGAGTTGAGACTGATTGACGAAGCGCTGCGCCAGCGCAAGCCGCTGCTGGCGATTTGTCGCGGGCATCAATTGTTAAACGTGGCGTTCGGCGGCGATTTGGTCGCAGACATCCGCCGTCAGGTGCCCGGCGCGATCAATCACCAGCGTCTGAACAAGGCGGCTGCTTTGGTGCATGAAGTAACGTTGACAGCCGGCTCGTTACTGGCCAAGATTACAGGCACGCGAACTTTGGGCGTGAACAGCTCGCATCACCAAGCGGTGCTCCGGCCGGCGGACCCATTGGTGGCTGTGGCGCGAAGCCGCGATGGAATTGTAGAAGCGATGGAATTAAATTCGGAAGCAGAGCGGGTGGTGCCGTTTTTGTTGAGCGTGCAATTCCATCCGGAGCGGTTGACGGAGCGATACGGGAGACATCGCGCCATTTTTGAGCGATTCATCCAGGTTTGTGCACAACCCAAACACCACGAATTATGAATGGAATAGTTCTCATCGTTGATGACGAGGCTGATACCCGTCGTTTGCTGACCCAGATTCTGGAGGAAGACTATGTGGTCGCCGAAGCCGACAGCGGCACGGCTTTAAAAAAGGCATTCACCCAGAGTCAGCCGGACGTGATCGTGCTGGACGTGATGTTGGGCAGCGGGCCGGACAATAACGGGCTCGAACTGCTGCCCCAAGTCAAGAAACGCTGGCCCGACACCGAGGTCATCATGCTTACGGGCAAAGGAACGATGGAGATGGCCACCGAGGCCGGCAAACGTGGCGCCTACAATTTTCTCTCCAAGCCTTTCGAAAACGAGAAGTTGCTGGCGGACGTCAAGTGCGCCATCGAACGCAAACAGCAAAGCGAGGAAAACAGCAGCCTGCGGCGGGCTTTGGAAACCATGAGCGGCACCGCCTCGCCAATTTTCCGCAGCGCGGCCATGCAGGAAGTCGTGCGTACCGTCGAGCGCCTCGCGCCCAGTGACGTGACAGTGCTCATTACCGGCGAAAGCGGCACGGGGAAGGAAGTCATTGCCGACCTGATTCATGCGCTCAGCCCGCGAAGCAAAAATAAAATTATCAAAATCAATTGCGCCGCTCTGCCGCGCGAATTGATCGAAAGCGAATTGTTCGGTTCGGTCAAAGGCGCCTTCACCGGCGCGCATACGGATCGCGAAGGCCTGTTCCGCCAGGCCGAGGGCGGCACGCTGCTGTTGGACGAAATTTCCGAGATGCCCGTGGACACGCAAAGCAAACTGCTGCGCGTGTTGCAGGACCAGGAAGTCCGGCCGGTGGGCGGCAAAACGAGTTACAAAACTAATTGCCGTTTGATTGCCTCCACCAACCGCAAGCCGGAAGAGGCCATCCGGGACGGCAAATTGCGTGAAGACCTTTTCTATCGCATCAGCACTATTTCCGTTCATCTGCCCCCGTTGCGCGACCGGCGCGAGGACATCCCCCCGCTGGCCACCGCGTTCCTCAAACGCTTTTCAGCCCAGGCCAACCGTGTCATCCACGGCTTCACCGCTGCGGCCGTTGATCGTTTGACCGCCTTCGATTGGCCGGGCAACGTCCGGCAACTGCAAAACGAGGTTCAACGCGCCGTGCTCCTGTGCGAAGGCGATTCCGTGGGCGCTGCCGATCTTTCCATTGCCAGTGCCAGGGTCGAATCCAGCGAAGGCGGCAATGACACCAGTTTCACCCTGCTTGAAGGCGTCGAACGCAACACCATTATTCAGATGCTCAAGGAAACCGGCGGCAACAAGCTGGAAACCGCCAAGCGCCTCGGCATCGGCCGCCAGACGCTCTACAACAAAATCAAGGCGTACGGGATTGAAGTCTGATTTGATTGCAGCCTTTGCTGGCGCATGTTCAGTAAAGCTTTTGACTAGAAGAGCGTGCGGGACAGATAGTTACGTCTAGAATACGGTTCAACTGTGAAATTGGATAGGCTGCACATTGCGGCGTCCATTATCTGTTAGGCAACGCCATGCTCAAAGCTAACTCACAGCTCTTTTGGATTTGGTTGCGAAGCGTGCTAATTGCTTGCATGTGTGTTTTTGTTGGTGGCTGGACAGGCCGGTCTTTGATTCAGAGTAAAGCGTTTTCTCAGACATTGAGTCGGATGGTTGGTTCGGAAGTCAGTTCTAATTCTCAGTTTGCAGTATCGGTTTGCATTGGAGTTGGAGTTTCGGGATTGCTAATGTTACTGGCTTATTTTCTCACGCCCAGAAAGCGCGGCAAGCAGTGAAGGGTCCGTGGCCTAATACGAGGATAGGCTGCAATCGTTTGCAATGTCGGTTCAAAGTTTTTCCAATTCTTCCCGCAGCATTTTCGCAATTGGCTGAATTGTCTTCGCGCTGAATTCAAATTTGCAGCCCGCCGCCTGAAACAATTCCGGCAACGGACGCGAACCGCCGAGCGCGAGTGCCTTTTTGTAATCGTTCAACGCCTTCGCCTTGTCGCGCTTTGAATTGGCCCAGACCTGCAAGGCACCGAGCTGCGCAATGCCATATTCGATGTAATAAAACGGGTGCAGGAAAATGTGAAGCTGCCGGTGCCACAAGCGCGCGCGGGCTTCCTCGTGACCGGACCAATCCACTTCGCCGCCGAAACGGTCCATCAATTCCAGCCATGCGACGGCGCGCTCGTCTCGGGTGTGATTTGGATGCGTGTAAATCCAGTGCTGAAAAGCATCCACCGTCGCAATCCACGGAAAAATCCCCACAATGCCCTCGAGATGGACACGGCGGGCGCGGTTGGCATCAGCGGCGGAATAAAATTCCTCGATGAACCCGTTGCCGAGCAATTCCATGCTCATCGAGGCGACTTCGCAGAATTCAATCGGCGCGCCGCGATACGCATACAAATCCTCGTCGCGCGCCGCCAGCGCGTGGAAGGCGTGGCCGGCCTCGTGTAAAATCGTTTCCACGTCGCGCTGCAAACCGACAGCGTTCATGAAAATGAACGGCACACGCGCCTCCGACAACGTGGACTGATAGCCACCCGGCGCCTTGCCCTTGTGATTATCAAGGTCAAGCAGACGCAAATCCTGCATTTTTTGAAACCCGCTGCCCAGTTCCCCGTCGAGCCGGTCAAAAATTTTCTGCGTGCGCGAAACCATTTGGCCGACTTCGGTGAACGGCTTCAGCGGCGGGCGGTTTTGTGGGTCAACGGCCAGGTCCCACGGGCACAGTTTTTCGAGTTTCAGTTGCCTTCGCCGTTCAGCCTGCAACTCGCGGACAACCGGCATGAATTGCTTTTCCACCGCCTCGTGAAACCGCACGCAATCTTCCGGCGTGTAATCGAACCGGCCAAGCCGGCGAAAGGCATAATCGCGGTAATTTTCGAATCCGGCGTTCTTCGCGATTCGCCCGCGGAGCTTCAGCAGCTGGCCGAAAATACCGTCGAACTTTTCAGCCTCCTGCAAGCGGCGCCGGGCGACCAATTCCCATGCCTCCTGCCGCAAAGGGCGGTCCGGCTCTTCAAGGTAACGCCCCATTTGCACCAGCGTTTTCTCCTCGCCGCGGAACTTGACCGTGAGCGAGCCGCTTAATTTCTGGTATTGCTGGGAAAGCCGCGCCTCCTCGGTTTCCAGTGGAACATTTTCCGGACGGAAGAGTTCGACGTGGTTTTTCACGTCGCGGTCGAAAACCGCATATCTCATATCGGAGGGACGAGTTACACGAGTCCCAATTTTCTCGCCATGCGGGAATAAAGATGGGGACTTGCATAGCTCGTCCCTCCGAATTGCCAGCAATGCGCCACGTTGAGGATGCGCGCCGTAAATTTTTTCGAGCGTGAACTGGCGCGGCTTGACCCGGGGTTCGACGTTTTCGACAAAATGCAAATACGCTTTCTCCGCGTCCGGATTATCCGTGTGGCACGTCATGGCGATGTAGCGAAGGGAGGATTCCTCGTCGAGCGCGGCGGTGAGTTCACTCCAATCGAGTAGCCAACACTCGAGCGCAGGCACGGTTTTGCAATTGGCCGCGCGTCCTTCCAGTTGGTCGAAAAGCGGCTCGATCTGCGGCCAGTCGCCTGAATCAATGTTTTGTGGGACAAATTTTCGCGGCTTGTACGCAGGCAATCTTCCGAAGGGCAGCAAATTCATGCGTGCATAGGATAGGGAAAAATGCCGTGATGAAAATGAATTTTCCGCCCAAGAATGCGTGGACGCCCAAAGGGTCCCGCGCTACGATGCCCCGCGGTTTGAACGCCGACCCAGCCAAATCAGAGGGTGCGGAATATCGTCCGGTTTCGCGACGGCCGATCGGGGATGTGTTCCGAAGAACAGCCCACGGAGCCGTGAAGGTCTGCTTACGGTGCAACGTTCATCCCGACGCCATTTCCTATTTTTCCATTTTGGCGGCGGCGGCGGCGGCGGTTTGCTTCTGGCAATCTGGAAAAAATCCGTGGTGGCTGGTGCCGGGGCCGCTATTTTGTTACGCCAGGTTGTGGTGTAACATGCTGGACGGCATGGTGGCCCTGGCTTCGGGCAAGGCCAGCTGGCGCGGCGAAATTCTCAACGATCTCCCCGACCGCATTTCCGATGTATTGATTTTTGCCGGCGTGGCCCATAGCGGGTTGAACGCCGTTGTCAGCGGTTATTGGGCGGCCATTTTGGCGATATTGACGGCATACGTCGGAATGTTTGGCCAGGCGGTGGGCGTCCAACGCGAGTTCAGCGGTGTGATGTCCAAGCCGTGGCGGATGGTCACATTGCATGCGGGCGCGTGGATCACGCTGGGTTTGATTCTGTGGGGCAACGGTAGAATCCGTTGGGGCGATCTGACCGTTCTGGATTGGACGTGTGTGGTGATCGTCCTGGGTTGCCTGCAAACCATCATGCTGCGGCTCAAACGCATCATGCGGGCGCTGGCCGAAAAGAAATCCAACGCGGGCAAAGGTTGAACATGACTCCGCAACTGGCACTGCAAAGCGGGATTTTCCAGACTTATGCAATCATCGTCTTTGGCGTGCTGGCAGCGGCCGGGTTGGTGTTGTCTTTGCTCAAGTGGGGATTCAGAAAGAACGTCACTTCCCTCTGGCTGACCTATCGCAGTTGGCTGGTGATGGCGCCGCTGATTTTGGGTTGTGTCTTCGGCGGGCGGGTAGTGGTCATTGTCTTCATCTGTCTGCTGGCGGGTCTGGGCTTCAAGGAATTCGCACGCGCGACGGGACTTTATGGCGACTGGTGGATGACCGGCGCGGCCTATCTGGGTATTGTCGCCGTCGGCATCACCTCACTCGTTTCGGAGCCTCAAGGCGAAGAGCCGGGGCACGGTTGGTATGGATTGTTCATCGCACTCCCGGTCTATGCCGTGGCTTTGATCCTATTGATCCCCATTCTCCGGAACAAAGTCCAGGGCCAGCTCCAATACATGTCCCTGGCCATCGTGGGATTCATTTACATCGGCTGGATGTTCGGTCACCTCGCGTTTCTGGCGAATGCCACCAACGCTTACGGTTATCTGCTTTACATTTTGTTCGCCACGGAAATCAACGACGTGGCTGCGTTCACTTGCGGAAAACTTTTTGGCAAGCGCCAGTTCCGCAGCAACATCAGCCCGAAGAAAACGTGGGGCGGGGCGTTTGGGGCGTTGGCGGTCTCGATGACGCTGCCGTGGCTCCTGCGATTCTCCTTTCCGCACTTCGGCGCGACGCAACTGGTGCTCACGGGTTTGATTGTCGGCATCGGCGGCCAGTTAGGCGACCTGTCCATCAGCGTCATCAAGCGCGATGTCGGCATCAAGGACATGGGAGCGGGCATTCCCGGGCACGGCGGCATTCTCGACCGCATTGACAGCCTCATCTATGTCGCACCGTTGTTCTTCCACATGACGGGCTTTTTTTATGGCCTGCGGTGACAGGCTTGACATTCATTATGTCAATGTTGGGGAATTATCTTTCAATTAACACCTCCGCACCCGGTTGTGGCAGGGTGGCGTCGTGCAAGACCAACCAAAACTTTACATGACCTGGCAATACGAACCGGCGCCCGACCTTGACCAGCCGCTCACCGAACGCCTTCGCCGGTTCCCCCGCGAACCGGACCTTACCATTTACGGCCTGCGTTCACTCGCCGCGTTGCTCATGCGCGGTTGGCTGCAGTTTTACCACCGGTTGGAAATCGTCGGGCGCGAAAACCTGCCCGCGCAAGGTTCTTACGTCATCGTCGCCAACCACACCAGCCATCTCGACACGCTGTGCCTGCTGTCCGCGCTGCCGTTGAGGAAACTTCACCGCGCGTTCCCGGCGGCCGCACAGGACTATTTTTTTGTAAGCGTGCCGCGGCTGGCTGTGGCCGCCGTAGTCGTCAACGCGCTGCCGTTTGGCCGACAGAAACACATCCGGCAAAGTCTCGAACTGTGCCGCCAGTTGCTCGCCAACTCCGGCAATGTCCTCATTCTTTTTCCCGAGGGCACGCGCACCGCGACCGGCCAAATGGGTGAATTTAAACCCGGCATCGGCTTGCTCGCGGCCGGGGCCGAATTGCCGGTCGTGCCTTGTCATCTCGACGGCGGATTCAGAGCGTGGCCCAAAGGGAAATGGTTCCCGCGTCCGCGCAAACTGCGCCTGCGCATCGGCGCGCCGCGAAATTATTCCACGCTGACACCCGGCAGGGAAGCCGCGGAACAAGTTTGTGATGATTTGCAAAAAGCCGTGGCCGGATTAGGCCAGGCACAATAGCACCGAGAAAAACAATGAAAATGACCGAGCAGACTTTCGCAAGCTGGGATGGCACCAACCTGTTTTACCGCGCATGGTTTCCGGCAAAACCCACCGATAAAGCGCTGCTGCTGTTTCATCGCGGCCACGAACATTCCGCGCGCTGGCAGGAAACCGTCGCCGCCCTTGGTCTTGAAGATGTTGCTGTTTTTGCATGGGACGCTCGCGGTCATGGTCATTCACCCGGCGAACGCGGTTCGGCGGAAAATCTCGGCGTGGTGATCCGCGACGTGGAGGCGTTCGTGCGGCACGTGTCCGCTCAACATCAAATCCCCGTCAAAAACATGGTCGTGCTGGCGCACAGCGTCGGTGCGGTCACGGTGGCGGCGTGGGTCCATGATTACGCGCCGCCAATCCGCGGACTGATTCTCGGGGTACCGGCATTTCGCGTGAAGCTTTACGCGCCATTTGCCGTGCCCCTGCTGCGATTGAAGCAAAAGCTTATCGGCCACGGCTACGTAAAAAGTTACGTGAAAGCGAAGATGCTCACGCACGATGCCGAACAGGCCTCTGCTTACAAAGCCGATTCAATGATTTTCCGCCAGATCGCCGTGAACATTCTGCTCGACCTCTATGACACGTCCACCCGATTGATGGCCGACGCCGGCGCAATCGTCACTCCCACGCTTTTGTTTGTGGCGGAAGCCGACTGGGTGGTGAAGAAGTCGGCGCAGGAAACATTTTTCAACCGGCTGTCGTCACCGGTGAAAGAAATGGTGAGGCTGCCCGGTTTTTATCACGCCATATTTCATGAAAAGCAACGGCAACGCGTCGTGTCGAAGGCCAGCGAATTTATCCGAGAATGTTTTCAGCGAACACCGCAGCGCGATTTACTGGTTGGAGCGGACAAGCGCGGTTTTACCAGGGATGAATTTGACCGGCTTTGCCGGCCGGGCAATCCACTGTTTGGCCTGGCCCGTTTTATGATGAAGACCGTCGGCAGATTGAGCCGGGGGATTCAACTGGGCTGGGAGGCCGGTTTCGATTCAGGCCGCACGCTGGACTACGTTTATGAAAATCAGCCGCAAGGCGTCACTTTGCTGGGGCGCGCGATTGACCGTTCTTATCTCAACAGCATCGGCTGGCGCGGCATTCGCGAGCGCAAGGTGAACCTCCCAAGAATTCTGCGCGCGACGATTGAAAAGGTTCATGCCGAAGGCAAACCCGTGAACTTGCTCGACATCGCATCCGGGCCGGGACGGTACGTGTTGGAAACCGTCAAGGAATTGCCACAGATCCCCGTCTCGGTTGTGCTGCGCGATTACAAACCCGAAAACGTGGCCGCCGCGCGCCGTCTCGCCGATGAACTGGATTTGGAAAACGTCACCGCCACGCAAGGTGACGCTTTCAATCGCGCAACGCTCGCGGCCATTACTCCCAAACCTGCCATCGCGATTGTTTCCGGCCTGTTTGAATTGTATCCGTCCAACGAACCGGTTTTGAATTCATTGCGCGGACTCGTGGATGCCGTTGAGCCGGGCGGTTATCTCATTTACACAAACCAGCCGTGGCATCCACAGGTGGAGTTCATCGCGCGCGTGCTGACCAACCGCGAAGGCAAACCGTGGATTATGCGCCGCCGCACACAAGCTGAGATGGATGAACTGGTGCACGCGGCGGGCTTTGGAAAAATCCGCGAGGAATGCGACCAATGGGGCATTTTCACGGTTTCACTGGCGCGGCGGATCCAATAGCGTTTTGCAGTTCCCGCCAGCGACGCAATGAACCGGCCAACAAAACTCGCAGCCGCTGCAACCTCGGGTGCGTTGTCTTTGCTGTTCATGGTCGTCTATGGAAGCTGCAATTGGATTACCGCGCACCGCAGCGACGTGGGGACCTGGTATTACTCATGGGAACGTTTCATCCCGTTTGTGCCGGCGATGATTGTGCCTTACATGTCCATTGATCTGTTCTTTGTGGCCGGACCCTTCCTGTGCCGAAGTTGCCAAGAACTCCAGACATTCACCCGTCGGATCGTCTTTGCCATTCTGGCGGCGGGTTTGTTTTTTCTATTGATGCCGCTGAAAATGGGAATCGCGCGTCCACAACCATCCGGCTGGACGGGCGTGATTTTTAATTTCCTGCATGGCTTTGATCAAACATACAATCTGGTTCCGTCGCTGCACATCACCCTGCGAACCATTCTGGCCGATCTGTACGCCCGCCATACAAAGGGTGTGACGCGCCTGGCCAGTCATGTCTGGTTCAGTTTGATTGGATTCTCAACCGTCCTGACTTACCAGCATCACGTCGTGGACGTGGCGGGCGGCTTCGTTTTGGCGGCAGTTTGTTTTTATCTTTTTCGCGAAAACAGTGCGTGGTTGCCAGTAATGCAGAATCGTAAAATCGGCGCTTATTATTTTGCGGGCGCTTGTGCCTGTCTGGCGGCAGCATTGAGTCGGTGGCCTTGGACGGGCATTTTGCTATGGCCGGCCGTGTCGCTCGCGATCACGGCTACGGCTTATTGGGGGACCGGCCCCGCAATCTACCGAAAGATAAACGGTCGCCTGCCTTTGAGCTCGCAAGTTTTACTTGCTCCCTGTTTGCTCGGCCAATGGCTGTCGCTGCTTTATTATCGCCGCCAAGGCAATGCCTGGGATCAAATCATACCCCGCGTTTGGATTGGCGCGAAGTTGAATAAGCACGAAGCCGAAGAAGCCAAACGCCAGGGAGTCACTGCGGTGCTCGATTTGACTTGCGAGTTTTCCGAGAACAAAACCTTCCTAGGCCTCGTTTACCGGAACCTCCCCGTCCTCGACCTGACCGGATTAAGTGTATTGCAATTGCGCGAAGCCGTTGATTTTATCATGCAACACTCCAAGTGCGGCGTCGTTTATGTGCACTGCAAAATCGGTTATTCGCGCAGTGCCGCCGCAGTGGGCGCCTTTTTGCTTGCCACGGGTCAGGCCAAGACCGTTGACCAATGCCTCGCAATGATGCGTCAGGCCCGTCCATCAATTGTCTTCCGACCGGAGGTTACCGCTGCATTGAGAAACTACTGTTCGTTCGAGACTTATAACCATTCTGACCAACACATGAATGTCGAGAGGTAATCAGACTTTGGTTTTCAGCCCGCAGGCGCGCACGACGCACCATCGCGTTACAGCTTCAAAAATGGCGAACAAACCCGCTACTACGAAAACCAGTCCCAACCAGAGCGAATAGTCCACGACGATGATGCCCGCGATGAGGCAAAGCGCGCCGATGACCCCGCGCGCCATGCGGCCGCGGTGACTGATATTGGGCTGAAAGAAACGACTCACGCGGGGAAATCTAGCACATTGTGTGCCTAAAAAACAAGTGTCACCGGCTTGCATTGCCCTGACGATGATTGTTTACTGCCTGGCGAAACACGGCTGCTGATTCGTCGTTGCAAATGAAAAACTTAAAAGCTCTCAATCTTTATCTCATTCTCGCGCTGTTGGCGCTCAGTTCCTGTACTACCGGGCCTCGTCTGGCCACGACGCAGGATGTTCCCTCGAAATCAACAGCGCAGGCAGCCCAACCTGACCGCCTGGCGCTGCGAATCCCCGCGGGAGACGCGCGTTTCTGCTACGAAGGCCGGATTGATTTCTCCAATACGAATGCGCCGGTTGTCATCTGGCAGGCGAGCCGGATCAGCATTGATTTTGAAGGCAGCACCATCCGTCTGCTGTTTGACGACGCAAAAGGTCAGAACTTTTTCAATGCGCAGGTGGACGGCTCGAACACGGTGGTTGAAGCCAACGAGGGAATACCAGTCAGCCCCGCAACGCTCTCCGGCCTCGGACCGGGGCGGCATCATTTGATGCTGTTCAAACGCAGCGAGGCAAATGCCGGCACCGTGCAGTTCCGAGGCATTGAAATCGCACCACGGTCAAAAGTTTGGGCACCCGCGCCGCCCCACTACAAACTCGCGATGGAATTCATCGGTGACTCCATCACCGTCGGCGCGTGCAACGAAGATGGCACCACCGATCAGTGGGATGATCGCCGTACACACAACTGCGCCCTGAGTTACGCCACTTTGACCGCCACCGCCTTCTCGGCGGATTATCGCAACATCGCCGTCAGCGGCATGGGCATCGCCATTGGTTGGGTCCCGATGAAAGCCGGCGAGATCTGGGACCGGCTTTACCCGGACACAAACTCACCGCCCGCCAACCTGCACGCCTGGACCCCAAACGTCGTTTTTGTGAACTTCGGAGAAAATGATGACTCCTATCCGAAGGCTCATGGACAGCCGTTTCCTTCCAAGTTCACCGATGGGTATGTCGCGCTTATCCACGCCATTCGCACCGCCTACCCCGACGCCCGAATCGTACTGCTGCGCGGCGGCATGTTTGGCGGCGCGCAGAGCGAGCCGTTGCGCAAAGCATGGGAATCCGCCGTCACACAACTGGAAGCCGCGGACAACGGTTTCAGTCACTTTGTCTTCAACCACTGGACATCAACGCACCCACGGGTGGCGGATGACCGAATCATGGCCAATGAATTAATCGCCTGGTTGAAGCAGCAGCCATTCATGCAAGCCTACCGTTAGCCGACACTGTCAAACGGCAAACACCGGCAACGTGAACAAGAAAGGCGGAGCCCCGCCCCCCAATTTCCGATCCTGCCATCCGGCAGGACGGCGCGTTGGGCCGCCCGAAACGGACGCGCGACCACGCTTCCCGGCAACCGATGACTGGCCAATTGCATAAAGTTGCGGCATATTGATCAGTAGTGAATTTTTTGAACCAAAATTTTTTGTGGGCCTCGATGATTTGGGGTTCCATCGCCGGTGGCTATTGCATTTACGGCTGGCGGCAAAAGGCATTGATTCCATTTCTAGGTGGACTGGTGATGACCGTTGCAGCTTGTGTCCCGATGAGCGTGTGGCTGATGTCATCGGCCTGTATTGCAACGATGTTCGCCGTCTATTGGCTGGCCAGACAGGGATATTGAAACCGGAGGCGCAAGCCCGCGAGCTCCAATTTATTTGAGTTTAGGGCGTCGCAGCACCTCGCCTTCCGAAACCGAAAGCCGGAAGCCAGTCACCTGACTTCCGGTTGAGTTCTCAATTCGCAGCGGCTGTCAGGAGACACCGCCGCTGCGAGAAATCACCTTCCCTTCGGCAGCGCGCTCGTACCGGCATAGATCGCGTTCTTGCCGAGCAATTGTTCAATGCGCAGGAGCTGATTATATTTGGCCAGACGGTCGCTGCGGCTGAGTGAACCTGTCTTGATCTGGCCGCAGTTTGTCGCCACTGTGACATCGGCGATGGTCGCATCCTCGGTTTCGCCTGAGCGATGCGAGACGACGGCGGTGTAGGCATGCGTCTTGGCCAACTCGATGCAATCCAGCGTTTCGGTGAGCGAGCCGATTTGATTCAATTTGATGAGAATTGAATTGGCCACGCCCATGTCAATTCCTTTCCGCAGGAACTTCATATTGGTGACAAAATTGTCGTCGCCAACGAGCTGAATTTTGTCACCGAGTTTGTCCGTGAGTTTTTTCCACGTGGCCCAGTCGCTCTCGCCGCAACCGTCTTCGATTGAAACAATCGGGTATTTCGCGATGAGCTTCGCGTAAAAGCTCACGAGGTCATCGCCGCTGACGGTTTCGCCCGTGCTCTTTTTGAAGGTGTATTTGGCGTTGCCGCTGTAAAATTCAGACGCGGCCGGGTCGAGCGTGAGATAAATATCCTTGCCCGGTTTGTAGCCGGCGTCCTTGATGGCCTGAAGGATGGTTTCCAGCGCCTCTTCCACGCTGCCCAGTTTGGGCGCAAAACCGCCTTCGTCGCCGACTGCCGTGCTGCAGCCTTTCCTTTTCAAAACTGATTTCAGGGCGTGAAAGGTTTCCACATTGGCGCGCAAGCCTTCACTGAACGTCGGCAAACCCAGCGGCATGATCATGAATTCCTGGAAATCAATCGGCGCGTCCGAATGCGCACCGCCGTTAATCACGTTGGACATCGGCACGGGCAGCACCTTCGCGTTCGGCCCGCCGAGATATTTGAACAGCGGCAGATTCAACGAAGCGGCAGCAGCTTTGGCGTTCGCCAATGAAACAGCAAGAATGGCGTTGGCACCGAGCTTGGATTTCGTTTCCGTTCCGTCGAGTTTGAGCATTGTGCCGTCAACTGTAAGTTGATCGCAGGCGTCGAGGCCGAGGAGCCGGGGAGCGATGATGTCGGTCACGTTTTTGACCGCCTTTTGCACGCCCTTGCCGAGGTAACGCTTCTTGTCGCCGTCGCGGAGTTCGATGGCTTCGTGTTCGCCGGTGCTGGCGCCGCTGGGCACCGCCGCGCGCCCGAACGCGCCGCAGCACAAGGTCACGTCAACTTCCACGGTTGGATTACCGCGCGAATCGAGGATTTCGCGCGCCGAAATGTTTTGAATTTTTGCCATAAAATTGAACGGACATGATAAAAACAAAGCACGGCGAGTCAAGGAATGCGTTGAGGCATAATCCACTTTTTCATCCGTATTTATGCCCTCAAGTCCGTCCGCTAATAGAGAGCCGTCGTCCGTTATAATTTCCGTTTCAAAATATACTTCCCGATCTATCCGGTTGGGAATAGGCTTTTACCTCAGTGAACCCAATTCAACCCATCACAGCCCGACCCCGGGAAATCAGTGTGGCCGAGCCGGTCAGCCCGGCGCTCGAACGGGTGAAGTTGATGCTGTTCCAGCCGTTCGACCTCGGCAAATGGTTCGTCATCGGCTTTTGCGCCTGGCTGGCTTATCTCGGCGAAGCAGGTTCAGGCTTTTCCGGCGGAAATTTTAACCCCGGCAATCATTCGCACGGTAACGGGGCTGATTTTCGTCACGGGCTTGAACACGCTTGGAATTATATCTCGAGCAATCTTTATTGGATCGTTCCCGTGGCGGCCTTTGTAATCCTGCTGTGTGTGGCTCTGGGTCTGCTCTTTCTGTGGCTGAACTGCCGGGGTAAATTCATGTTCCTGCATTGCCTGGCGCTGAACAAGGCGGATGTCGTCGAGCCTTGGAACAGATTCGAGCGTGAGGGTAATAGTCTGTTTTGGTTCCGCCTCGTGCTGGGATTGATCGGGGCCGTTTTGACGCTGCCGCTTTTGGTGACCATCGCCGTCATGATTGTTCGAATGATTCTGCGCGGCGAACCAGACGTGGGCGGCATCGCAACGGCGGCCGGCCTGGCGCTGGTGTTCTTCTTTTTGGCGATAGTTTTTGCAATAATTAAAAAATTTACGGTGGATTTCGTTGTGCCCATCATGTTTCTGCGTGGCGGGAAATGCTGGGCGGCGTGGAAGGAATTTTACGGCCTGCTTTCGGCCCATCCCGGACAATTTGTGTTATACATCCTGTTTCAAATTGTATTGTCCATAGCCATCCGTGTCATAGTTCTCGGCGCGATCATCATTACTTGCTGCATTGCGTGTTGTTTAATGATGCTGCCCTATCTCGGGACGGTCGTGCTGCTGCCCGTGCTGATATTCAAGCGGGCGTATCCGCTTTATTACCTCGCGCAGTATGGACCGCAATACGACGCATTCCCGCCGCCGCCCGCTCCGCCGGTCGCCGGCACATCACCTTTGCCGGCATAAGCAACCGGTTTGCGATTGCCAACGCGCCGCTGACCTGGTATGATTTTCCCGGCAATGGAGTTTGCCTTCCCGAGACAGGGAAACTGCCTGACCATTTCAGCGCTGATGACTCCTACGAGTGAACAAACATTCGCAGGAGTTTTTTTATGGAAAACGTTTGGTATGTGGCGGCGATTTGGATGGGGCTGGCTTTCCTGGCCAGTTTGATCTCCATTCGCGTCGGCATTTCGGTGGCATTGATTGAAATTCTGGTCGGCGTAGTCGCCGGCAATATTCATTTCGGCAATGGCCAGCATGTTCTGCAAACAACCGATTGGACAAATTTTCTCGCGATGCTTGGCAGCGGCGTGCTGACATTTCTGGCAGGAGCGGAAATTGATCCCGTTTCATTGCGGGCCAATCTGCGCGCCAGCATGACCATTGGCATCCTGTCTTTTGCACTGCCATTTCTGGCGGTGTGGGCGTTCGCGCAATTTGTTCTTGGCTGGCCGCTGCATCAGGCGCAAATCGCGGGCATTGCGCTCTCGACCACTTCCGTCGCCGTCGTTTATGCCGTAATGATCGAAGGCGGTTTCGGCGAAACGCCGATGGGCAAAACCATTCTCGCCGCCTGCTTCATCACAGACCTTGGGACCGTTCTCGCGCTGGGAACGCTGTTTGCCGACTTCAACCTCTGGTTGCTGGTTTTTGTCGTCGTCACGGCGGTCATGCTGTGGCTGATGCCCCGCTGGACCCAGTTCATTATCACCAAGCTCGGCGCGACACGCGTGAGCGAGCCGGAGGTGAAATTCATTTTCCTCGTGTTGTTTCTTCTCGGCGGACTCGCATCCACTGCCAAAAGCGAGGCGGTGTTGCCGGCTTATTTGCTTGGTCTTGCCCTCGCCGGCGTCTTTTTGCGCGACAAAACGCTCGTCCGCCGGATGCGGAGCATTGCCTTCACGATTTTCACGCCGTTTTATTTCATCAAGGCCGGGCTTTTTGTTTCACTGCCGGCGCTGTGGGCGTCGCTGGGACTCATTGCCATTTTGTTGCTGATTAAAATGGTGACGAAATACATCGGCGTGTGGCCGCTTACGAAAATTTTTTACATGCGCAACCGCGAGGCGCATTATACGACGTTGCTAATGGCCACCGGCCTGACATTCGGCACGATTTCCGCGCTTTTCGGCTATCAAAACAAAATTATTGACCAGTCACAATACACCGTGCTGGTGACCGTGGTGATTTTGAGCGCATTTGTGCCGACGCTCATCGCGCAAAAAATTTTCCAGCCGACAATTGAAACCATGATTGAATGGGGCAAGATTTACAGCGAGCAGACCAATAACAAAAAAACCACTCCGACATCGGATGTCGGGGCAACGCGAAAGTGAGGAAATCATGCTGCCCATGTTCCGGAAAATTCTGGTGGGTTACGACGGTTCGAAGGGCGGAAAGGCCGCGCTTGAACGCGCCGCCGTCGCCGCCAAACACTCCAACGCTCAACTGACCGCGCTCTGGGTGCGCCAGCCACTGCCCCGCCACGCCGATCTGCCCGGCGAACCTGAAGGCGAAGCCGAAGCTGCCGCCGATTATTTCGGGGAACGCAAACGCGAAGTGGCGGAACTGGCGAAACAGCAGGGCATTGAAATCGCCTGCGAAAGCCGCGCTGGCCATGCGGCCAAAGTCATCGTGAACTTTGCCAAGGATGGCAGCTACGACTTGATTGTCATTGGCCACAGCGATCACTCGGAATTATGGGGCCGGCTGCTCGGCGACACCGCCGACCGTATCAGCGACCACGCGCATTGCAGCGTGTTGATTGTCAAACAATGAGCGGCCTGCGCGAAAAAATTGCATCGCTGCTGCAAAACGGCCAGCCGTGCGAAATTGTTTTGCAGGAAACACTCCGAATTGTTCTCGCCGAATTTCGCTCGGAAACCGGCACGATTCATCGGCTCGATGCGGAAAAACAATCGCTCTACCTCGTCGCGCAAGTTGGTCTGCCGCCGCAGATGCTTGAAATCGTCAAAACTATTCCCGTCGGCAAAGGCATCGCGGGACAAGTGATTGCGCAAGGCCGGCCCGTGACGATGTGCAATTTGCAGACCGACACCAGCGGCGTGGCCAGGCCCGGGGCGAAACAAACCGGTGTCGGCGGCGCGCTTTGTGTTCCGCTGCGCCACGGCGAGGCAATCGTCGGCACCATCGGCATCGGTACCACCCGTCCCCACGAATACACGCCGGAGGAAACGCGGCTGCTGGAGGAAATTGGCCAAATCATCGGGACACACTTGAGCAAAAGCCAACCGGCAACTGCATCATAAATTTACCGCCAGCGCCAGCAACAGGCGGTAAAATTGAATTGTCCCCTGCTCAATTTCGCGGCAATCTGTGCGCTCCTATGCAGCAGGTGAACCTCGGAATGATTGGCGGCGGCACCGTGGGCAGCGGCGTGTTTCACGCCCTTCAGCTCAACGGCAATCTCATGGCCTCGCGCATCGGCGTCAAGGTCGCCGTCCGTAACATAGCGGTGAAGGCATTTGACGAACCGCGGCCGTATCCCATCCCGCATTCGTTGATGACCACCGATTGGCAGAGCGTCGTCAATAATTCGGATGTTCACATCGTCGCCGAACTCGTCGGCGGCACGGACATCGCCCGGACGATGATTCTCACCGCGCTCAAGCAGGGCAAACCGGTCATCACGGCGAACAAAGCCTTGCTCTCCGCGCATGGCGAGGAGTTGTTTGCCGCGGCAAAAAAATACGGCACGAATCTTTATTATGAGGCCAGCGTTTGCGGCGGCATTCCCATCATCAAATCGCTGCGCGAAGGTTTTGTCGGCAATCGCATCAACGCGCTTTACGGCATCGTCAACGGCACCTGCAATTACATCCTCACCCGGATGAAACTCGAAGGTGCGGATTTTGCCGACGTGCTCGCCGACGCGCAAAAACAGGGATATGCTGAAACGCCTCCCGACCTCGACATTGACGGCTTCGATTCACAGCACAAAATCGGCATTTTGGCCTCGCTCGCTCACGGCTTCTGGGTGAACCCGAAAAAAATCCACGTCGAAGGCATCCGTCACATTTCGGCAATGGACATCACATTCGCAAGCGAACTTGGTTACACAATCAAGCTGCTTGGAATAGTCAAACGCATTGACGATTTACGATTTACGATTGACGCCTCAAGCAAAAAATCGGCACGTAAATCGTATATCGTAAATCGTAAATGCAGGGTACAGGTTTCCGTGTATCCGACCTTGATTCCCAATTCGCACGTCCTGGCCAGTGTAAATCACGTTTTTAATGCCGTCTTTGTGCGCGGCGACATTGTCGGTGACACGCTCTTTTACGGACGCGGCGCGGGCAAGGACGCCACCGCCAGCGCCGTCCTGAGCGACCTGGCGGATGCGGCGCTGGATTTGAAATTCAACACGAAACATCGCGTGCCGCCGTTTGTGCCGCATGAATGCGCCGGCGCGGTTGTGCCTATTGAAGATGTGGTTTCCCAGTATTTTGTCCGGCTCAATGTCGTTGACCGTCCGGGCGTTCTGGCAAAAATCGCAGCCATTTTCGGGCAATCAAAAATCGGCATTTCGTCCGTCATCCAGCCCGAAGGCCACGAAGGCAAAAGCGTGCCGTTGATCTTCATGCTTCACTACGCAACCAATGGCGCGGTGGCCGGCGCATTGAAGAAAATCGGCAAACTGCCCGTCGTCAAAGGCACGCCCGTGATGCTGCGCGTGGAAAATTTTAAATGATTCCAAATTCCGACTCTGAATTCCGGCTTCCATGGCTTTAATTGTTCAAAAATACGGCGGCACTTCGGTGGGCAACACCGAGCGCATTAAAAACGTCGCGGCGCGCGTGGCCAAATATCGCGCCCAAGGCGACCAGGTCGTCGTCGTCGTCTCGGCCATGAGCGGCGTGACGGACGGTTTGATCAAACTGGCCAAGGATATCATGCCGTTGCCCAGCGAACGCGAGATGGACGTGTTGCTGGCCACCGGCGAACAGCAAACCATCGCCCTCACTGCCATTGCCTTGCACGCGTTGAACGTTCCCGCCGCGTCGCTCACGGGTGCGCAAGCAGGCATCGTCACCGACGTGGTTCATACGAAAGCAAAGATCCACGACATCTCGCCGAAAAAAGTGCGCGAGCTTTTGAAACAAGGCAACGTCGTCATCGTCGCCGGTTTCCAGGGTGAAACGCCCGAGGGCCAGATCACGACGCTCGGCCGCGGCGGTTCGGATTTGACGGCCATCGCGCTGGCCGCGGCGCTCAAGGCTGATCTCTGCCAGATTTACACGGACGTGGATGGCGTTTATACGGCCGACCCGCGCATCGTGCCGGACGCGCAGAAGCTCCCGGAAATCTCCTATGATGAAATGCTCGAACTCGCGAGCCTCGGCGCGAAGGTGATGCAGAGCCGCTCGGTTGAATTTGCCAAAAAATTTGGAGTCGTTTTTGAAGTCCGCTCCAGCTTGAATGACAACCCCGGAACCATTGTGAAAGAAGAAACCAAAAGCATGGAAGACGTCGTTGTGCGCGGCGTCTCGCTCGACAAAAACCAGGCCAAAGTCACGCTTGTCGGCGTGCCGGACAAGCCCGGCGTGGCCGCGCGCATCTTCAAGGCGCTCGGCGACGCAACAGTGAATGTGGACATGATTGTCCAAAATATCAGTCACGGCAGTGGTGTGCCGGCAACCGACCTTTCGTTCACCATGGACAAGCCGGATTTGCTCAAGGCGCAAAAGGTCATCGACGGTTTGAAAAAGGAACTCGGTTTCCGGAATGTGATCGCCACGGAAAAAATCGGGAAGCTGTCGATCGTCGGTGTCGGCATGAAAAGCCACACGGGCGTGGCGGGAAAATTGTTTGAAACTCTGGCCGACGAAGGCGTGAACATTGACATGATTTCCACCAGTGAAATCAAAATCTCCGTTGTTATTGATCTAGCCAAGGGCGAAGCCGCGATGAAAGCCGTCCACGCGGCGTTCATTGGCTGATGCCGCCGCATTTAGCACTCCCGCCGGCTGCCGTGAGGGGACATGAAAAGATGCGAATACTGCGGAAAGCAATATGCCGACGATGTCGTGGTGTGTCCGCTTGACGGGCAACCGGTCATCAATCAGGAGGAAAAACAAGGAAAGATCGCAGCCCAGCCTGAAGCCACTGGAACCGCATTCAATGTCAAACTGGTTTCTCCCCTTTCGTCCGCCGGCAAATACCGGGTTTTTGTCGAGCGGAGCGACCTGCTTTTCATTCAGATTGAGGGAGGATCAAGGTCCATTCTGGAAGCGGCAGCTCCGTTCATCGGTCCGGCGGGCAACATTATTCCACTGAGCCTGTGGCTGTTTGGCAAAAGAAAAAAAGCGAAACTTCAACGTCTTGAAACCGGTAACCCGGAGGAATTGCTTCGTGAAGGCGAAAACAATTTCAAGTTGAACCTGGCCGAAATTCGGGACGCCGCCATCGAAGCTCCGGCTTTGTTTCAGACCAGCGGCAAAGCCGGTCGTTTGAATCTTTTGGTGCGGCACGGAGAGAAAATCAAATGCGAGTTTGATGATGCCGCGGAAATGACCAAGACCATCCATCTGCTCGCCCCGCTGTTGAATTCGACTTTGAAAGTGAATGTGGAATGGAATGAAGAAAAGCGGCGATATGAAAAGAAAAAGGCAATTTGATCCCTCGAAGTTGACTCGCTGCTTTGGCCAGTGAACCGCAATTTGAACTCCAGCCTGCTGCCGAAGAACGCGCTGCTGCCGGACACGCGGCGTTTATCGGCTGAAGCGAACACCACGCAATTACTCGCCGCTTCGTCCGGTTGAGTTCTTAATCGGAAATCGCGACGCCTTCCCCGCCGGTTCCCTCAGCTTGTCGCTTCCGTCGGTTGCGGTACCAGGCAAAGAAGCACGCGGCGAAGGTCGTTGCCGAAATCACTGCGCCCATCCGAAAAGCGGCGTCTTCATACACCACGGTCACCTGATGCCGTCCTCCTGGCACTGCGAGGGCCTGAAAGGCATAGTTAGCCCGCCACAACGGCACACGCGCTCCGTCCACGTACGCATGCCAGCAATGATAATATGATTGGGCCACAACCACCATGCCCGGCTGGTCGGATTCGATTTCAAATTCAATCCGTTGCGCGGTGAACCGGCGCACCTCGAGTCTTGGGTGTGCCGGTTCGGCCATATTGATTTTGGATTTTGCTTCCGGCGGCAGGTAAACAACGCGACGCGAATCAAAATCCGGCGCGAACACTGCCCGCAGAGCCTCGTCGTCGCCGGCGAATACCGGCCGCTGGCCCGCAGTTACCAGCGGGAGATAATTCGTGCGCGTTTCCCAGTTTAAAACGTTGGTTAAAGAATTGATGTGTGAGACGCCGAGGAATGCTTCCACCTGTGGATACTCGCCGCTGTTCGAGACGTAGAGCACCGAGTTGAACCGGTTGGCCTCGTGCAGGTGCATCGGGAAATAGCCGGTGACCTTCGGGATGCCGTCAATCAGATTGCATTCGCAGTAAAGCCCCTGGCGGCGGGACAAGACGTCTTCAACTGCATTCGTCGGCGCGAACTCATGCAGCGCCAGCTCGGCGGCCGGGCTGGTCATCGCGCGGGTGGCGCCGATTGCGGGTTGCGGCGATAATTGGAGCATCCCGGGCCGGTAAACCCAGCGTGGCACCGTCGGGTTCTGGCGCGGCACCTGCGTCAGCAAATCGAGCCAGACGGCCAATAACAATCCCAATCGCAGCAGTCCCTGCCGGCGGATCGGCCCGGCTCTTCCAGCCCACCAGAGCAAGCCGCCGGCGAGGATGAGAAATCCCAGCCGGCTCAAGCCGTTTTCCAGTGTTTCCGGCCAACGATTGAATGGATAATTGTACTGCGGGAAACGTTGAGCAAACCACAAAATCAAACCGATCAGCCCTGCGAGAAAAACCCATAACATCGCCAGCCGCCGCCAAAGCCCCGACCGCTCCACCGCCGTTGCCGACAGCGTGCGAGCCGCGCCGAACCCAGCCAACAGCGGCAGCAGAAACGTGGGGAGCAGCACGAACTTCACCGGATAGCGCATGAATCCCAGGGCGGGAAACGCTTCGCGCGCCCAGCGGTACAAGCAGTTGTGTTCCCCCATCGCAAACATCAGGCTCATTAAACACACCGCGCCCAGGAACCAGATTCGAAGTTGCCGTCCAAACCAGACCGCCGCGATGGCCAGTGCCAGCACACCGATGCCGGCGTAATACGAGGAAGTGCAGTATTGGTTGTATTGAAAGAAAACGCCGTGCGTCCATTTAAAACTGAAAAAGAGCGGCACCAGCAGGTTCGCCCAGCCCGAGCCCGGCATGCTCCAGTGTTCACCCTGTCCGAACCCGGTGTCGCGCTGCGAGTGTTTCAGAAAATCCAGGAACGGCAGCAGTTGGATCGCGGCCAAAGCGCCGATCAAAGCGGCGATTGCCGCAAACCGCAGGAGGCCTCGCATCCGCGGCATACTGCCCCGGACCCATTGTCCCAAGTGGAGCGCGAGCACCAGCAGCCACGTCAGCAGGATCAACTCCGGCACACCGGCCAGCATCTGCAACGTCCCCACCAGGACTGCCGCGAGAATGTTTCGCATGCCGCCGTCACGCCAGGCACGCTCCACCAGGAGGACCACCCACGGCATCCAGCCCAAAGTCGCGCAATAGTTGGGCCATTGAATGTCGTTTATCGTCATTCCATTGAAGGCAAGCGCCACACCGGCCAGGGCGCCCGCAAATTGGCTCCCCGTCCATCGCCGGGCGAGAAAATACATTCCGAGGCCGGCAATGAAAATGTGCCCCAGGCAAAACACCCCCAGCGACCAGGACAACGGAAAGAGCAGATAGAACAACGACAGCGGATACAGTGTGATCGTGGACCATTCGGCGAGAAAAGGATTGCCACAGTTGTTCAGCGGATTCCAAAGCGGCAATTCGCCATGCCAGAAACAGTCGCGTTGATATTGCGCCCAGGGATAACCCAGGATGGCGAAGTCCCGGTAAAAGAAAGTGCCTAGCCCGGTGATCACCTCCGGGTAGGCGGCGAAGAGCAGCAGAAACAGAATCAGAGCGAAGCGCCATGGCCCGAACCAGGAATCCGCGGTTTCCGGGGGGAGCACCCGTGGCTTCACTGCGGGAACGTTGCCAATCACGTGTGTGGTTTATCAAAAGCCGCTGCCCAACCAAGTCCAAATTGCGAACGCCCCGCGCCGCCGCGCGCCTTTTTCCTTGTCCACCACAAATCCTCCTTTTATAAAACGGCTCAATGGCGAGCGCAAATCAACTACTCTGCATCGTGGTCCCCTGTTATAACGAAGCGGAGATGATCGGTCTCTTCTACCAGACGATCAAACCCGTGCTGAACGGTTTGCCGAACCTGGACCACCAAATCATTTTCGTGGACGACGGCAGCAACGATGGCTCGCTGAAGCTGCTCAATCAATTGGCGCAACACGACTCTGGTGTGCGGGTCTATGCGTTGTCGCGGAATTTCGGCCATCAGATCGCCCTGACGGCCGGGCTGGACACCGTGCAGGGCGACGCCGTAATCATGATGGATCTCGATCTGCAGCATCCGCCGGCGTTGATTCCTGAGATGACGGGCCTGTGGCGGCAGGGAAATGACATCGTTTCAGCCATTCGCACGCACACCGCCGATGCGACCTGGTTGAAGCGCGTCGCCTCGGATGGCTTTTATCGTCTGATCAATCTGCTCAGTGACACGCAAATCATCTCGGGCGCGGCGGATTTTTGCCTGCTCTCCCGTCCCGCTTATGAGGCGCTGCGCCAGTTCCCGGAGCGCCATCGTTTTTTGCGAGGGCTGGTGTCCTGGATCGGTTTTCAACGCGCCTTCGTGCAATACAAAGCCCCGCCCCGGGCGGCGGGTCATACAAAGTACACCCTCGGCGAGATGTTCAAGCTCGCGGTCAATGCCACGTTGTCGTTTTCGGGCACACCCGTCCGGCTGGCCGTCAGGTTCGGTTTCGCGACGATTTTTATCAGCCTGCTCTATCTGGTTTACATCGTGATCTGTCTTTTTACGAACAAAGAACTGGTGCCCGGCTGGACTTCCATCATCTTCCTCACGACGTTTCTGGGAGGAGTGCAACTGGCATTCATCGGCTTGCTCGGCGAATATATCGCGCGCATTTTTGAAGAGGTAAAACGCCGCCCGCTTTACGTGCTGAAACAAAGGCCGCCGCCTGCCGGACCTGACGCGCCTTCTTCTGCGGCGCAGCCGTTGAAATGAATTCCGCCTGCCCGTGTTGCGAAGGCCATGAATGGGATACCGGCTGGCCTGGCTTCGTAATTTGCCGGAGTTGCGGCATGATGACGGTCGCGCAGGACTTCGACCTGGCGACGCTTAAACCGCATTACGGCGCGGAATACTTCCAGGGCGCGGAATATACCGATTACCTTGGCGACCGGGCCGTGCACGAGAAAACACTCGCCGGCCATTTGCGCCGGCTGCGGCGCTACGTGGCTCCTGGCGGCCGGGTTCTGGAGATTGGTTGCGCCCACGGATTTTTTCTGGAGATGATTCAACCCGCTTACCCCGGATCGCTGGGCATCGACATCTCCGAAGCAGCGGTGGCCCATGCCCGGCGTCACGGAATTGATGTCCGTGCCGGTGATTTATTGGAAACCGGGTTCAACACATCCTTTGACGCCGTTTGCATGTGGGACACCATCGAGCACTTGTCCCGGCCGTACGAAGTCGTGTGCCGCGCCGCCGGCTTGCTCAAGCCGGGCGGGTACCTGTTCCTGACGACAGGCGATTTCGGAGCGTGGTTGCCGCGATGGCAGGGATTGAAATGGCGACAAATCCATCCGCCGACTCACCTTTTTTATTTCACTCGACCATCACTGCGACAATTGTGCGGCCGTGCCGGTCTTGAGACGGTTCGCTTTGACACCGTGACGGTTTATCGCCGGCTGCATTCCGCATTGCAGGCATTGGAACGGCGCCATGGCAGCTCCGCCAGCGGCCGCCTGGCGCGGATGGGACTTCGTCTGCTCCCGGCAACCGTGTTGGCCTGGGGCATCCCGCTGAACCTGCTCGACACACTTTGTCTGGTAGCGCGCAAGCCAGCCAGGCGTGAAAAAACGGATTGACGTGCCCGCGCGCCCCTGCTAGGTTATGGCCGTGAATCGTAATTTGAATCTGAGCCTGTTGCTGAACGCGCTGCGGTTGCGCCGCGCGGCGGTCGGGTTCTGATTGCGTCACAAGATTTATCGAACTCCACTGCCGACCGGCGGTGGGGTTTTTGTTTTTTACAATCGTCAGCTTAATCGTAATCCTGCCCTTAATCCGGCAGGCGAATAAGGTTGCGATTACAAGCAAGATTAAGATTTATGCACAAGAATCCGTCGAAAAAGTACCGTTCGTTCCCGCCGGTCGCCTTGCCCGACCGGCAGTGGCCCAACCGCGTCCTCACCCGCGCGCCCATCTGGTGCAGCGTGGATTTGCGCGACGGCAACCAGGCGCTCGCCGTGCCCATGAACGTCGGCCAGAAACTCGAGCTGTTCCAGACGCTCGTGAAAATCGGCTTCAAGGAAATTGAGGTCGGCTTCCCCTCCGCGTCGAACACCGAGTTCACCTTTAACCGCCGGCTCATCGAGGAAAACCGCGCGCCCGATGACGTGTGGTTGCAGGTTCTCGTCCAGGCGCGCGAGGATTTGATCGAACGCACGGTTGAATCGCTGCTTGGTGCGAAGAAGGCGATCATCCACCTCTACAATTCGACCTCGCCCGCGCAGCGCCGCGTTGTCTTCGGCATGTCCAAGGAGCAAATCACCCAAGTGGCCGTGCGCGGCGCGACCTGGATCAAGGAACGTTTGCCCCGTCTCAAGGGCACAGAAGTCATGCTCCAGTATTCGCCGGAAAGTTTTTCGGCCACCGAAGTTGAATTTGCAAAGGACATTTCCGAGGCGGTCATGGATGTCTGGCAACCGACGCCAAAACGGAAAATGATTTTGAATTTGCCCGACACCGTCGAGGTCGCGATGCCCAATGTCTATGCCGACCAGATTGAATGGGTTTGCCGGAACATCAAAAACCGCGACTCACTCATCGTCAGCGTGCATACGCACAACGACCGCAACACCGGCGTGGCGGCGACGGAACTCGGTTTGCTCGCGGGCGCGGAACGCGTCGAAGGCACGCTTTTTGGCAACGGCGAGCGCACCGGCAACCTCGACATCGTCACCGTCGCCTTGAACCTTTACCAGCACGGCATTGATTCCAGGCTCGACTTCAGCGACTTGAATTCAATCATTGAAGTTTATGAACGTTGCACGGGCATGACCGTGCCGCCGCGCCAGCCGTATGCGGGCGAATTGGTGTTCACTGCTTTCAGCGGTTCGCATCAGGACGCGATCCGAAAAGGCTTGAACGAATGGAAAAATGAACGTCAGAAAAATTGGGACGTGCCATATCTCACCATTGACCCGACGGACATCGGGCGCGAATACCGCGAGGTCATCCGCGTCAACAGCCAATCCGGCAAGGGCGGCGTGGCATATTTGCTTGAAAGTGAGTTTGGCATCGAATTGCCCAAGGACATGCAGCGCGAGTTTGGGCCGATTGCAAACGAGGAGGTGGACAAGCTCGGTCGCGAGGTCAGCGCTGCCGAATTGAAGCAGATGTTCTGGCGCGAATACATCGAACGCACAAAGCCGTGGCAGCTCAGGAAATTTGAAACCGAAAGCAAAAACGGCGTCGTCCGCTGCCGCGCGAAATTTCTACGCGACGGAAAGACGGTGGAAATCGCCGGTGAGGGCAATGGCCCGCTGGCCGCATTGGTCCACGGATTTGGAAAAATCGGCGGGCCGCGTTTTGAGATCATGGCCTACAGTGAACATGCGTTAAGCTCCGGCGAGGAGGCCGCGGCCATTGCTTACATCCAAATCAAGCACCTGAACGGACAAACCCGCTGGGGCGCGGGGGTGGACACCAATATCGAACTCGCGTCCGTGCGCGCCGTGTTGAGCGCGTTGAACCGGTCCTGACCCTGTCTCGAACGTGAAGAAATCCTGCTCGTCAAAAGCAAGCGAACCGTTTAGTTTTTCGGGAGGTTTATGAAATTGAAGTCGACAATTTTTTTTGCGGCAGCAGGATTATTTCTCATCGGCATGATGGTTCTTGCCGCCGGGCCGCCGCCCGCCACCAACGCGATCGTGACCACCCCGCCGGTTTATGTGCCGAACATCTCGCACGCCAACGACCCCCTGCCGGATGGCATATTCGCCTGGGACGAACTCTCGAAATCAACGGACGCCGCTGCTGACCAACAACTCGCGCGTTTCATTTTCAGCTTTACGAACGTTACATCGGGTAACGTCGTTATTTTGAACGTTCATCCTTCATGCGGCTGCACCACGGCGGAGTTGCCGCCAACGCCGTGGACGATTGCGCCAGGTACCAACGGCCAAATTCGTCTCACCGTGGATCTCCGAGGAAAGAGCGGCACGCTTTTCAAAACTGTCAACGTGTCCACGGACAAGGGAAGCAAAACCCTCATGCTGCGCATCAACATTCTGCCGCCAGTGATACTCAGAATGACCGAGGAAGAGCGCGCCCGTGACATGGCGGCGGCCAGGATTGACCGGCAAGCGGTCTTCCAAGGTGATTGCGCCAAGTGTCATTCAAAAAATATCCAAGGCAAATATGGCAAGTCGCTTTTTGATTCGGTTTGCGCCATCTGTCATGAGGCCGAACAACGCACCACCATCGTGCCGGATTTGCATAATCTCAAAACGCCGACCAGTGATGAATTCTGGCGCACCTGGATCGCTCACGGAAAACCTGGTTCGCTCATGCCCGCGTTTGCCATCAGCGATGGCGGTCCGCTCACGGACATCCAAATTGCCTCGCTCGCTGCTTATTTGGACGTGGTCGCCAAATCACAAGTTCCTGTAAATAAGTAACTTCTGTTTATACTGCTGAACTTTACATTTTTTTGTTGCTAAATTGGACACAACTGTCTAAAATCTAGGCAGCGAGAGAGATGTAAATGTTGTTAAACGCCGTAAAAAACAAGGGAGTTGTGGCTGTTTTAGTGCCCTTCAGAGCGTGTGCGACTTCCTTTCTTTATTTTCTTAAAGATTGCCGCTTGTGGTTGTCGTGGTCATGGTTTTTCCAGCAATGCTGGGTTTTGGTGACTTTGGGGGTTGCGGGAACATTGAGTTACTTGGTGATCAGTCATTTTGCCTTCCAAACCGTTCGCGTGGAGGGTGCAAGCATGTATCCCACATTGGCAAACTCGGGATGTTATTGGTTGAACCGATTTGCTTACCTCGTGGGTGAACCAAAGCAGGACGACATCGTGGCACTCAAAGATCCGCAGGACAATGCACCGGTGGTTAAACGCATCATCGCCACGCCCGGACAATCCATTTACCTCAAAAACGGCAAAGTCTATGTTGATGGCCAGTTGCTGCGTGAACCTTATCTCCCGGCCAGGACACCAACCTACGCCTACGAAAAGAGCGAAGACGAATTCATTTGCATCGGCAAAGATGAGTACTTTGTCATGGGTGATAACCGCAACAACAGCATGGACAGCCGTACGTTCGGAGCTGTCCCGCGTCAAAACATCCTTGGCAAAGTGATTGAATAGACCGGCAGCCCCCGCATCCGATTCAGAACGGAAACTGGCAGTCCTGCCTTGCATGAAACGCCGGTGGCGTTAAGCTGTCAACCATGACGGTGAAACTGGTTGACGCAACAAAACACACGCGCATAGCCGGACTCGGCGAACGCGCTTTGAGTGGGGGCACAATCACGCGCGACGAGGCCCTCTGGCTGTTCAATCTCGAAGATTCCGCCGACATTTTCGATTTACTCTCCTGGGCCAATCGCATCCGCGAGAAATTCAAGGGCAACAAAATCCATCTCTGCTCCATCGTCAACGCCAAGGCCGGCGCGTGCTCGGAAAATTGCAGTTTCTGCGCGCAATCTTCATTTTATCAGACCGGCTCGCCCAAATACGGTTTTGTGGATCCCGAACCGGTTCAGGAAGCCGCCGATGAGGCGAACAAAAACGGCGTCACGGCCGTCGGCCTAGTCGCTGCGTGGAAAGGGCTGAACGAAGGCCCGATGCTCGATGAAGTCTGCGACCGCATCCGCGAACTCAAGGCCGGCGGCAAAACGCGCCCCGACGTCTCGCTCGGCATCATCAAAACCCAAAGGGTCGCCGACCGTCTGAAGGAAGCAGGGGTCGAGTGTTACGGCCACAATCTCGAAAGTTCGCGCCGTTTTTTCCCGCAGACCTGCACCACACATACCTACGACGACCGGCTCGAAACCATCGGTTACTTAAAAAAAGCCGGCATCAAGATATGTTCCGGCGGTATCATCGGCATGGGCGAAACGCGCGAGGATCGCTGTGACCTCGCGTTTTCGCTCAAGGAAATCGGCGCGAACGTCGTACCGGTCAACATCCTCAACCCCATTCCCGGCACGCCCTTTGAGAAAAATGAGCCCCTGCCCGTCCTGGAAATTTTGAAAACCATCGCCTGCTTCCGTTTCATTTTGCCACGGCAGGAAATCATGATTGCCGGCGGACGCACAGTGAACCTGCGCGACGCGCAAAGCATGATCTTCATGGCCGGAGCCAGCGCCCTCATGGTCGGCAATTACCTCACCACGCTGAACCAGCCGGTTGAAAAAGACCTGCAAATGCTTAAAGACCTCGGCCTCAATCCGGCTTGGGACAAACACGGGTTTTCAGATCAAGAGGCATGCAGTTGCCATCAAAATGAGGAACTGGCCTGCGCGGTTTCATAACTCACCGGTGAATTTACGATTTGCGATTGACGATGGACGCGGTGATTCATGTTCGTTGTGAAAATCGCAGATCCAGAATCAAAAACTGAAATGGAGCGGCTCGGTAAAAATCGCGGCGGTTACCACGGCGAGACCATTGACATTCGCGCCGTCCTCCGCGACGTCGAAATCGCCGCTCAAACCCATGGCTGGACTCCCGAAACGTTTGGGAAGCAGGGTGAATTCAACTTGCTCGCCCTCCACCGCCCGCCTCTTTCACTCCGCACTCCGGATTCCGCACTCCGCATTTACCTGAGCACCGGCATCCACGGTGACGAGCCGGCCGGTCCGCTCGCCGGGCTGCGATTGCTTCAGGAAAACCAATGGCCGACGAATGCGGAACTGTGGTTTTGCCCGTGCCTGAATCCCGTCGGCTTCGTGTTAAACCGCCGCGAAAACGCCGACGGCAAGGATTTAAACCGCGACTACCGTCATTTGGAAACCGCCGAAGTCCGCTCACACATCGCCTGGCTCGAGCGCCAGCCGCGATTCGACGTGTACCTTTGCCTCCACGAAGACTGGGAATCACACGGTTTTTACCTCTACGAACAGAATCCCGACGGCAAACCCTCCCTTGCGGAAACCATTGTCGGCGCCGTCCAAAAAGTTTGTCCGATTGACCCATCGGAAATCATCGAAGACCGGCCGGCCCAAAATGGCATCATCCGCCCGAACCTCGACCCGCGCACGCGTCCGCAGTGGGCCGAGGCATTTTATCTCGTCGTGAACAAGTCCCGACAGGGTTATACCCTTGAAGCCCCGTCGGATTTTCCACTGCCAGCCCGCGTCAACGCGCTCGTTGCCGGCGCGGATGCGGCGCTCAAATCGGTTGCGGTGATTGGCGCGCCGGACTCCGGTCCGGCGCAATGAGAAATTACTGGCTTGGCGGAACGGAGGCCGGCGTTCCAGGTTCACGTTTACTTCAACGCCTCATCCCGCCGTTTCATCCATTCGTCACCCTGGCTGGATAGTGTCTTGGCCTTCAAGACCCGTTCCGCGAGCGGGAAAACGATGCGTTCTTCCTTGTCGAAATGCTCGCGCGACCGCAGCACGGCCCGCAACAAGAGGTCACGCGCTTGTTTCGGTCCCCGTGCCTTTTGCACCTCGGCCAGTCTGGCATCAATTTCCTCGTGTTCCTCGTGGAAAAGCTCGCTCTGGCCGATTTGCTCCAGGCAATGTTCCAGTGGCCCGATGAGCAGGTCGTCCTCGGTCCTGGCGTGGGGACGCATGAGCGCGTCCAGCGTGGTCGCCAGCGATTTGACCTCCGCCAGCGTCTTAAGCCGCGGCAGGGTTTTTTCGATGTGATCGAACAAATTGTGAAACACCGCGTGTTCCGCCACCAAAATTTCCGTGATTTTCATGCCATGGACCCGTTCCGATGTCTCGTTATGAGATAACAGCACTTGCAGAATTCCGCCAGCGGTTTTTTCTGCCGAGCTTTAAATTCCTTGAACTCTCCATTTTTCCAAAGTTATCTTGCAGCGCTTTGAAAGTGGACAAACCGCAAGATTCCTTGCCTGCCAACTCGTCCAAATCTCTTTCCACCAACGCCGGCTTGGTTCCCACGCTGGGCCTGTTCAGCACGGTGATGATGGTGGTGGGCAGCGTTATCGGTTCGGGTATTTTCAAAAAATCGGGCATCATGGCCGCGCAGGTCGGCTCGCCAGAACTGCTGCTCATCGTCTGGGTGCTGGCCGGCGTCATCACGCTGTTTGGCGCACTCACCAACGCCGAGGTTGCCGGCATTGTTCCCGAAACGGGCGGGCAATACGCTTATTTCAACCGCATGTTCGGGCCGTTTTTTGCCTATCTTTACGGATGGGCGGTGTTCGCTGTCATCCAAACCGGTTCGATTGCTGCGGTAGCCTATATTTTCGCGGAATACGCCACGAAATTTGTGCCGCTGCCGGAACTGCCCTCCTCGCTTGCCTCGCTTTCATTTCATGTGCCGTTTGTCGCGGACATTCCCTCGGTGATCTTGTTAAACCGGACAGCGTGGAAACCGTCACGAGGCGTGAGCTCGCTATCATCTCCAAAGCGCGCGACTTGGCCGACGTGGACATCGTGGCAGGCGACTACGCGACTGTGAGCCCGTTCTACTCCGATGCTGATTTCGACCCGAGGCTTTTCCAAAAAGTGACGGCCCCGCGGCTGATTTATTCCTTCAACGACTCTCACTACGTCGCCCGAGGAATCTCGTTGGAATCAGGCGGCCCGGCGCAGTATGTGGGCATAACCCAAGCGCTCTGCGGGCAGGGCTTTTTTCGTGGTCGCGGGTATTCCACGGGCGAGGACTATTTCGACGATAAACGAAGGCGTATCGGCAACAACGCTACCAACGGTACAGTGGTAAAACCTTCCGTTGTCGCCCACATCACCTACATGGTGCTCGATGCAAAGTTCTGATCCTTCGAGTGCCGGCCGAACAGAAGGTCGCAGATGCTCATGCTAAGACTGAGCTCACTACGCTTCTGCGCAATCAGTTCTGCCAACAACCGCCTCGGCTTCCGCTCCGCGCCAGCGTGCGAAACCAGTTCGAGCATTTCGCTCTTCCAAAGAGTCATCGCTGCCGACTGCTTCTCGAACTTGGGATTGAGCTGTGCCGCCCGGACATGGCGGAAGCGCACCGCCCCGTCGTCCTCGATCGCCACCAGAATTCCCCAAAACCGCGGCGCTAGCTTCCGTGCCCGCTTCAAATTGGACTCGGTCGTGACCAGTGTGATCCGCCGAAACGCCGCGTTGTAATACGCGCCCTGAGCCGTGATTCTCTCGATTCGGTCTGTCTCTCCCTTAATCTCGTAGCAATGCGCTTCCGAATGTAAGGTTACGACGTCGGCGATCGCCCTGCCATTATGCACATGCAATTCTTCAACAATCGCGCGCGGCTTAGGTTTTTGACTATTGAGTTTTCGAAGCAAAGCTTCACGAATCACCAAGTCGTTAAGAGCTATTCGAGTTTGATCCGTTGGCATACCGTAGAATCTAAATCAAATTTCCACGCGTTACAATCATTGCGTAATTGGCTTCATGTATCAGCAGTTAAGAATAATTCTCCATCCCGGCGCAGGTACAGACCGGATTGCGGTCGCCATAAACGTTGTCCACGCGGCCAACCGCCGGCCAGAATTTGTAGTCGCGCAGGCCGGGCACCGGAAACGCCGCCTGCTCGCGCGGGTAAGGATGATTCCAATTATCCGCTGCAACCATGTCCGCCGTGTGCGGTGCGTTTTTCAGCAGATTGTCTTGTTTGTCTGTCGCACCGGATTCGATCGCGCTGATTTCGCCATGAATGGCAATCATCGCGTCGCAGAAACGGTCCAGCTCGAATTTCGATTCGCTTTCGGTCGGCTCGACCATCATCGTGCCGGGGACCGGCCACGAAATCGTCGGCGCGTGAAAGCCGTAATCCATCAATCGCTTCGCCACGTCCTCAACGGTGACGCTCCTGAACTGGCGTAAATCGAGGATGCATTCGTGCGCGACCAGGCCATTGCTGCGGTAAAGTGTCGGGAAATAATTTTCCAGCCGCTTGGCGATGTAGTTCGCATTGAGGATGGCGAACCGGGTTGCCTCGGTCAGGCCGTCCGCGCCCATCATGGCGATATACATCCAGGAAATCGGCAGAATGCCCGCGCTGCCCCATGGCGCGGCGGCAACGGAGCCTATCGGGTTTTCACCGCCGAGATTCACGACCGGATGGCCCGGCAAAAATTCAACGAGATGTTCCGCCACGCCAATCGGTCCGACGCCCGGCCCGCCGCCGCCGTGCGGAATGCAAAATGTCTTGTGCAAATTCAAATGGCCGACATCCGCGCCGATGTCCGCCGGCCGGCAGAGGCCGACTTGCGCGTTCAGGTTCGCGCCGTCCATATAGACCTGCCCGCCGTTGGCGTGAAGGATTTCACAAATTTCCCTGATGGTTTCCTCAAACACGCCGTGCGTGGACGGATAAGTGACCATCAGGCACGCAAGGTCTTGTTTGTGCGCCTCGGCTTTGGCACGCAGGTCGGCCACGTCAATGTTGCCATCCTTGTCGCACGCAACGGCGATGACTTTCAGTCCGGCCATGACGGCGCTGGCCGGGTTCGTTCCGTGCGCGGAAGTTGGAATCAGGCAGAGGTTGCGGCGACCTTCGCCACGGCTTTCATGCCAGGCGCGAATGACGAGCAGGCCGGTGTATTCACCTTGGGCACCGGCATTCGGCTGCAACGAAATTCCCGCAAAGCCGGTGATTTCCGCGAGCCAGTCTTCAAGTTGCTGAAACAGCGTCTGGTAGCCGCGCGTCTGTTTCAACGGCACGAACGGATGAATCTTCGCGAACTCCGGCCAGGAAACGGGAAACATTTCCGCCGCTGCATTCAGTTTCATGGTGCAGGAACCGAGCGGGATCATCGAAGCGGTGAGCGACAGGTCGCGCGATTCGAGCCGCTTGAGGTAGCGCAGCATTTCGGTTTCGCTGTGATAGGAATTGAAAACCTTGTGCGTTAAAAAGCCCGAAGTCCTCAGTCCGCTGTCCAAAGTCTTTTGCGGCAAATCGCCGATATTAAAAGCGGGCGCCTTGTCGCCGTTAAAGATCTGAAGGATTTCAACGACATCGTGGACACACGTCGTTTCGTCCAGGGAAATGCCGATCGTTTTGTCGTTGATAACGCGGAAGTTCATCCGGTGTGATTCCGCAACCTTCACAATATCCGCCGCCTTCTTGTCTCCAAGGGCGACCGTGAACGTGTCAAAAAACCGTGGACTGTGGACTGTGGACTGTGGGCCTGCCGCAGTGAAACCAAGCTCCTCCAACCCCGCCGCCAGAATGCTCGTCAGTTTGTGGACTCGTGAAGCAATGGCTTTTAATCCTTCCGGCCCGTGATAAACGGCATACATGGAAGCCATGTTCGCCAGCAGCGCCTGCGCGGTGCAGATGTTGCTCGTCGCTTTTTCGCGGCGGATGTGCTGCTCGCGGGTTTGAAGCGCGAGGCGCAAGGCGGGTTTGCCACGGGAATCTTTTGAAACGCCGACGAGGCGGCCGGGCATGTGACGCTTGAACTCGTCGCGCGTGGCGAAAAACGCCGCATGGGGGCCGCCGTAACCAAGCGGCACGCCAAAACGCTGTGCGCTGCCAACCGCAATGTCGGCCCCAAACTCACCCGGCGGCTTCAGCAACGTTAGCGCGAGCAAATCGGTGGCCACGGTGACGAGCGCGCCCGCCGCGTGCGCCTGTTTGACCAATCCGGTGTAATCATAAATCGCGCCGAACGTGTCGGGATACTGCACCAACGCGCCGAAAACCTTTTCGTTGAACTGGAAATTTTCGTGCCCGCCAACCACGATTCCGATGCCGAGCGCCTTGGCGCGTGTTTGTACGACTGCAATCGTCTGGGGATGGCAATTCTCCGAAACAAAGAAAACGTTTCGTTCATCCTTGAGCGAGTGGCACATCGTCATTGCCTCGGCGGCGGCAGTCGCTTCGTCGAGCAATGAGGCGTTGGCGATGTCGAGACCGGTGAGGTCGGCGACCATGGTCTGGAAATTCAGGAACGCTTCGAGCCGGCCTTGTGAAATCTCGGCCTGATAAGGCGTGTATTGCGTGTACCAGCCGGGGTTTTCGAGGACACTGCGCTGGATGACCGGCGGCGTGATCGTATCGTAATACCCCTGACCGACGAACGAGCGGAAAATTTTATTTTCGCCGGCAACTTTCTTCAATTCAGCGAGGGCTTCAAATTCGCTTCGCGCAGCGGGCAGATTCAGCTTTTTGCCGAGGCGGATTTTCTTCGGCACGGCGGCGTCAATCAAATCGTCGAGGCTTTTGAAACCGAGTTGCGCGAGCATGTCGCGGGTTTCATAAGCGTTCGGGCCAACGTGCCGGCGGACAAATTGGTTGGTGTGTGACAGCGGATTTTCAGTCAAAGACATTGGCCGAAAATAAAGTTCACGCCGGGAAAAAGCGAGTTGGATTTGATTTCACACAGGGTAAGGACGGTGCGCCGCGCCGTCCGGCGCCGCGTAGCAGCGGCGCAATAAATCGTGTGCGACACACGTTCCGCCCGCTATTTCGCGGGCGGGGCCGCCGCAGCGCGGCGTCCTTTACCTTTGCATCGCGGCGCGGACGATGCGGCATTCGCCATAGTCATATTTCCCGCCGAGCGATGCCACCACGCTGCCGAGACTGCCGAAGCCGTGTTTGGCAAACGCGGCGGCGATGTCGTGTTGCGCCTCGGCGGGGAGCAACGACTTCACGTCAATCGTCTCACCCGCGAGCAGGGCTTCTTCGAGATGGCTGCAAATCGTCCCGTCCGTCACTCCGCGAATGCGCGCGATTTCCGAAACCGTCTTGCCCTGCCGGAAAAAATGCAGCGTCTCGCGCACCGTGTCGGTCAGCCGTGAACGTTGTGGCACGGGCATCTTGCCCGTTCGAACAGGCGGGACGCCTGTGCCACTGTCAAACGAATCATCCGCGAAGATCTGGCGGGGGTTCGATTGCAGGTGCGCCGCAATCTCGCGCAGGAACACTTCGCCAAACTCGCGCAACTTCCGGTCGCCCACGCCGCTGATGCGTGAAAGCTCCCGTTCATTCGCCGGATAATGCCGCGCCATCTGCCGCAACGACACGTCCGAAAAAACGATGTACGGCGGCACGCCGCGTTCGTCGGCCAGTTGCTTGCGCAACCCGCGCAGCTTCTCGAACAGCGCCTCGTCACAGGCGATTTCGCCGATGCGATGTTTTGCCGGCTCGGTCGGCGCGACGGGCCGGGTGAGCGTGACCTTCTGTCGCAATTTGAGCGCCGCGCGGCCCCGGTCGGTGAGTTCGATGATGTTGAACTTTTCCGCGTTTTGAAACAGCAGACCGAGCCGCACGAGTTCGCGGCCGATGGCGCCCCATTCGGCGCGCGAGTGTTCGCCGCCGATGTTGTAGGTGGAGAGCGATTGATGGCCAAACTTGCGGACCTTTTCCGTGTCCGCGCCACACAGCACCTCGACGACGTGCTGGAGGCCGACGCCGAACCGGCTTTTCTCGCGGATGCGATAAACGCACGACAAAAACTTCTGCGCGGCAACGGTCCCGTCCCAAGTCTGCCGCGGCGCGAGGCAGTTGTCGCATCCGCCGCAGTTGGCCGGAGCGCCGGTCTCCGACCCGGCGTGACTGGGTCCGTCATCGGAACGCGCCGGGTCGGAGACCGGCGCTCCATACTTTTCTCCGAAATAGCCCAGCAAAAACTCGCGCCGGCAGGTCGCGACCTCGGCGTAATGAATCATCTGTTCAAGTTGGGCGCGGGCGATGTCGCGTTCCTTCGCGTCGGGTTTCTCGTCAATGAACCGCATCTGCTTCACGCGGTCGCCGGGGCTGAACAGCAGCAGACATTCGCTCGGCAGGCCGTCACGGCCCGCGCGGCCCGTTTCCTGGTAGTAGCCTTCGATGTTCTTTGGCAAATCATAATGAATCACGAAGCGCACGTTCGGCTTGTTGATGCCCATGCCGAACGCGATGGTCGCGCACACCACGCGCGCCTCGTCGCGGAGAAACGCCTCCTGATTGCGCGAACGCGCGCCGCCTTCCATGCCCGCATGGTACGGCAGGGCCTTCACGCCGTCGGCGGTGAGTTTGGCCGCTATGCTCTCCGCCGTTTTGCGCGCTTGGACGTAAATGATCCCGCTCTCGGCAGGCCGCCCGCGGACGTAGGCCAGAATCTGCTCATAAGCGCCGGACTTGGCCGCGACGCGGTAGGTCAGGTTCGGACGGTTGAAACTGGCAACGTAGCACCCCGGCGAGCGCAGGTGGAGCTGTTTGACGATATCCTCGCGCACCCGTCCGGTGGCCGTGGCGGTGAGCGCCATCATCGGCACGTCAGGAAACAGGCCGCGCAACGTGGAGAGCTGCCGGTATTCCGGCCGGAAGTCATGGCCCCACTCGCTGATGCAATGCGCTTCGTCAATCGCGAACAGGTTCACCTTCCACTTTTTCAAATCATCGAGGAACCCGGACAGCATCAACCGCTCCGGCGCGACATAAAGCAGCCGGAATTCACCGGCGTGCAAACCGCGCAATCGCGGACGCGACCCGCCGGCGCCGAGCGAGGAATTCAGGAATGTTGCCGCCACGCCCGCCGCCTGGAGCGCGTCCACCTGGTCCTTCATCAAGGCGATCAGCGGCGAGACGACCACCGTCAGTCCCGGCCGCACGAGGGCGGGGAGTTGAAAGCACAGCGACTTGCCGCCACCCGTAGGCAGCACGGCGAACACGTCTTTGCCGGCGAGCGAATCCCGGATGATTTCCTCCTGCAACGGACGGAACGCAGCAAAGCCGAAGTATTGTTTCAGCGGCGCGAAGAGCTGGTCGCGGTGAAGACTCACCCCGGGAGAGTAAAACGAGGCTGGACAAGTGAAAAGCGACAAGTTTTGACCGTGTGGACCTATAAAAAACTGTGGCCGGCCCAAGCCATCTCCCGGCAAGTTTTGGCATAAAAACCGTGTTTGGAATGGGTTTTCTCCAGCCACAACATATCCGGTCAGCCATCAAGCACCCGCCCAACTAATGGTGTTTTTTGGTCAAAAATTCCTTAATTTATCATTGTGCAAAAACGGCATTTTTTTTATAATTTTTGCACCTGAAATTGGACGCCCGGAAACGGGTTTTTGAAAGAATTTATGGCGAAAAAAAACGAGCCAGATGAATCAAAAAAACCGCCGGCAAACACCGGATCTGCGGAGAAATATGACGCGTCCAAGATAGATAAACTGGAGGGTCTGGAGGCCGTCCGCAAGCGGCCCGGCATGTATATCGGCGACCCGGACGAGCGCGGATTACATCACAGCGTGTTCGAGGTGCTCGACAACTCGATTGACGAACATCTGGCGGGTTTTTGCAACAAAATCGAAGTGACGATTCACGTGGACGGCTCGGTTTCGATCCGCGATGACGGACGCGGCATTCCGGTGGACATGCATCCGAAGTGGAAGATGCCCGCCGTCGAACTGGTGCTGACGAATCTGCACGCGGGCGGAAAATTCGGCCAAGGCGCCTATAAATATTCCGGCGGCTTGCACGGCGTCGGCGCAAAATGCGTCAACGCGCTTTCCGACTGGTTCAGGGTCGAGGTTTCACGCGATGAAAAAGTTTATTCGATGGAATTCGAGCGCGGGAAGACGACCCAGAAGCTCGAAGTCATCGGCAAATCAAAAAAAACGGGGACGTTGATCACCTTCAAGCCCGACCCGACGATTTTCACCATCACGACCGAGTTCAAGTTCGACATTCTGGCGAACCGCCTGCGCGAGTTGGCATTTTTGAATCCGGGCATTGAAATTGTGCTCAAGGACGAGCGCGACGAGAAGACGGAGACATTTTTTTACCGCGATGGCATCGAACAATTCGTCCGCCAGCTCGGGCGCAGCAAACAGCCGCTGCATCCCAAGCCCGTCGTGCTCACGGGCAAACGCCAGAGCAAGATTGACGGCAAGGACGAGGACGTGTTTGTGGATTGTGTGCTGCAATACACCGACAGTTACAGCGACCAGATTCTCTGTTTTGCGAATTCCATCGCGAACACGGATGGCGGCACACATCTCACCGGCTTCCGCTCCGCGCTCACCCGTGCCATCAACCAATACGCCAAGCAGAATAATCTGCTGAAGGAAAAAGATCCGACGATTTCCGGCGATGATGTCCGCGAAGGCCTGGTCTGCGTGCTCAGCGTAAAACTGCCGAACCCGCGCTTCGAGTCGCAGACCAAAGTGAAGCTGGTGAACACGGAAATTGACGGCATTGTGTCGTCCATCGTCTACGACGGGTTAATGACGCACTTCGATGCGAATCCCGGCGCAGCCAAGAAAATCGTTGAAAAAGGCCTGCTGGCCGCCCGGGCGCGCGAGGCCGCCCGCAAAGCGCGCGAAACGGTCCGGAAAGGCGCGCTCACCGGCGGCGGTCTGCCCGGCAAACTGGCCGATTGTTCCGACCGCGACCCAGCGAACACCGAATTGTTCATCGTCGAGGGTGATTCCGCCGGCGGCTCAGCCAAACAGGGACGGGACCGGAAATTTCAGGCCATCCTGCCGATTCGCGGCAAACTCATCAACGTTGAGAAGGCGCGGCTGGACAAGGTGCTTCAAAACAACGAAATCCGCACGATGATTACCGCCGTCGGCACGGGCATCGGCGACGGAGAAGGCGAGGGCGCGTTCAACCTGGAAAAGCTCCGCTACCACAAGGTCATCATCATGACCGATGCCGATGTGGATGGCTCGCACATCCGCACCCTGTTGCTGACGTTTTTCTACCGGCAGATGCCGTCGCTGATCAAAAATGGTTTCGTTTATATCGCCCAGCCGCCGCTGTATCAGATTGCGCGCAAGAAGCGGGTGGAATACGTGGATGACGACACGCGGCTGAACAAAATTCTGATCGAACTCGGAACGGAAGAGGTGCGGCTGAAGAACCTTTCGGACAAAAAAGAATTGTCCGAGAAGCAGCTCGCGGAAATCCTCGAACTGCTTGAGTCGCTCGACAAGTATGCGAACGCCTTGAAACGTCATGGCGGCGACTTTGCCGAATATGTCGAGCATCGCCAGAAAAAGACCGGTGATCTGCCGAAGCACCTGGTCAAGGTGCGCGCGGGCAATGATGAAACGGTTCATTATTTCCATACCGAGGAGGAACTGGCGCAGTTCGGCGCCAAGAATGCCGACTTGAAATTGTTTGGCGGCGAGGAGGAGGGTGACACCACAACCATCGAGAAGAAAAACGGTTCGACCCGGCGCGCACACCACGTCGAACTGCACGAGAGCAAGGCCATCGTCGAACTGCTGGCCAGGCTCGCCAGGAAAGGTTTCAGTGTCGAGCACTACGCCGGCCAGGACGAGCCGCTGTTTGAGATTCGCGAGGGCGAAGGCGACCGGGAAACCGTCAAACCGCTGTTCTCCATCCCGGAAATCCTGGCGGCGGTCAAGGAAGTCGGCCGGCGCGGGCTGTCCATCAAGCGGTTCAAGGGCCTCGGTGAAATGAATGCCAAGGAACTGTTTGAAACGACGATGGACCCGGTGCGGCGCAAATTGTTGCGCGTTGATCTGACCAACGCCGTGGACGCCGAGGAAATGTTCACCAAACTCATGGGCGAGGAAGTCGAGCCGCGCCGCCAGTTTATCGAGGACAACGCGCTCAACGTGCGGAATCTGGATATTTAATTTTCGTTTGCGGGAATTTTTATGGCTGAATCCAAACCATCGAATGATTTGCCGGTGATCAACACGCCGTTGTTCGCTTCGGGTGAAAAAATTGCCAAGGTCAATGTGGCCGAGGAAATCAAGAATTCCTTTCTCGATTATTCCATGTCCGTGATCATTTCGCGCGCCCTGCCGGATGCGCGCGACGGCCTCAAACCCTCGCAACGGCGCATCCTGCTGGCGATGCGCGATCTCTCGTTGTTTCCGAACCGCCAGCATCGTAAGTGCGCCAAAATCTGCGGCGACACCAGCGGCAATTACCATCCGCACGGGGAAGCGGTGATTTATCCGACACTCGTACATATGGCGCAGCCGTGGGCCATGCGCGAACGGCTCGTGGATGGCCAGGGCAACTTTGGTTCCGTTGAAGGCGATCCGCCCGCCGCCATGCGTTACACCGAGGCGCGCATGACGCACCTCGGCGCCGCGCTGATGGAGGACATGGACCAGGACACCGTGGATTTCGTCCCCAACTACGACGAAACCCGCACCGAGCCGACGGTCTTCCCCGCCGCGTTCCCGAATTTGATCGTCAACGGCGGCACGGGCATCGCCGTCGGCATGGCCACCAACATTCCGCCGCATAACCTCGGC
>Ga0181538_10000620_pt1 | contig 42184 bp, 26 predicted proteins | sample PEATcosm2014_Bin_40_FD_119773 | JGI IMG/M metagenome (GOLD analysis project Ga0181538, IMG submission 119773) | Peatland microbial communities from MTU Mesocosm Facility, Houghton, MI, USA - PEATcosm2014_Bin23_30_metaG | ecosystem: Environmental > Terrestrial > Soil > Wetlands > Peat | place... | reverse complement strand
ACTGCTGCGCGAAGGCATCGCCGCGCTGGTCGGAAATCAAGCCGACATGGAACTGGTGGCGGAGGCCTGTGACGGGCGCGAGGCTGTCGAACTGTTCCGCCAGCATCAACCCGACGTCACGCTCATGGATTTGCAGATGCCGGAAATGGGCGGCATCGACGCCATCAGTGCCATACGCGCCGAGTTCCCGGAAGCCCGGATTATCGTCCTGACCACCTATACGGGGGATATCCAGGTCATGCGCGCCATGAAGGCCGGCGCGCGCGCTTATCTGCTGAAGGGCCTCCTGCGCAAGGAACTGATCGAGACGATTCGCGCGGTTCATGGGGGGCAAAGGCGAATGACGCCTGAAATTGCGGCCGAAGTCGCCGAGCACGCCACGGACGACGCTTTGACCGCGCGCGAAGTCGATGTGCTGCGGCTCATCGCCGCCGGCAATGCCAATAAGGAGATCGCCGCGCTGCTCTCGATCACCGAAGAGACCGTCAAGGGCTACGTGAAGAACATCCTCGCGAAACTCGGCGCTAAAGACCGCACGCACGCGGTCACCATCGGGCTGAGGCGCGGGGTCATCGACCTGTAGAAGGGTGCGGAAAAAACAGATGGGCCGCTGATAAACGCAGATGAACGCGGATAAGTTTTTTTGGCGTTCAATCGACGTTTATCGGCGTTCATCCGCGGCTGGATCATTCCAACCTGCTTTTCCGCATCCTGTAGGGGGTGCGGCGGCCCCTCGAAAGAGGGGTCGGCGGTTCCGTTATCTGGGGGTTCCATCGTATATAGGCCCTTCCTACGATGGAGTTGGGAACTTTCCTGCAACGCTTATTCTCAACTTTTCCCGATGGCTGGCCGGGAGCCGGCCTTTTGCTGCTGCGCATTGGCGCGGCAATTCCCCTCATTTACTTTGGTATCTCTGGCACGGCTGGATCGCTCGATCAGCCGCTCCACGTGGCTCTGCGCATAATCGCTGCCGGCGGCGGGCTCTTCCTGCTCATGGGATTATGGACCCCGATTGCCGGATTAGTAGTTGCGGCCGATGAGTTGTGGAGCGCCTTCTCACTCCAGTTCCCGCACCAGGGCGACCAGTGGCTTCCTATCGTGCTGGCGGTTTTGGCCGCGGGAGTCGCGATGCTCGGCCCCGGCGCATGGTCGGTAGACGCACGCCTCTTCGGCAGGAAGCGCTTCGAGATCGACGGTCGAAACAAGCGAAGATAAGTACCACTAAATGGGGAGCCCTCGCCGCACCCATTGGGGGGGCAAATCCGACTGCATCCAGGGTTGGCGCAAAACCGATGCCGCGCGAGAATTCAAATCAAGAAGAGAAACTCAGCGCATTGCACTGGGATGGCAGAAAGAGGAGGAATCGTCTTATGTTTAACAACGCAGCCTCGGCCCCTACCTTCGAAGAGGAAATCGTCGGCCAGAGTCCGGCATTTCAAAACATTTTGAACCAGGTCCGCATTGTCGCCAAGACGGACTCTGTGACCCTGATCCAAGGCGAAACCGGCACGGGAAAAGAGATCATCGCCCGCGCCATTCACAACCAAAGTCTTCGCAGCCAGGGTCCGTTTGTAACGTTGAACTGCGCCGCGATTCCCGGGCCCCTGCTGGAGAGCGAGCTCTTCGGGCACGAAAGGGGCGCTTTCACGGGCGCGTGCGCGCAAACCAAGGGGCGATTCCAACAGGCGGACAAGGGCACGCTGTTTCTCGACGAAATCGGCGATTTGCCGCTGGAGCTGCAGCCCAAACTGCTGCGCGCCCTGCAGGAACAGGAATTCGAGCGATTGGGCAGCAGTCAGACCATTCGCGTAAACGTGCGAGTGGTGGCGGCCACCAATCAGGATTTAGGGGCGCTCGTGGCCAACAAGCAGTTTCGCGCGGATCTCTATTACCGGTTGAATGTCATCCCGATCTCACTTCCTCCGCTGCGCGAGCGCGCCCAGGACATTCCATCGCTGGTACAGCACTTCGTCAGGAAATACTCCGCGCGTATGAATAAATCCATTGATGCGATTCCGGAGGAAGTGATAAACGTACTCCAAGCGCACCACTGGCCGGGTAATATCCGCGAACTGCAGAACTACATTGAGCGTGCCGTAGTCCTCTCGCCGGACTCGGTGCTGCGCCTGCCGCTGATGGATATGAAGCAGATGACCAGGCAGCCGTCGGCAGCGGCTTCGCGCACACTGGCCGAGGCCGAGCGCGAGCACATTCTGAATGTGCTGAAGCAAACCGACGGGCTGATCGGCGGACATCGCGGCGCTGCTGCACGGCTTGGATTGCCGCGGACCACCTTGGTTTACAAGATGCGAAAACTGGGAATCGAGGCGCGCCGCGCGCACCGGCCGCGGTCCGCCCAGCATGACGCGCCGCTGTTCGCGAGCGCCGCATCGGGCGGCATGGGGATCGGACGGTTCGAACCTGTCGCGGCCTTCTAAGAGTGGTCCGATTCCCCTGGGGGCACAAATGGTTCCATTTCTCAAGACTGTTCGGGATTTCTGGTGCGACCTGATGCACGATCAGCCAACCTGGCCGATTCACGGAAAGTATTACTGTAGACGGTGCTGGAGGATATACACGGTTCCCTGGGCAAATGCGACTCGCCGCAACGTGGTGGTCCTGCCTCTGCCGGCCCAAACAGAATATGCGCGAATGCATTTCTGAGGCGAAATGCGGTGTCGGCGCATCGGCACCGTACGTTGCGGGCCTGGAGCCGCGATTCATCCACACATCTCAGGGTTGGACTTAGCGCACACCGGCGATCTGGCCAGCCAGGTGCACCTATCGGATCATGCGTCATCTAACCCGCTAAGCTCCGCCGATCACAAACTGATTTATCCCTACAGAAAGAGAGGTGCGCAGTATGCCTTTACGAGTCCCCAATCGTATCCCAGCGATTCCACTACCGTAGCCCAATCCTGAATCGGCACCGGCGGGGTATTGTCCTTCGACGCCCGGGCGTGGATTTGGATCGTCTGATCTTCTCCTAGTGCAGTCACTGTGGCGGCCAAACTGTCCTTGGTGCTATCCCAGGTCGCCGCGACGTTTTTGAACCCGGTCCGTACCGGAAAGTACATCGATGTCTATGTGATCGATCTGATATCGCTGGTGAGTCCGGAGATCGATCCCGTGACGGACGTGTCGCCGTCCTTCGGGTACCTTGGCTTAAACAGGTGGTCAATGCAGTCCGTGCCTGTACTTTGGATCGTGACATCGTGCTCCGCTCGTTCCGACAGGCTCGTGGACTCCTCGCGCTCGATTCCAAGAGTGACGTCGCCTTGCGGTGGATCCGCCTTCCATGCGTCGGGATAATCCGGCAATCGCGGTGGTGCGACCCCGCAAGCTGCATGGGCCCGTCCGTGCCCTGCCAGGATTGCAGTTAGCGATTCGCTATTTCGGAATCTCGACTGCCTGATTCACCGACGCCAGTTTGCCCTCGGCGTCCGCCACCACGACGCGCGCGCGATAAGTGCCCGCGGGCGCGCTCAGCGCCAGGCGGGCATTTACTCCGCTGGCAGTCAGGCGGGCCATTGTGTCCTGCTTCAGCGCGAGGTCCATCGAGCCTTCTTTGGCCGCCACGAGTTTATCGCCCGAGTCGAGCAGCGCGCCGATGAACGTCAGCTTCTGCACATACCGGTCATCGTTTCGCGCGAACTTCAGCGCAGCCAGATCGACGTGAATCGTGAGCGACACCATCGGCTCGCCTTTTTCGTTCTTACTCAGGGCCGGCGTGAGTTGCACGGGAATCTGCGTGAGAACGTCTGAACTGGCGGCCTGCTGATCGATCAGGCGCGTCTCCGCCTTGGTTTCCGCGGGCGGAGGGAGCGTGATGTATCCCGGCCGCGCCTGCACGTAATCGCCGTTTCTCGCGGTGAGCCGCACCTTGAGCTTGTGATATTGGCCGGCCGGGGCGTCGGCATCGGGATGGAAGGCGATCTGGTAAGTAGTTTCAGGAGCGGCGCCGAGCTGCGAAAATCCGCCCACCAGGTCGTTGCTGTTATGGAAGAACAAGCCGCCGGTGCCGGATGCGAATTCCGCCATCACGTTATTGAGGGCGTCGTTGCGCGATCCGATGGTCGAGGTCTCGAAGAAGAAAGTTGCGAGCGGCAATATCCCGACCGTCTCAGACTGGCGGCCCGGCGCCTCCGACCACAGTCCCTTGGCGTCGAGCGCGTTGATGACAATCCCGTTGCGGACAGCGCGGTCGATGGCAGCGCTTTTTTCGGAATCCATCATACCCGTAATAAAGCCGGTGGAAGCCATCAGCAGCACCCGCGTACCGGGAGCGCGCGCCAACAGTTCCAAGGCGTTGTTGACAGCGTCGATCGAATCGAGCGAGTCCTCGCGCGTCTTCTCCCATGTGGCATTGGCTTGCGCCTGTACCGCGATGAGGTTGGTGTTTGGTTGGCCCGTAGTGCGGACGCTGGTAAGGCTGGGATTCCTTCCCCCTACCTGAGGCCGGGACGAATCGGCGCTCAGGCACTGCTGCGCCTCCTGCACCGCGGCGTTCAGTGCGTCCAGGTCGTTCCTGAATATTAGGTACGCTTGATACGGCGTGATTCGCGGGCACGGCATAAGTCCGTTCTCGGACATGCGCTGGCCCGAGTGCAGCTTCCCGATCACGGCGCTGAGAGCCTCCATGTCGGCCGTGAAATCGAGCCTGAGCCCCGCCGACGCGGAATAGACGCCGGCTTGCGCGCCTGGCCCAAGGCCGGCCTTCACGAATTCGCGGGCGGCGAGTTGTTCGCGTTGCAGGTCGCCCGGCGAGGCATGCAGATCGTCGAATAAGAGCAGCGTCGAGCGCGCCGGCGGAGCGGCGGGCGGCGGTGCCGGAGCGGCCTGCGTAACCGGTGCGGAAGCAGGCGCGGCGATGGCGGGCTGGGACGGCAGGCGTGACGGCGCGCGCGTCTCCACCACGAAAGCCGCGATCTCGCGCGCCTTGCCTTCATCGAGAATCTCGAAATCGCTTTGCTTGAGGCCGCTCACCACCTGGCCGCGCGCGTCGCGCACTGTCACGTCCATCTCGACGAGTTGCGTCTGGACCGTCAGGCGAAGCTGCGGCGGCACGTAGTTGTGCGCGCTCACGCGCACTTCATCCGATTGCGCGGCGGCGAGGAACGCGGTCGCCGCCAGCGGGACTAGCAAAAAAGCACCGCTCCCTCGCGGTCGCGGCTCAATAGGTCTCAAGCCCGCCCCACTCAAGTTAGTTGCCGCCGCGTCCGCGGCCATTGCCGCGAGGCTCGGGCAGATCTTTGCGCGGCAATTTATCGGGCCGCGTTGCCGCCTGGTACACGAAGTAGGCCTCGATAACGGCCATCTGCTCCATGTCGGCCTGCTGAATGCGCTCGTAGGTGTCCATGTTGGTGTGGTGTGTGCGGCTGTCGTAGTCCATCGGGTCTTGAATGAACTGGAAGCCCGGCAACCCGACGGCGTCGAACGACTGGTGGTCGGTGCCGCCGGTATTGCGAATGGTGATGACGCCCGGCGTGAGGTCCTTGATGGCGGCGAACCACTGCTCGAAGATGGGCCGCACCATTTCGTTGCCTTGCAGATAAATTCCGCGGATGCGGCCGGTGCCGTTATCGATATTGAAATACCCGGCGAATCCGTCATGTTCGGCGGTGGTCTTCATGGTGGCAGGATCGGCAAAATGCTCTTTGACGTAAGCCGCGGACCCGAGGAGTCCTTCTTCTTCCCCACCCCAGAGCGCCATGCGAACCGTGCGATCCATCTTCAGGTTGGTCGATTTCAGCAGGCGCATCACTTCCATGGCGATGGCGCTGCCGGCGCCGTTATCGGTAGCGCCCGTGCCCATGTGCCAGGAATCGAAATGGCCGCCCACCATCACCAGTTCGTTGGGCTTGGTCGCGCCGGGAATCTCGGCGATCACGTTGAACGAATCGGTAGCCGCCATGTCGAACCTGGTCTGGATGTTGAACGAGAGCTTCACGGAAACGTGATGTTCGAGCAGGCGCGCGACGCGATTGTAGTTCTCGGCGGTCACGGACAGCGAGGGGACATTCCTGGTGGGATCGCCGGTGCGCGGCGAGCCGTTGCTGGTGGCGACCACCCCGCTCGAACCGCGCGTGGTACCGTTCGCCGAGATGATGACCAGCGCGCCCTCTTCCTTCCAGAACGTCGCCAGCCGCGCCTGCACCGCGCGCTGCTCTTCCTGCGAAAGCTGCGGTCCGCCGCCGCGTCCGCCGCGTCCCGCGCCGCCGCGTCCGCCGGCGCCCGTGGGCAGCAGCTCGGGGACCATCTCGGTCAGCTCGGCGTCGGTGTAGCGCGTGCCCAGAGCCTTATCCGGAAAATCGAGATCCAACGGGCCGGTGCCCAGCAGCACGATCTTATCCTTCAGCGTTCCATGCAGCTTGTCCATGTCCGCCAGGGTCGTGGGATTGGCGACCATCATGGCGTCGCCCGTCACTTTGCCATCGGTGCTGCCGCTCCACGCCTGCGGATATCCGATGATGGGCATGTAGGTGGGCGATACCATGGCGCCTTCGTATTCGGTGGTTTCCCAGCTCGGGATGGCCGCGCGCACCGGACCGCGTCCGCCGCCTTCCTCGCCGGGCGCTTGAGGCGGCGGCACCGTGGACCATTTTTCCTGGTGGACATTGGTGAGGCCCCACTCCTTGAGCTGCCCGACCGCCCATTCGCCGGCGGCGCGGAATTGCGGCGAATTGGTGAGCCGCGGGCCGTACCGGTCGGTGAGGCTATACATGGTCTCCATAATCGGGACGGGACGAGGCGCGCCGCCGCGGCCTCCAAAGCCGCCTCCGCCGCCGCCGAGTTCCGCGGTCTTCAGCTTGTGAATCGCATTCAGGTCGATCTTTTCGGCCGGTTGCTGCGCCACCAGCAGCACGCAAACGAAAAGAAGCAGCAAAGCGAGAACGGTTGTCTTTTTGGACATAAAGGTTTGATGATAGAGCATATCAAACTATGAGCCATGGTGGCGCGCGAAGAACCGAAGGCACCGCTCCCTTGCGGTCGCGGCTCATTAAGCGCCGGCGCAGTATTTGCCGGAAGGAGTTCGCATGACCTGGAGCCGTGTTCTGTTGGTTTCGCTTCTGTATTGGCCGGCGGCAAACGCCCAAAATACCTGCCGCACTTATCTGTTCGACCACTACGACTACGCCAATAACGTCGGCATCGCACTCGACCTGGAATCCTCCAATAGCGGCCCCGACGCCTGCACGCTCGGGTCCGTCAGCCTGATTCTGGCCGTCGGCAGCGGAAGCAATTTTCTCTACGCACGGGTGTCGCCCGCATGGGTGGAAGGCCATACCTATACCGCCAAGGCGGTGGTGACGGGTTCCGGCCCGCAACAGTTGTATCTCGACGGCCAGCTCGTGGGAACGGCGAACGGCGCGTTCCAGCCCATGCCGGGGGCCGTCTACGGTTCCGAAGTACCGAGCTGGGCCAATGGCCAGGCGGCGTACTACGTGAATCAGACCGGACTCCAGGTGTCCAACGGCAATCAGAACGTATCGCTGCCGGTGGGTGGAACGTGGAACGAACCGGCGATACCGCTGCTGCTTTTGGGAAGCACGCCCATCTGGAATGCATCCTTGACCGACGATCCCACCCAGACCATCACCATCACCGCGACCTTTCAGATCCAGGCCGGCCTTCCCACACCCGCGCAGTACAACCCTTACGTCGATCAATATGGACAGGTGAATTTCGGCACGTGGCCGTCGAAGATCGATAGCGATGCCGATCTGGCCGCCGCTGCCACAACCGAACAAGCGTGGCTCGCCGCCCATCCGCCGCTTCCCGGGCTCGATGCCTATGGCGGATCTGTGGCCGCCGGCTGGCACGATATCGCGACGGGCTACTACCACACCGTCGTGCATAACAATCGCTGGTGGTTGATCACTCCGCTCGGCAATCCCTGCTTCTACGTCTCGCTTTCCTCGATGCAGTCGAGCGGCTTCGCAACTCCGATTACCGGCCGGCAATCGGAGTTCGCCTCGCTCCCATCTGTCAGCGGCGCTTATTCCACGGCTTACTCGCAGAATTGGTGGGGCGACAGCGCCGATCAGAATACCACTTACATTCACTTCGATATCTCCAACGACATTCGTAAGTACGGCAGCAATTGGGCCGCCACCTGGCAGACTCTCGCCGCCCAGCGGCTGGCGAGTTGGGGCTTTGGCGGCATGGGTAAGTGGTCCCAACTGACGACCGACTTTCCCAGCATGCCGGTGCTGAATCATGGCGCCGTTCCCAACGTCGTTCCGGGCGGCCATCCCGACACGTTCGACCCCAACATCGTGGCGCAACTCAAGGCCACGCTTACCAGCCAGATCGGAAATAACATCACCAATCCGCAGGTGGTCGGATGGTCCGTGGGCAACGAGATCGCGGAAGACATTCAGACCAGCGAAATCACCGCCATTCTCGCGCTGGGAGCATCGACTCCGGTCAAACAGGCGCTGGTGAATGAGGCCATCGCCGCTATCTACCAGGGAAGCGTGGCGATGCTCGCGGCTGCCTGGGGCATTCAGGCCACCACCGTCGCGCAAGCCTACGCCGCCACGCCCAATCCACCCGCGGCGGATCTCGAAAACCTCCGCGAGTACTATGAGAATAACTACTATCAGACTATTTACCAGACCATCAAGGCGATCGACCTGAACCACTTATACTTAGGCAACTGGGTGGACCCGGGATACTGGGTAAGTTCCGTGGATTGGAACTTGATTGCCGCTAACACGGACGTGATTGGATTCGATTACTACGCCCTTCAGTTCGCATCCACTTACAATCTCCCTGCCTTGATCCAGTCCACCGGGAAGCCCGTGATGGTGGGCGAATTCTCGTTCCCGTCCGATTATGACGGCGAGCGCGGATTCGGATCGTTGTATGTTTCGGCGGAATCCGATTCCGAAGCCGGCGATTGGTATACCGCATGGGTGAAGGCGGCTGCCGCCAATCCCAATTGCGTGGGCGTTTCGTGGTTCGAGTACGAGGATGAGCCGGTCAGCGGCAGAGGCTTGAGTTCCGGGTCGAACGCGGGCACGGCGCTGGTTTACGGAGAAGACTACGCATTCGGTATGGTGGACGTGACCGATCAGCCGAAGTACGACCTGGTGAACCAAGTCCGCGCGGCCAACCAGGCGGCGCTGGCATCGCTCGGCCTGCTGGATCATACGCTCATCCAGTTCTCGTCGGCCGCGGGCGGGGTCGCGGCGCTCGCTCCGGGAGCGAACGCCTCGGTATACGGGACCGATCTTTCCACCGGAAACCCTGTCGCGCCGCAGACTCCGTGGCCGACCTCGGTATCGGGCACCACCGTCACCCTGGTGGATTCCACCGGCGCGTCCACTATGGCGCCTCTCAACTACGTCTCCGCGACGCAAATCAACTTTCTGATTCCGTCCACCGTGGCGACCGGCCCGGTTACGGCCACGGTGACATCGGGCGATGGCACGATGTCCTCCGCGGTGGCGATGCTTACGCCTCTGGCGCCCACCATCTACATACTGAACGCCGCGAATCTGGCGGCGGCTTATGTCGATTGCGTCACCGGCAGCACGCAGACTTTGCAAAATCCGTTCCAAGTCTCGGGCCGCGGGCTAGTGGCGCAGCCGGTGAACCTGGCATCCTGCGACGAGAGCATTCTGTTGCTCTACGGCACCGGCCTGGATGCGGCGCAGGCGTCCGCGGTCCAGGTGATGTTCGGCAGCACCCCCGGCACGGTGCTCTATTCCGGCCCGCAGGGAACGTGGCCGGGACTCGATCAAATCAACGTGGTGATTCCGAAATCGCTCGCGGGCGCGGGGAACGTCGCGGTGGCGCTCTCGGCCGGTGGGATCGCGGCGAATATCGTGAACATTACGATTCAATGAGTAGTTCAAGCTGCCGGGCCGGGCGTGGGAGCGGGCGGATTGGGCTCCGGATCGGGGGCGTGGAAGGCTCAGCGGCGGGTTGCGGAACGAAGCCAATTTGCGGGTTTGGCGTTTGGATCGGTGGGGTTGCGCGGACGGGCTCGGGGTCGGAAGGCACCGCTCCCTCGCGGTCGCGGCTCTGTAACTTCTGGAGTTCGCGGAGGGCGTTGTGGTAGTGGCGCTGGGTGGAATCGATGCGGCGCTGGAGGCGAGCGAAGACGTCGCAGTTATCGGCCTCGTCTATTCCACCAGCCGCGTGCGCAGGGCTCGGGCCACAGCCTCCGACCGCGAATGCACGTGCAGCTTCTCGTAAATCGACCGAAGGTAGCAGCTCACCGTGTGAATGCTGAGTCCCAGCTCCGCGGCCGCCGTCTTGTTCTGATGGCCCTGGGTGAGCAGCTTCAGCAGACGCAGTTCCTGCGCCGATAAAACCGGCGCGGCCGGCCTGGGCTGCGGCGACTTTCGGAATAACTCCACCACGCGGATGGCCACTTCCGGGGACATCACCGCCCCGCCCGCGGCAATTTCGCGAATCGCTTCCACCAGGCGCGACGGAGCGGTCTTCTTCAGCAGATATCCGCACGCGCCCGCACACATCGCCTGAAAGATGCGCTCGTCATCCTTGTACACGGTGAGGATCACCGGGGTGATCGCGGGGTAGCGCTCGTGGAGGATGCTCAGGCCATCGATGCCGCTCATGCCCGGCAGCCCGATGTCGATCAGCGCCACGCGCGGCGCCTCGGTCCCGATCTGTTCGAGCGCCGCCTCCATCGCGGGATACACGTGCCGGCACACGAAACCCGGCGTCGCGTTAATCAGTACCGACAAACCTTCGCGCGTCTCCTTGCGGTCTTCGATGATCGCCACGCTGATGGTGTCGGAATTGGGCTTGTCCACGAAGCGTTCTCGTCTGTCAGTGTAGTCGATCGCGGTGCGGAGTCCGATCCGCACAAATGCGCGGGGTGGGTCAACCGGCAATCTTGGCGAGCGGCCCCGTCGACGCTGGCAAGTGAATTTCCACGGTGCAGCCTCCACCGGGCGGGGAATTGACCGTCACCCTGCCGCCCAGCGCCGCCGCGCGGCGGCACATGCCCGGGATGCCCGTGCCCTCTCCTTCGTCGCGGAATACCTGACCATCCGCCAATCCCTGGCCGTTGTCCGCAACTGTCAGCACCAGCTCACGGTCCACCCTCTCGAGCTCCGCCGTCACCGAGGTGCAGCGCGAGTGGCGGGCGGCGTTGTGGATGCACTCCTTGAACATCAGGAACAGATGCCGGCGTGCCTGCAGATCGAGAGGCACCCGCTCATCCTCCAGGCCGGTCTTCAATTGGAACGCGATTCCCTGCGACACCAGTACGTCGATGGCGAACTCCCGCATGTGGCGGATGAGCGCGCCCGCGGCCAGCGGTCCGGCGCGGATCGACCACACGATGTCCCCCATCGAATCCACGAGGTCCCGGGCCAGCCCCGCGATTTTCGCGAGGGCTTCGTCCCGACGGCCGCGGCCGTTGGCCTCCAGACGCGCCACCTCGCTCAAGATGGCGATTTGCGTGAGGCTGGCGCCGATGTCGTCATGCAGATCGGTGGCGATGGCCGTGCGCATCCGCTCCAGCGCCACCATTTGCCGCAGCCGGTAACGATGAGCCGCAAAAATCAGGGCAGCCAGCACGGCGAACGCGGGACCTTGAAACCACCACCGCTTCCAGACCGGCGGCAGGACCGTGAAATCGATTTCGGCGGGGTATGCGCTCTCCACACCTTCGGACGTCACCGCTTTCACCAGAAAGCGAAACGTGCCGTCTTTGAGGGACGCATAACTGACGGAATGCTGGGGTTGCAGGGAGCTCCATCCGGTGTCGGCGCCCTCGAGTGTGTAAGAATAGCGCACCGTGTCACCGGGCTCGTAGTCGATCCCTACGAAATCCACCTGAAGCTGGTTCTGCGAAGGCGGGAGACGCAACCCGGCGATTCTTACTTCGCCTTGTTGCGACACCATTTGGCCGGTTCTGCCGATGCGCAAGTCGGTGATCAGAATCCGGGGGGAAGCCGGCCGGCGGTCTTCGGATGGGACCAGCCGGGATAATCCCTGCTTACTGGCGAACCAGAGGGCGCCCGACCGGTCGCGGACGGCTCCGAGCAGTGCCCCGCGCGCTAGTCCGTCCAGGGTCGAAAAGTGCCGCACGTTTCCGGTTTCCGGGTCGAGGCGGTCCACCCCTTTTGCGGTTCCGGCGTAGATGCGGCCCTGTTTATCGGCGGCAAGGCAATAAATGATATTGCTGGCGAGCCCCTGGCTGGTGGTGTACGTCTGGATTTTCAGGTGCTCGGCCGAAACATCCGGTATCCGGCCAAGGCCGCCTTCGTTGGTGCCGATCCACAATCCTTTTTCGGTTGTGAGCAACGCAAAGACCGAGCCGGGTGGCACGCCGTCGGTCTGCCGATAATAACGGAACCCGCGGCCGTCGTAACGATACAGCCCGCCCTTAAAAAGTCCCATCCAGACGTTGCCCTGAAGGTCTTCGGCGAAAGCGCTCACCAGGTCGTTGGGCGGCTCGCCCGGAATCCGCGGCGCGGGGAAGTCAACCAGCCTCCGGTTGGCAGGATCCCAACGCATCAGGCGGTCCCCGCTCTCGATGGGTTGCGACTGTGCCGTTGCCCAGATGCCGCCCCGGGAGTCCTCGAAGATGCGAAAGACGGTTCCGTAAGAGTAGCATGCCTGCGGCTGGCGACGGTCCAGCAGCGCGGTCTCTATGGGAGCGAACCGGCACAAGCCGTGATTGGTGGCAGCCCACCATTCGGCGGAGCGGCTTTGCAAGAGGATCTGGTTCCACCCCCAGCTAAACTGGTCGCTGAAGATTCCCGGTGTGACGCTGTGGAACCTTTCCCCGTCAAAGACATTCACGCGGCGCACGGCCCGGTCGCCGGCGACTTCGGTGGTGATGGCGAGCACCTGGCCGGCGAGGTCCTGAATGACGGCGTCGGTCTGGTCGGACATGAGGCCGTCGCTTTCGCTGTAAGTGGCGAACCCGACGCGATCTAACCGCATCGCCCCGGCGCCATCCGTTCCCATCCACATGTTGCCCGATTGGTCCTGGGCGAGTGCGGTGATCCGCCGGTCGCTCAGCCCGCGGGCGCGCGACAAATTGCGGACAACCGTAGCCCGGCCGTTGTCATCCCGGACGATGGTTACTCCAAAATCGGTGCCGGCCCAGATGTCTCCGTTCGAAGCCTCGGCCAGTGCGCTCACCGCGGAGCCCGCCAGTCCGGATGTCACAGTCAGGGTACTCTGCACCGTCCAGCGGCCATCGGCCTCGCGGTGAAACCGCGCCAGGCCGGCACGCGTGCCTGCCCAGACATTGCCGCGCGTATCCAGCAGCATGGTCTCCACCCAATCGCCCGGCAACCCGCTGTGCCGGTCGAGGCTCTGGACAGTGGCGTCCCCGCGCAGGATATTGATCCCGGTCGTCGACGCCACCAGCAGGTCTCCCGAGGGGTCCTCGAGGATGTCCTGAATAAGAATGACTCCCGGTCTGACGGGACGCGCTTGGAATTCATGGGGGGCCATCCAGCGGTATACTTCGCGCGGGGTCGCCAGCCACAATCCGCCGGAGCGTGATTCGCGGACCGCCAGGATACGATTCCTGCCGGCGTCGTCACTCACCAGGTAGTTGTGGAACGCGCCGGCGTGAATCTGGCTCAAGCCGCGAGTGGTAGCGGCGAAAAGCCGCCCGTTCTTCGTCTCGATCAGGTCATTGACGGCGTCCTGAGCCAGGCCTTGCGCCGCGCCGTAGCCGACGAAGCGCGAGCTGTCAAAACGCGATAACCCTTCCGGCGTACAGAACCACAGAAACCCGCGACTGTCGGCCACAATGCGGTCGATGTGGTCGGATGCCAGGCCGTCGGTGGTGGTATAGGTGCGGATCGGCAGTTGCTCGCCCGGCAAGGTAACCAGCGCGGTGAAGAGCAGGAGGACCGCTCGCGGTATCATAGCGACGCCGTAATCCAGCCATTCTACTCTCAAGACCGCATCCGGCGGCGCGCACTTCACCAGTGCCGGAACTACCGCGGACGCAGCGGCGTATCGAACAGCGTCAAATTAATGTTTGCGGCCATAAAGGCGTACCCATCGGCGTTGGGGTGAGTGCCGTCGAAGCAGCTATAAGCTTTCGGAATTTCGAAGAAGCCCTTCGCATCGGGTTTGGTCCCCGCAGTCAACAGACCGTCGAAATCGATCACGCCGTCGAAGATTCCGGGGCTTCGGATGAAGTCGTTGACCGCGTTGCGCACCAGGTCCATTCCGGATGTCCATGCCGGATCCCCGCCCCGCGGCAGGATGGTGGCGCCGATGATGTTGAGGCCGATCAGATGCGCGTCGTTGATCGCACGGCTGTAGGCGCCCTCCAGAGTGGCGATTTCGGCTGTGATGTCGTCCAGTGTAATGGGGTTGCTGTCGGCAATGTCGTTGGTACCCTCGAGCAGGATGACGTGGGTGGCGCCTTCGCGGCCCAGGACATCGTTGGCGATGCGCGCCAGGGCAGCCTGGCCGACGTCATAGCTGACTCCACCTGCGACATGGTTGCCGGCGATTCCCTCGTTCACCACCGCCTTGGAACCAGCCAGCCGCACCGCGAGCAGATCGGGCCACGTCAGGTATTCATTGGGTGCCGGCGTGGCGCCAAATTTGTCGATGGGGTCCCCGGCGGGATCGCGCGTACTGCATTGGCCGTCGGTGATGGAGTCGCCCAACGCCACGATCCCTCCCGTGCCGGACGTGGACTGCACATCCAGAGCCGACACCCAATAGACCGGGAAGGTATTTCCCTTGCCCAAATTGGGATTGGGCATTACCGGCAGGAAAGCCGCGCCGCTGGCGTTCTGGGCATTGCCGCCGGCGGTGGCTATGTAGTTCGTCACCAGGCCCAGCAGGTGGCTGCTGATATCGGTGGCTTTTTGCACATCGAGACTGACGGCGTACTGGGAAAAGGCGATGATGGGGAACGGCAGGGGGTCGCTGTAAGCGCCGTGGCCGGGCTCCAGCGTCAGGCCGGGGCTGCCGTTGAAGAAAAGCTGCGTGTTGTTCGTGACCGACCCGGGCGCCGGGGCAACGGCGGCCATAGTCTCTAGCTGGCCGAAGTATGCCGTGGTAAACGTGACCGCCGCGCTGCCTACAGTGTTTTCCAGCTTCACCCGCACCATACTGCCGGAGACCGTTGGCTCGACGATCATACGGACGGTTTGATCGCTGATGGGCGTGTCGATGCGGTAGCCTTGCGGCGCCGCCCAGGCGGAATACCACTGCGGCCCGGATGGCGCCGGCAAAGTGGGACCGTACGTCAGGGTGACGCCGGTGGGGTCCTGCGCCTGCGGCTTGATTTCGCCGACGCTCCACGCGTTGGCGGCGGTGAGTTGGGTGGGGATTCCGCTGTTCAGGATATCCACATTGTAGAGGCCGATGTTCATCGTCCCCGGGAGGATGTAGGGCAGTGGGGGCAAGACCTGCTTGAGGAATGTGAAGCCCGGGAGCAACTTCTGGAAGCCGATAAAGTTCTCTACCGGGGATCGCACTGCGTGAAAACCCTGGATGTTGAGGTTCAGCAGGCTCGGGGTTTGCAGGTTGATTGTGGCGTCTATCGGGGCGCCGATTCTTGGGGGCACGATTTTCAGGCTGAACAGCACCCGCGGCGTGCCCTCCACGAAGATGTCTTTGTAGAGCGAAGGCGTCAAAAGACCGAACTGGGTGCCGGGAACCATTTCGGAGTCGATCACCGCGTTATTCAGATTTTGAAGGGAATTCGAGTCCGTGCTGGTGGGATCGGCGCCCATGGCGGGCTTGATCCAATCCGTCTTCACGACGTAGACGCCATCGATCTGAGAATTTTCTCCCGGGGAATTGTCGAACCAGCCGAGATTGATGACGCCGCCGTTGAAATTCTGCCAGACCGTGGCGTTGGTGACATTGGTGTAAGCGCCCCACATCTTGAGTGAGTCGTCGCCGCTGCGGACGAAGACATTATTGACGCTGGTCATGGTGCCCAATTCGAGTCCGTCGTTGTTGCCGTTCCATCCGATGGTCTTGACGTTGTTGATGGTGGCGTTATCCAGGAGGTCTGTCGCGTAAAAATTCGTGTCCGAGACAATAACGCCGGCGAAGGTGTATTGATCGCGTATGCCCGGCGAATTTGCCGGCAGCGGGTTGGCGGTGGCATCGAGGGATTTGGCGGGGTAACCGTCAGGGCCGTGGCAATGCCTGCGGTTATAGTCGAACCGGCTCACATCCAGCACGCCCGGCCCGTAGACCAACCTGGTGTCCCCATAGCCGCTTTCTTCGAAACGTAATTTGCCCTGCACCCAGGAATTCTCTCCAAAATAGAGGGTCTTAATATGGGGAGGAACTACCAGCAGGGAATCCGCCAGGCCTGCCGCCGCAAAGTTGACCGTTCCTTCAAAATCCAGGATGTCGATGGTGGCCGGGATTCCTTGCAGACTGGACGTGTTCGTCACCTTCATCACGTTCGGCCCCGAAGGCTCCGGCCCATAGTCCGGGTTCAGGAAAAAGGCCAGGCCCTCCACATCGCCGCCGTTCGGTGCGCGCTCCCACCACAGAACGAACTGTTCCCCGCCGGGAGGCACGGTTCGGGAGATCATCGCATAAGTGCCCGATAACCCCACGTCGATCCCTTTGCTGGCGGGACGCACCGCCAGAAGATCCCCGGTCGCAAATCCGCCGGTGAGCAGATTGGTCACGCGGATCTGCACCGGCGGGACATCGGTGACCCCGGCCCCGTACGATGGAATCGTGATGCTCACGAATGAAAGCGAGGTCTCCCAAGCCGGCAGTACCGATGGTTTCGGGCCGAGCACGGGTGGCTTGTAGGCCGCCGTGTAGCCGGAGTAGGGAAGCCACGGTGAGGCGAGAGTTCCGCCGTAGTAGCTGATGTAAACGTTCGCCGGCGTCCATGGTCCACCGCCAATACTGTATTCGACGGCGTACCGGTCCGAGGTCATCGGATAGGGTAAGACGTTAGACGCAGACGGCACTATCTCGCCTTTGGCAATTAGGGGACAGGTCAACGTCTGCGCGAAAGTGGCCGACGAGAACGCGAAAAGCAAGGTCAGAACGGGACGGTACGGATTCATTTGCAGCATCTTCCTGGTGGATGATGGTAAGCCGCGTGGCTTCTCCGGGCAATCCGCATATTCGCGCGGGGTATGCCCTGGCAACGTCTCATCCAGGGATGACGGTAGCCACGTAATTTCTCATCTTGAATCCGCTTTCCCGGTTCTCAGACGGGAGACAGCAAGAGAGTCTGCGAGTCCGGATCAACCAGGCGCTCGGCGCGGCGCCGCCGGTTAGCGATGGTTCCGAAGGGCGGCGCATGCCTCCACGCCGCGCTCCGGATCGACCCAAGGTCTTATTGTTTCTCCAATACGATCGCCGTGCTGTCGAAATCGCCTCCCAGGTTCACGCTCAGTCCCCGGTTCATCAGGTAAGCCCCGCTTAACGTTTGTTGGCCGCCGGCCAGTTTGCCGTTCAGTGAATCCACCTTGTAGATTGCTTTTTCGTCGAGTCCGCGCAGATAGATTGCGGGAGCCGGTGTGTTGTACTGCTGCGAGTGGCGGACAGCGAAGACTACCGATTGCCGTCCATCCGCCGCTACGTACTGATTGACCGTCACGTCGTTGGTACGCGGGCTGGCCAGCCGGTAGAGGTCCCCCAACTGCACGGTCGCGCGGACCCGTTTGTAGGCGCTGATCATGCGCGTCGCCAGGGCGAAATCCTCCGGCGTCCATTTGTTGAGGTTGGCGCCCACGCCAAGTGCACCCTGCATCGCCACCAGGAAGCGAGTCTCCAGCGGCGTCGAACGGCCATTCATGTTGGGCACGTCGGTCACCCAGGCCGACATAATCTTCGGCGCGTAAACCTGCGTGAACCCTTCCTGAATGCGCAGGCGGTCGAAGGCATCGGTATTATCCGAGGTCCAGACTTCGTCGGCGCGGCGCAGCACTTCCAGGTCGATGCGGCCGCCGCCGCCGGAGCAGTCCTCGATCTCGAGCTTGGGGTGCCGGGCTCGCAGGCGGTCGAGAATTTCGTAATAGTTGCGCACGTAATCCACCCACAGTTTGCGCTCGTTAGCGGCTCCCGCTTCCGGCCAGCCCGGCTCCGAGAACGCACGGTTCATGTCCCACTTGAAGTACTTGATGTTGTTGTCCGCGGCCAGCTTGTCGAGCACCTGGAAGATGTGCTCCTTGACCTCCGGACGCGCCAGGTTCAGCACCAGTTGGTTGCGCAGTTCGCTGCGCGGACGCCCGGGAAAGTTCATCACCCAGTCGGGATGCGCGCGGTAGAGGTCGCTGTTGGGATTGACCATCTCCGGCTCGACCCACAGGCCGAAATCCATTCCCAGACCGTTGACATGATCGATGAGCGGCTTCAGGCCGCTGGGGAACTTCTTCGAGTTCACCACCCAATCGCCCAGTCCGGCATTGTCGTTATTGCGCGCGCCGAACCAGCCGTCGTCGATGACGAAAAGTTCGATACCGAGCGGTGCGGCCTTGTCCGCCAAGGCCATTTGCCCGGCTTCGGTGACGTTGAACGTGGTGGCCTCCCAGGAGTTGTAGAGCACCGGACGAAGCCGCGACTGGAGTCCGCCGGGCAGTATGTGCTCGCGCTCGAAGCGATGCAGCAGTCGGGAGGCGCCGCCATAGCCATCGCGCGAGAAGCCACCGTAGAACGCGGGCGTGTCGAGGCTCTCGCCGGGCGCCAGCGGATACGCGAAGTCGAACGAGTTGAAGCCGCCGGTGACGCGGACCTGGCGGTACGCCGTCTGCTCCACCGTGATGCGCCAGTTGCCGCTCCAGCCCAGGGCGCCGAACCACACCGGACCGTTCTCCTCGCTGGTGGCGCCGTCGTCGATGGCGAACCACGGGTTGGTGTAGTGATTGGTGTGGCCCTTCCGGCTCTCCAGCACGAATTCACCCTGGTGAATCGGCTGGCGGATGAGTTGGGTTTCGGCGGCCCACCGTCCCGCCAGGTAGCTCAACTGGTAGCCGCCGCTATCCTGTGCCCCGGCGGCGCTGGGAGGCAGATTCCAGACCGCAGACTGCGCAGACTCGACCGTGAACGTGTGCGGCGTCTTGTTATTGATGGTCGCGTTGCGGCTGATCAGCCCGGAGGCCGGATAGAGGCGGTAGTGAAGAACCACTTCGATATCGTCGCGGATATCCTTCATGGCGATGTCGAGCGTGTCTTCGTGGATGGCGTGGGAGACGTACCGCAGGACCAGATCGCGGTCGCCGTCCTCGCGCGTGATTTTGAGGGCGGGTTCGTAATAACGCGGTCCACCCCATCCCGGAAACTCCTCGTTCTCCAGCATCTGGTGGGGATCGAAGGAAGAGATGTCGCGGCGCTGGGTCGCGGCCGGCAGATCGGCGATGCGCCAAAGGGGCGCGCCCCAATAGAGATTCAGCAGACCGCCATCCGGACTCACGCCCATGGCATAGGAGGACTGACTGGTGGTCAGCAACCAGACCTTACGACTGGCGTCAAACTGAACAGGTTGCGCGAGCGCAACGGCCGCTGCAAGAAAAAGAAGACATTTTCGCATAATGTTTTCACTTACCGTTTTCATTTACCGGGGGGCGCGGTTGGTGAGCGGGGCGTTCCGCCGGTCAGTCCCAACGGATCGGCCCCGTTGACTTCGTTGCTGAGTTTTTCGTGCAGGGCGCGCTCGCGTTCGGAATCCTCTTTTCGGCCCAGCCGAGCATACGCCCGAGCGAGCTGATAATGCGGCGCTGGGTCGCTGGCATTCAGCGCGATGCTTCGCTCCAGGTGAGCGGCAGCTTTGGCAAATTCGCCTTGGCGTACGAGGACAACACCCGCCAGGTAGTGCGCTTCGGCGTCATTCTCCTTCAGCGCCAGTGCCTGTTGAAGTAGCTCCAGCGCCGGTTGCGCCGGCGTGGGATCTCCCTCGGGCAATTGCGCGATCAATGCCTTGGCGTGCAGCACGTATCCCAGCGAATTTTTGGGATTCTGCGCCTGGTACGCGGCGAAGCGCGCGGTGACTTCGTTCAAACGCTCACCGGCATGATCGAGCATCCGGCCGAGAAAAATATAGGGCTGCGGGACATCGGGAGCAAGCTGGATGGTGTGCAGGAACTGATCTATGGCCTTCGCGAAATCGCGCTGGCCGTACCAGGCAACCCCCAGAGCCAACTCAATCTGCGGGCTCTTGTCGAAGTACTTGCGCGCATTCTCCAAAACCTGAATCGCTCCTGGAAAATCCTGCTGAATCAGGTAGACTCGCGCCAGGTGGAAATGCAAGTCGGCATCGTACGGACTAAGCTTCACTGCCTCCCCGAACTCCGCGCGGGCTTCCATCCATTGCCGGCGCTCCGAATATGCCTGTCCGAGCAGATCGTGCAATTCCGGGCTGTCGTCGCTTTTCAATCCTTTGATTCCGGCTTCGATGGCGCGCTCCGGCTGCCCGCTGGAGAGGCAGTACGCGGTAAGGCGATGCCACGCCGTCGTATCCTGGGGCTTGCGCTCGGCGTAGCGGGCACCCATGCTTGCAGCCTTGACCGGATCCTGGAGAACTCCGGAATACAGGTTCGCGAGCGCCTGCAGGACATCCGGGTTCTCAGCCCCGAGCGTCTCGGCCTTGCGTGCCGCTTCCAGCGCGGCATCGCGCTTCTGCAGCTTGCCATCCGTCTGCGCCAGCAACAACCAGGCTTCGACATTGTTTGGGTTCTGCCGGGTGGCCTCTTCGAACTTGACCGCGGCGCCCGCCAGGTCGTTCGCTTTCAGGGCGGCGATGCCGGCGGCGAGGCGCTCGTCCACCTGCGCAAATACGGCTGTCGAGGCCCCGAGAAGGAGCAGTAACGGAATCGAACTCACTCGCGCGGCTCCTTCACCTTCACGATTCGGTCTCCGGCCACATCGCGCAATTCCTGCACGACCCCGCTTGGCCACGTGATCACCACCTGGCTGGCGGAGCGCTCTCTGCCTAATCCAAAATGGATCGGGCCGGCGCTGGATGAGCCGTAGCCGACGCTGGTGGTCACATGGTTATATTGTGTGGTGCTCTTAGTCACCACTTTAATCCGCGCTCCGATGGCGTCGCGATTGCTTTTGGTGCCTTCCAGCTTCAGTTCCAACCAGTGATTCGCGCCGGGGCTCTGGTTCATCCAGATTTCAGCCGGAGCCGCGAGCGCGCTGACCGCCACGTCCAGCAGGCCATCGCCGTTCAAATCGCCGACGGCCGAACCGCGATGCCGGCGCGCCGGCTCCGACGTGAGCCCGGCCTCCGCGGTCAACGCCTCGAATCGCGTGCCGCCCAGATTGCGGAATACCGTATTGTGCTGGTCTACCGTCACGCGAGGCGCGGCCGCCGGCGACTGCACGTGGCCGCGCGTAACGAAGATATCCTTCCATCCATCATTATCGAAGTCGAAAATCGCCGGCGAATAGCCAGCCATGGGCAGGCTGAGCGTGCTCATGCGGCTGCTCCGCGTGATATCGAGAAAACCTCCCTTGCCGTTGTTCCGGAACAAGGGAAACGTCTCGTCGTCGAGGGCGGCCAGCGCGATATCCGGAAACCCGTCGTTGTCGATATCCCGAAAATCCACCCCCATGCCCGAAATCAGCTCGCCGTTTTCGGTAGCCGCCACACCTGCATCGAACGCGACTTCCTCGAAGCGGTTGCCGCCCAGGTTGTGGAACAGCGAGTTATAGACCTTGTCGTTAGTTACGAAGATGTCCATCCGGCCGTCCATGTCGTAATCGGCGATCGCGACACCCATTCCCTTTCCGGGGTGAGCGCGTATGCCCGATTCCTGCGAGATGTCCTTAAATGTACCGTCCCCGTTGTTCAGGAATAACTGGTTGGGCAGCTTCTGATACATCTTGGGATGACAATACTCGTTGCGTCCCAGCGATTGGCAGGCAGGTTCGGTGTCGATGTTCCACTTCAGGTAGTTCACCACGAACAGGTCCAGAAGGCCGTCGTTATTGATGTCCACCCAGGCCGCCGCCACCGACCACAACGGCCCGTATTCGCGGTCGGTGGAACGATTGAGCCCGGCTTTTTCGGTGACATCGGTGAACGTGCCGTTACCGTTATTGTGGTACAGCGTGTTGCGATAAACGCCGGCCACGAAGATGTCTTCGTTGCCGTCGTTATCGTAGTCGCCGATGGCAACACCCACGTCAAAGCCGGTGCCGCGCAGGCCGGCCTTCTCGGTGACATCGGTGAAATGGCCCTTACCGTCGTTTTCGAACAGATGGTTGTAGTATTTCGGCGAAGTCTTTTTCAGGGTGCGGATGTCGGCGCCGTTGGTAAAGAAGACGTCCAGGTGGCCGTCGTTGTTGTAATCGAAGACCGCCACGCCGCCGGCCATGGTTTCCGGCGCGTGGCGAGCCGGTGTTTCGCAACTGTCGAGAGTGAAACCGATGGGCTGGAACGCAAATCGAATCGGACCCGTTCCGCTCTGCGTTGCGGCCGTGAGCCAAATACCGGCGCCCAATAATGCCGCCACGACCGCCACGCGCAATCGCGTCAAGAGTATCATTCCATCCGCATCGTTCCCGTCGAAACTCAGTGGTATTATAGCCGAGATTCGACGGCTATCTACTTTGACGAGTGTTGCCGGTGCGCGACACACTTCCCGATTACCTGTTTTATCGGCGTTGATCTGCGTTCATCGGCGGCCCATCTCAGGTTTTGATTTTCGCGTTATGTCGCGAACCCAGGTGTTGCGCTAGACTGGTGAACACGTAGTGAGGTTACTATGCACAGCGCAGGGCTGCTCGTATTGTTCTTCCTGCAGGAAGGCAAGGCGGCACACGAGGCACAAATCCGGCAGCAGATCGCAGCCATCGTGCAATCGGGGCGTGTGCTGGAAATTGGCGAGGCCAAAGACCGGCTGGCGGATCCCGGCAAGCTGATCGCTCCCGGAGCGCCCCCGCTTCTCAGTTTCCGGTACTTCCAGGGAGCGGATCGCCACCGCTTCGGGAATCTGAATTTGATGCTCGACGATGCGGGCCATTAGAGGGTGCGGCTCATCAATGCTCGTTGAAACAGCAGCGCCTACTGAAACAGCAGCGCCTACTGAGCCGCGACCGCGAGGGAGCGGTGCTTTTGGAGTTAGTCTTTTCCTTTTTGCGGCGCTGGCCGCGGCACAACAAGATCCGCTGCTGAGCGGGCTCGAAGCCTTTCACCGGGGCGATTACACGTCGGCGGAACGCGCGTTCCGGCAATCCCTCTCCACGGGCGCCGACCCGCAAGCCACCACGTTCCTGGCGCTGACCCTGGCGGCTACCGGGCGCTGCGAAGACGCGCGGCCGGACCTGACGAGATCTTTCGAATCGGGCGACAGTGACATGCGCCGCCTTGCCGGCCTCGCCCTGGCTCAATGCGCCCTCACCCACAGCCATCTGGAAGATGCCGCGCCCGTCATCTCAAAATTGCAGCTGCAGTTTCCCGCCGATGCCGACGTGCTGTACGAAGCCGCGCGCCTGCACATGCGCGCGTGGAACGACGTGATCCGCCAGCTTTACGAGAAAGCGCCCGCTTCCTTTCGTGTGAACCAGCTCTCGGCGGAAATTCTGGAAATCCAGGGCCATTATCCGGAAGCGGCCACCGAATACCGCAAGGCCATCGAAAAAAATCCGGGCACGGTGGATCTGCATTACCGTCTGGGCCGGGCGCTGCTGCTGAGTTCGCATGAACCGGCCAATCTGGAGGAAGCCCTGAAGGAGTTCGAAGCCGAACTGGCGCTCAATCCGCGGGACGCGATTGCGCACTACCAGGTGGCGCAAGTGTTGTTGGCGCAGCATAAGCCTGAAGATGCCGCCAAGCGCTTCGAGCGCTCGCTCGAGCTGGATCCGAAATTCGCCGAGGCGTTGGTGGCGCTCGGCAAACTGCGAGTTGATGAAAAGAAATACGCGGAAGCGATCGAACTGCTGCAGCGCGCGGTGAAGCTGACGCCGAACAACGAGGCGGCGCATTACAACCTGATGATCGCCTATCGCGATTCCGGCAACATGGCGGAAGCGCGCCGCGAAAAAACCGAGATCGATAAACTGCAAAAGACACCGGAGGGGGAGTTCACCGATTTTCTGAAGAAGCTCGGCGAAAAGCCCCCCGACAAGTGAAGGTGAAATGAAGCTGCTGTCCCTGGCCGCCACCGTTGCGGCCGCTATTGGGCTGGCGCTTGCCTTCGAGCCCACCGGTTCGGATTCCGAAACTCCTCAATTCCGCGACATCGCCGCCGAGATGGGCCTCACCGCCAGCTTCCCGAACGGCGGGATGACTGCGAAGCAATATATTCTCGAGACCACAGGCAGCGGCGTGGCCCTGATCGATTACGACAACGACGGTTTGCTGGATGCCTTTGTGGTCAGCGGAGACGGCGCCCCCAGCCGTCTGTATCACAACGAGGGCGGCGGACGTTATCGGGACGTCTCCGAAGCCATGGGAATCTCGCGCGTCGGCTGGGGGCAGGCCGTCTGCGCGGGCGACTACGACAACGACGGATATACCGATTTGTTCGTCACATACTGGGGCCAGAACATCCTCTACAAGAACGAGGGCGGGAAGCACTTTCGCGACGTGACGAAACAAGCCGGCCTGCTCCAGGACCGCACCCGTTACAACGTCGGCTGCGCATTCCTGGATTACGACCGCGACGGCCGGCTGGACCTTTTCGTCGCCAATTACCTGAAGTTCAGTTTCGAAAGCGCGCCGAAGCCCGGCGCCAACGAATATTGCTGGTATATGGGCCTGCCCGTCAATTGCGGTCCGCGCGGCTTGCCGTTCGACCACAACATTCTCTACCACGGCAACCCCGACGGCACATTCACCGACGTTTCCGAAAAGAGCGGCATTGCCGGAACGTCGCAGAGCTACTGCCTCTCGGCGCTCGTCGGGGATTTCGATGGCGACGGCTGGCCGGATATTTTCGTAACCGCCGACGTGACTCCGTCTCTGCTCTATATCAACCAGCACGACGGCACGTTTTCGGAAGAAGCGCTGTTGCGCGGCGTCGCCTTCGACGAAAACGGGAAAGCCATGTCGGGCATGGGCGCCGTTGCCAACGATTTCACGCATACCGGCTGGCAGAGTATTTTTCGCGCCAACTTCTCCGACGAGCGGGAAACGCTTTATGAAAATCGCGGCGAGGGCGTGTTTGAGGACCATACGGTGAAAGCCGGCATGGGACTGAACACTCGCTTCGTGGGGTGGGGCTGCGGTTTTCTGGATTTCGACAACAGCGGCTGGAAAGGCCTTCTGCTGGCCAACGGACACGTTTTTCCGGAGATCGATCGCAAACAGACCGACATCCGCTTTAAGGAACGGCGCATCCTGTATCGCAACCTCCGCAATGGAACCTTCGAGGATATTTCGGAGAAATCGGGCCCGGGAATCACCGACCGGCACTCCTCGCGCGGCTTGGCCGTCGGCGATATCGACAATGACGGCGCGGTCGAGGTGCTCATCAACAATCAGGGGGAACGGCCTTCCTTGCTCAAGCAGGCCGGCAAACCGCGCGGCAACTGGGTGCTGCTGCGGCTGGTCGGCACGAAGTCGAATCGCAGCGCCATCGGGGCAAAGGTGCGGCTTACCGCGGGAGGGACGGTCCAGACGGAGGAAGTCCGCAGTGGTGGGGGATATGCTTCGCAGAGCGATCTGCGCTTGCATTTTGGACTGGGGTCGGCGGAGCGGATCGATAAGGTGGAGATTCTCTGGCCAAGCGGTGTGCACCAGGAACGGACGGGGCTGGCGGTAAATCGGATTCATACTCTGGTCGAGCCGGGCGGGGGGAAGTAGGGGTACTTCCGTGGTTTCAGCGTTACGCCAAAGTGAAGCGCCGTGCGGTGGCCGAATGCTGGCGACCTTGTGAGGCTGTATGGTGTGTGTGCTATCTCTTGGCCCAGGCGCCTCGATCCAGTGCGGTGTTCCCCTGCGAAGAGCCTCCTGCAAGCCTCTCGTTCCAAGGGGAACGGTCACCCTTTTCGCTGTCCGCGCCTGCCTTTACCGCTGGAAGAAGGGAGGGTCTACCTTCTTTTCCGTTGGCCCGCGAGTATTCAACGATTTCAGCGTCACGCCGATGATTGAAGCTGCATCCACCTCAGACGCGCGGGAAGAGGCCGAAACTCGGGCCGGCCATTGCGTTCACTGACGAGATCCTGCAGGCAGACCGGCAGGTGCCTCGCGGAGATTCTTTTCGTCTTCATATTTGGCATTCTTACTTTAAGTGAGAAACTGAAACCCAATTGAATCGGATTGCAAGCACTTTATATACAATGGCTTCGGAAGTTGTGTCTTGCGAATCGCGTTCCCGGTATAGGGGTTTGAGACGGCCAAGGAGGTGTTCCTTTTGGAACAGCAATTAGATGTCGAATTTGATATCGTCAAACGTGCGAAAGCAACCCGGACGGACACCGCGATTAGGAGCCGAAAGGTCCAGGCCGCATGGTTTCGTTTTCGGGGGAGACCGGCGGTGATCCGTTAGAAAGGGTTGCACGCTATGGCTTCCGATGCTCAAAGACCGGATTCGCGACTTTCTCGCCGAACACCCGTTGTTAAAAGGGCACTCGCCGAAGGGGCTTCTATGACATGACAGATAGCTGCATTGATCTCGGTAGAATCATTGCCTACCTCCCTCCGCAGTCTTAGAGATAGAGACGTCTGTTCTCGCTCTCGAACTGCAAGCCGCGGAACCTACGCTGAAAAAAGGACGCAGCTCGCTTGGCTGCGGTTAAGAAATTTAAAAAAGGTAGTCGCAGTTATTGCCTCCTCATTTTGCCGGCGCGGGTGAGGTCAGGTATTCCAGAGGTCGCGCTATGGAATAGATGAATCGAAACAGCCCCGGCCCTAAGACCCGAGCGATCGCGCAGTATCTTCTTACTCGCGAAACCGGTGCGGGGGATTGCCCCCAAACTGACCCGCCAGGGGCGTTTCGAGTCGCTGAAAAGCTACGGCGCCCTCTCAGTACGCTGGTGGGCGCTACCGGTTTCCGAGTCCTCCTGGCAAGAGCGGTGGCGTTGGCCAAGGCGCAAAACCCCGGGCTGGGTGGATTGCAGGTCAAGCCGGACGGATCGCTGGATGGTCTACGCGAGATTTCCAACGGGATTGCTCCGGAGGCGGACGGGGCGGTCATTGCCGAGATACTCGGGTTACTCGAAGTCTTTATAGGCGAAGAACTAACCATCCGCTTGGTGGCTGACGTCTGGCCGGATTTACCCGCCTTCGAAACGGAATCTCATAAGAGAGAACAGAAATGATCCCACTCCTCGCTAGAGTGCCCATAAAGCAACTGACCACCGGTATCCTGGGTTTTGACGAGGTTCTCGGCGGGGGTCTCCCGGAATTCTCTTTCAACATCATCGCGGGCGCGCCGGGATGCGGCAAGACCACGATGGCCCACCAATTCGTTTTCGCTAACGCTACCGCGGAGCGCCCCGCGCTTTATTTCACCGTGCTGGGAGAACCGGCCCTGAAAATGTTGCGTTATCAGCAGCAATATTCATTCTTCGATGCTTCCAAGTTGAATACCGCCGTGCGTTTTGTCGATTTGAGCGACGTCCTGACGGAGCGGGGCCTGGATGGCGTCCTGCAAGAAATCACCAAGGAGGTTGAAGCCTGCGAACCTGGCACCGTGGTTGTGGACTCCTTCCGCACCTTGCTGCGCAATCCGGGAAAGGGTGAAGACGAAATAACCCCGGACGTCTTCGTGCAGCGCCTGGGCATGCTGCTGACCAGTTGGGAGGCCACAACGTTCCTGGTGGGTGAGTACGACGAATCGGAGCTCCGCGGTAATCCGGTATTTACCGTCGCCGATGGCCTGTTCTGGCTCTCTCAGGACGTTGACCGGAATTCTATCGTACGCAAGTTACAGGTCATGAAACTACGCGGGCAGGGGTCTGTGCCGGGGAAGCATACGTTTCGCATTAGCGCTGACGGAATACACGCTTTTTCGCGTACCCTTGGGCTTACATCGCGAAAAAGAAGGGTGCCTTCCGTGAAGCGCCTCTCCACCGGCATTCCCGAACTGGACCAGATGATGGGCGGAGGCATTCCCGAAGGCGATAGTTTCCTGGTCGCGGGCTCTTCGGGAGCCGGGAAGTCGCTCCTGGCGACGCAGTTCATCGCCGACGGCATACGCCAGGGGGAACCGGGGATCGTGGCTATCTTCGAAGAGCGCACCAATGAGTACGCCGAGCGGGCCAATACCTTCGGACTCAATTTGCATCCGGCGGTCAACGACGGCAGTCTGCAGTTGATATATCTACGTCCCCTGGATCTTTCGGTGGACGAAACGGTACAAGAGATAATCGAAGCCATCAATAAAACCGGCGCCAAGCGCCTGGTGATCGACTCACTGGCGGGTTTCGAGATGGCCCTGGCTCCAGCCTTCCGAACCGACTTTCGCGAATCGCTTTACCGGATGATCTTCGCCTTAACAGGGATGGGAATTACCATTCTGAGCACACTGGAAATGGAGGAGTCCTTCAAGGAGCTGCGCTTTAGCACTTTCTTAATCTCATTTCTCACCGACGATATCGTCCGGCTTCGCTACGTGGAGATCGATGGCCAGCTTCGCAAAGTCTTGATGGTGGTTAAGATGCGCGGGGGCGATCACAGTAAAGACATTCGGGAATACGAAATCACATCCAAGGGATTCGTCATCGGCGACCGCCTCAGGGGTTACGACCACCTGGTTACAGGAGTCCCGCATCGCCTGGAGCAAAAGCCATAGAGACCGCGGCAGCGAAGGGACCAAAGGTGGAGAGCGAACCAGGCAGGAACGGCACAAACGATGCGAAGCAGGGGTCCCATCTTAGGGTTCTCTGCCGGCCTCTCGCCGAGGCGTCGCCCACCCCGATGGCGGTGGTGGCGGGGGCCGCCAACATCATCCGCTATGCCAACCCGGCATTCTGCCTCCTCGCCGGCCGACCTGAGGAAGCCCTGGTGGGTGTCCCGTTCGCCGGCGTTTTTCCGGCAGACGACGAATTCCTATCGCTGTTCGACAGGGTCTATCGAACCGGGCAGTCGGAAACGTATGCCGCCCGGAATCAGCCTCCTACCGCTAAGTTCCATTCCTGTGTGCTGTGGCCCATGATTGCCGCAACTGCCGGCGCCATCGGAATCATAGTCCAGGTGACCGGGAGCAGACCCGCTCATGAGCGGGCGGTCGCCACCAACCAGGCATTGTTGCTTGGCGCGTTACGCCAGCATGAACTGGTGGAAGCGATGGCGTCGATGAACACGCATTTGCAGACTGAGATTGCACAGCGCAAGCGGAGCGAGGGAAGGGTCCGCGCACTGTTGGAATCGGCATCGGAGGGAATCGTCGCCATCGATGAAAAAGGCGAGATTCTTCTGGTGAATGCCATGAGCGAGAAATTGTTCGGCTATGAGCGTGGGGAGTTATTCGGTAAGCCGGTGGAGATCTTATTAAAGGAGGATCTCCACGAGGCGCACCGCGGCCATAGGCAAACGTACTTTGCGCATCCTCGCACCAGGACGATGGGGGCTGGTATGTCTCTCTCCGGCAGGCGGAAGGATGGGACCACTTTTCCCGTCGAAATCAGCCTCAGTTTTATCGACGAAGGCGGATCCAAGGTGGTCCTGGCGATGATAGCCGACGTCACGGAGCGAAAGCGGGTGGAAGACCAGTTGAGGGAACTCGCCAAGGTGGAAAGCCTCGGGGTGCTGGCTGGAGGAATCGCCCACGACTTCAACAATATGCTGACGGGCATTCTGGCCAACGCGAGCATGGCGATGGACGAACTGCCCGCCGATAGTGCCTGCCAGGGGATGATTGGAGAGGTCATTCGGTCAGCGGAGCGGGCGGCGCATTTGACGAACCAGATGCTGGCCTACTCGGGAAAGGGAAGGTTTCTGGTCCGACCGGTGAACCTGTCGCAGTTTACGCGAGACATCGTCCCCCTGGTGCGGAGTTCCATTCCGCGGACGGCTGAATTGGATTTGCAGCTGGTGGAAGACCTGCCCCTGGTGGAGGCCGATATTGCGCAGCTTCAGCAATTGATCATGAACCTGCTCATCAATGCCGGTGAAGCGATCGGCGATGCTCCGGGAACTGTGGCCATCAGGACGGGCGTCCGGGAACTCTCCGAGGGCGACAACCCCACAGGCCCGAAACACATGAGCGTAGTTCCGGGGCGCTATGTGTTCCTCCAGGTGAAAGATACCGGCGCCGGGATGGATGAGCTCACCAGGCAACGCATCTTCGATCCGTTCTTCACGACGAAGTTCACCGGCCGCGGGCTGGGATTGTCGGCCGTTCTGGGCATTGTCCGCGGTCACCTGGGAGCCATCGAAGTGGAGAGCACGCCAGGGCACGGCGCCACGTTCACCGTGCTGTTTCCCGAAACGAGGTTGCATATCAGACCCGAGCCAACTCCTCCGCTTGCCCGCAGGATGGGTAGCGGAACCATCCTGGTGGTTGACGACGACGAAGCGATTCTGAAGTTGACACGGATCATGCTCGAAAAAGCCGGGTACAAGGTGGTAGTGGCGGAAAATGGCGCGGAAGCCATCGATATCTTCCGCCAAAATGCCGGCCAAATCGTCGCCGTGCTATTGGATATGACCATGCCGGTCATGAGTGGCGTGGAGACGCTGAAAGCACTCCGCGACCTCAAGCCCGATGTGCCCGTCGCTTTGACCAGCGGCTTCACTGAACTCGAAGCTCTGGCGCGATTTCCGGTCAAAACAGTGGAGGCCTTCGTACAAAAACCGTACAAGGCTGCTCACCTGTTGGAGAAGATCAACAAGATTGTGGCGGAATCCATTGCGGCCCAGCGGGCCGCAGTCTGAAAGGCCCACGCACTGGTTGTGCACGCTCGGCAGGACTTATTCCCACCGAAGGGCCAAGGCGAGGCGCGCATACGTGTTCGGCAGCGCGTCCGATCACGCTGCCCCACCCGCTGACGCCACACACAATACACTGTATGTGCATGGAACTCAATCGACGCGACTTCCTCACCGTTCCGGCCGCCGCCATGGCAGCCTCGCTCTTCGCCGCGGATACCACCGTTCCCTGGCAGCGGAAAATCCGCCGCGTCGGCCAGTCGAATATGACCGAACACGACCCGGTGGTGCTCGATGTGGAAGAGTGGGCCGACTATTGGGCCAGCCTCAAAGTGGACGCGGTGCTGGTGAGCGTCACCGGAATCATGGCGTTCTACCAGACAAAAGTGCCGTTCCACCGCAAAGGCAAATACCTCGGCGACCGCGATTTCTTCGGCGAATGCTGTTCCGCCGCCAAGAAGCGCGGCCTGCACGTAGTGGCGCGCATGAGCCCCGATCTGAATTGGGAGGACGCCGTCGAGGCACACCCCGAGTGGTTCGAACGCGACGCGCAAGGCAAAGCCGTGCGCCATGGCGAAGATCCCCGGCTGTTCCGCACTTGCATGTTCTCCACCTACATGACCGACTACATGCCGGCCATCATGAAGGAGGTCAACTCGCTGTACCCGGTGGATGCCATGTACACCAATGGATGGCCGCCGATCGGTCCGTTTCCCGTGTGCCATTGCGAGATTTGCCGCACGCTCCCGCCGCCGGGAACCATCGAATATTGGGACAAGTTCAATGACCGGAGCCTCTACCTGTGGAAGCTCTGGGATTCCTTGGCCAAAGAGAAGAAGCCGGACAATTTTTATTTCGGCAACCTCGGCGGCGCCATCCGCTGTTCCGTGGACCTCGTCAAGCTGGGCGAACTGTGCGACTGGTTCCAGTGCGACAACCAGGGCCGCGGCGGCGATGACACGCCCATCTGGGGCTGCTCGCTGCAGGGGCGCGTCTGCAACGCCGTGCAGAATGGCAAGATGGCCACCAACGTCACCGGCGCGTGGTCTACCGGCACGCCGCGCTGGCGGAACATCTACAAGTCGCCGCTTGAAGAGCGGATGTGGTACGACGAGACGCTGGCCGCGGGCATGGTGCCCTACCATCAATTCATCGGCTCCGAAAAAGAGGATCGCCGATGGCAGCCGCCGTCGCAGAAATACTTCCAGTGGATGGCGCGCCACGATGCGCACTTCGTGAACCAGCGGACCATTGCCAACATCGGCGTGGTGATGGGTCAGCGGACGCACCTGTTCTACCGGCCGCCGCGCGGCGCCGCCATGCACGAATACATGGACGGGCTGTATTATGCGCTGCTGGAAGGCCGATTCCTGTTCGATTTCGTGCACGAAGATAAACTCGCGCCGGCCGAACTGGCGAAGTACAGTGCGCTGATTCTGCCCAATACCGCGCTGCTGAGTGACGAGCAGTGCGGGCGATTGCGCGCGTACGTGGACGGCGGCGGATCGCTGCTCGCCACCTTCGAAACCAGCCTGTATGACGAGCGCTATCGGCCGCGCGAGAATTTCGGGCTGGCCGGCGTCTTCGGCATTCGCAAGAATGGCGACGTAATCGGCACGGTGGGCAATGCCTACATGGCGCGCATCGAAAAGCCGCACGAGATCCTGGCCGGAATAACCGGAACCGCCTGGCTCCCCGGCGCCGAACATCGCATTCCCTTGGCGCCGGTGGATGATCCCGTGCTGACGGTGATACCGGGATACGTGGCGTATCCGCCGGAACTGTCGTACCCGGTCGAGACGCATACCACCGAACCGGCGGTGGTCGTCCGGCAGAAGGGCTCCAGCCGGCTGGTCTATTTCCCCGGCGACATCGAGCGGACCATGTGGAAGTCCGGCCATACGGACTTGGCGCGGCTGCTGCGGAATTCGATTCGCTGGGTATCGGGAGGCAACGCTCCGGTGACCATCGAGGGCGAGGGCGTCATCGAGACCTTCGCCTGGGAGACGGAGGCCGGATTCGCGGTTCACATCCTGAACTACACCAACCCGGCGATGCATCGCGGATGGATCCGGAATTACTATCCCATCGGCGCGCAGAAGGTTCGCATGACGCTGCCCGCCGGCCGGAGGGTGACTCGCGTGGAGTTGCTAAGGGCGGAGCGGACAATCCCCTTCACCGGCGGTGCGGCGACCGTCGAATTCACGATCCCTCAAGTCGCGGACTACGAAATCGCCGCGCTCCACTCGGCGTAGTGCTACGAACGCCGTTCCCGCTTCCGGGCGGCACGAAGTGGATCGCTCCCTGGCCGGGCTCATCGAACACAAGCCGGCTTCGTGGGAGTAACCCGGCTGAACTTCCTCGAAGGGGGGCCGGCTTCCCACCTCAGACAACCCTGGCCGGAAGCGCGGAACCAATGTGCGCCTCTGGCTCCTGCACTGAGCGAGCTTGCGGGCGTAGACTAATTCCCATGGCGAATCTCGAACTCGTGGCGCTAGTCGTGCGGGATTACGATTCGGCAATTCGCTTCTTCGTGGATCTGCTCCAGTTCGAGTTGGTGGAAGACACGCCGTCGCTAACCAACGATGGGCGCCCGAAGCGGTGGGTGGTCGTCAGGCCGGTAGGAGCCAAGACAGGCATTCTGCTTGCCCGCGCCGATGGCGAACGCCAAGCAAGCGTGATTGGGCAGCAGTTCGCGGGCCGCGTGGGTCTCTTCCTGCGTGTTGACGATTTCGACGCATGCTACGACCGAATGGTGGTCGCTGGCATCCGCTTCGTCTCATCCCCTCGAGTCGAGCCGTACGGCAAACTTGCGGTGTTCCTGGACCTCGAAGGGAACCGCTGGGACTTGCTCGGTTCCGGCCCCCAAGGAGGAGATTGCGGATGAAACAGCGCTCTGGCAAGTCCGGTCCGCGCGGTCCGTGTTAGATCCAAGCGATCGCGGGTTTACGCCGGAAATTGGAGTTTTCGTGGTCGCCAAGTCCGCTTGCTGGACGCGCCACCGGGTGACGCCCGCGGCATCGTGATCGACCCGAACGCCGTATCTGAGGGTTCTGCCTGCCCCCAGCACCTCAGCGGGCAGAGTGGCCCGCTATTCCGAGCTCGGCATACCGGCCTTATGCCGAGGGCAGGATTATGCCGAGAAAAAGCTGAGGCAATCGCTTTGGAACAACAATGACGGCTTTTCGAGGCTCTAGCTAGTCGCTCGGCATAATTCAGCAGGACCGCAGACTGGGAAGCACCAAGTGGTTGCGAGTTGCCAGGCTGGTCAGAACCAGACTGGCCGATATAGGGTTTTTGGCCACGCACGAAAACCTACGAAAATGTCTCCGGCCGGCGGCTTTGCCCGTGTACTGCGGTCGCCGTCTACTCGCTACGCAGAACTACCGCCGGATCCACCAGCGCCGCCCGGCGCGCCGGCACCAGACACGCTGCCAGCGCCACCGCGGCCAGCACCGCCGCCATCGTGCCGAACGTCTCCGGATCTGTGGCCGTGACGCCATATAGCACGCCTCGCAAAACCTTCGTGAGCGTAGCGGCGCCTATGATGCCAAGCGTAAGACCGAGCGCTATCAGCAGGGCGCCACGGCTCACAACCAAGCGCAGCACCCGGCCCGTGTCCGCACCGAGTGCCATGCGAATACCGAACTCCCGCGTCCGCAGAGCCACCAGATACGCAATCACGCCATAGATCCCGGCAACTGCCAGCAGCGTGCCTATACCCGCGAACACCGCCAGCAGCCACATATACAATCGCGGGCTCGCAAGCGATTCCTCGATTACCTGCTGCATCGTTGCTGTGCGAAACAGCGCCTGGCCAGGGCTCACTTCCCGGACCGCTGCGCGGATCGCGCCCACTAATGCCTTCGCAGGCCCGCTGCCCCTCACCACCAGAGTCGAACCGTGGCTGCGCATCTGCGCAAAGTTCTGGGCCACCGTGTAGTAGATCTCAGGCGTGGCCGGGGCGCTCAACGACTCTTGCCGCGCGTCGCCGACTACCCCGATGATCGTGCCTCGATCCGTGCTGCGGCCTACCGGATCCTCATCGGGGAAAAACTGTCGCGCGAAGGCTTCGTTGACCAGAATGACTCCCTGAGCGCTGGGGCCATCACGCGGGGAGAATTCCCGGCCCCGGCGGAGCGGGATGCCCATGGCGCGAAAATATCCAGGGGTCACGTATCGCAATTCCGACTTGAGTAACCCGGGATGCCCGGGAATCGTAAAGAAACCGGACCAGCCGGAATTCTGAAGCGGCAGCAGGGAAATCAATCCCGCGGCGCGCACGCCGGGAATCTGCGCCACGCGCTCCTCGATCGCCGCGGATTCTTGTGCGCCCGACACCACGACGTGCAGCGTTAGCACGTTTTCCGCGTCCAGGCCCGGGGTGGTCCGCTCTAGATTGAGAAACGTTCGCAGCAACAATCCCGCGCCGGCCAGCAAGACGAACGCCAAAGCGACTTCCACAACGACTAGGGCGTCCCGAAGCATCCCTCGCACCGTACGGCTCTTGAGGGCGCTTGTACCGCCACGCGCCGCTGCGATCGCGGGGGCAAGACCAAATCCGACTCCCGTAATCACGCAAACCGCCAGCAGAAACGCGAATACCCGCCAGTCCAGCTCGATTTCTTCTGATCGCGGAATCTGCGCTGTCGCGATTCGTACGAGAATGCTGCTTCCCCACACTCCGATCCCGAGACCTGCCACGCCGCCGCAGAGCGCGAGCAAAATGCTCTCGGTTAGAAACTGCCGCATCAAACGAAGACGGCTCGCCCCCAGCGCCGCTCGAATGGCGATCTCACGGCCCCGGGAGGCTGTGCGGGCCAGGAGCAAATTCGCCACGTTCACGCACGCCACTAGCAGCACCATGCCGACAGCGCCGAGCAGCACCAGTAGTGACTCCCGCGCTGGTCCGCTCACTACATCTTTCAACGGTCTGATACGAACCACGCGGTGGGGCTGGGACAGCCCCACCAGAGCATTGAGTTCCTGTCGCGCCGCCCCCAGCGCAACTCCCTCCTTCAATCGTGCCAGCACGGCGTCCAAGGGGATGTTGGGATGGTTTCGGAGTTCTGCCGGCGCAACCCAGGGAACCCACAGGTCGCTGGAAGAGGATCTATACAGATCGGTGGAAGAGGATCTGTATGGGAACTGAAATCCCTCCGGCATGACTCCGATCAGCGTGAACGGCTGTCCATCGAGCGTTATGCTGCGTCCGATGACCGACCTATCTGTGCCGAAATGCCCTTTCCAAAACCCGTACGATGCCACTGTCACGTTCGGAGAATCGCCCTCGGCGAACGTCCGTCCCATCAGCGCTGCGACTCCCAGCAAGCTGAATAATCCATGCTCGGCGGCTACTGTTGCCACCTGTTCCGTTTCCCCAACACCTTGGAGGTTCCTACTGGACTTCATGTAGGAGATCATCCCCTGGAAAAGCCTGCTCCGTGTTCGCCATTCTTCGAAGTCGCCGAACACCACCGGCCCATCAAAACCGCCTTGGGAGCCGTCGCGCGGCTGCGTCTCGTACAACTGCACGAGTCTCTCCGGATGGACGAACGGTAGCGGCCGGAGCAACACCCCACTCACCACGCTGAAAATCGCCGTATTCGCGCCGATCCCGAGCGCGAGTGTGGCGATCGCAGTGATGGTAAAGCCCGGGGCCTTGCCCCAACCCCGCACCGCAAACCGGAGATCCAGGATGGTTTTCCCCATCATACGATCCAGACGGCAGATCCTGTCCCATTGTTAACCGAATTCTTGGAAAATTGGGGTCCGGAGGTGAGAGAGGCTGCAGAGGAGCGAAAACTAACTACGGCAAGGCGAAGTTATGCACGTTTGCCGAAGGCTCACCGAAAAGCGAAACGGTGCCACTTGTGTCTTTACGGTACCGAGTTTCCAGTCAGAGACTCGGTGCCTCTCAGTGCATCGGTGCTCAGCGGCTCGCTCACCCCACACCTGCCGTCTCGCAAACCCGCAAGGAAGTCGTTCGCCACAAGCTCTGGTTCGCGTTCTCTCAGGGGATTCGACACCACGCGCCGCGTGCTCTTGATTAGCATGTCGCCACAACCACAATCCCACTCACCGAGAGTATGAGCGAGAATCGGGCGGCGGGTTATCAGAGCGAAGGCAATGTATAGGGCTACCACCGCGAACGCAACTGCCAAGGCGAGCTTCATGGGGCGTCCAAAGCGTCGCATGCGAACATTCTTACACCCGGCACTGGGCCCTGCAAGCAAAGCAGAGAAAGATCATATTCTGGACAAAAGACGGTTACCGGAAACTGGTATCAACCACTTGACGTGTTATCGATGCTGACATCGGCGAAATCCGGCGCCCGGCCGGATCCCTGCTGTCGCGCTCGCCGCATGTCGCCCTTTATGCCACGGTGAGATTTGCCCAACCGTCGCGAGTTTCTGGCTGCCCTTGCCGGCGCGGGTTGTTTCCGAGCTGTCGGGCACGCCAGCGCGCCGTTCCCCGTCAGGTTCCGCCAGCAGCCGCCGTATAGTTCGGCGCTGAAGTTCGGCGAACCGGGACTCGACGAATTTCCCGGCGAAAGATCGCCATGGAGATCGAGGCGCGCCTCGGCCAGAGCCTGCGCCAAGGCGCCGCGCCGTTCGCGCCGTGTTGTACCGGCTCGTCCCCCGCCGCGCGCGAGTATCGCGATATCGCGCCGGGCGTGGCCAACGCGGTCTGCGAGGTGGGATCCGCCGAACCTGGCTGGGAGAAGTGGCGCCAATCCTGCGAGTGATCGAGCACGGCCGCGGCAGAAGACTGGCCTCGGCCGACCGAATCGACGAGGTCGGGGGCCCGTCCGACACTCTTCAAAGCAATTCAGAAAGGGAGTCCAGGCTGATCGAACGTTGGAGCGCAACCTCAGCCAGGATTCCGTGGAGCGTTCCTGTCTTTAACGGATTGTGCGGCGGAACCGTAATTGCGTGGGCGGGAGGTCCCGGATGCCGGAGCCTAACATGACTTCCTCTTTGCCGAATGACGTTATATCCGATCTTTTCCAGTGCCGAAACCAGCCGGTCTCCCGATATGCCGCGAGGCAACTTCATGCAGCTTCCAGCGGGATCAGCTCATCTTTGACGTAGTGCATCTGGACCAATCGAGGGCGCACGGCAGCGTCTTCAAAATGCAGGGAGACCGCTTCCAGCACATTCTCGCGGAGATCATCCCAGGTTTCGCCCTCAGTGAAAATGGCGTGACCCAAGGCGCGCGCGTAGTATCCGCCCTCTTCTGCATCGCGGATTTCGAAGATCAACTCCATAAGTTCAGGATACCCGAAGCGGACCGCCGGGCGTTGCCCCGTCCCTGCCCCGCACGACGCTGAACGTGGCACGCTCCTGACATTCACCTGCCTGACCTTTATGCTACGGTGAGATTTGCCCAACCGTCGCGAGTTTCTGGCCGCACTTGCCGGCGCGGGTTGTTTCCGAGCCGTCGGGCACGCCAGCGCGCCGTTCCCCGTCAAGTTCCGCCAGCAGCCGCCGTATAGTTCGGCGCTGAAATTTGTCGAACCGGGACTCGACGAATTTCCCGGCGAAAAGATCGCCATGGAGATTGAGGCACGCCTCGGCCAGAGCCTGCGCCAAGGCGTCGCTCCGTTCGCGCCGGGTTGTACCGGCTCGTCCCCCGCCGCGCGCGGGTATCGCGATATCGCGCCGGGCGTGGCCGGCGCGATCTTCGAGCCGGGGGCCGTCGCGCCTGGATGGCAAAAGTGGCGGCAATCCCTGGGAGCCATCGATCGCGCGCGCTTCTATTCTCTCCCTGGCGACCTGGTTCGATATGAGGTCCGCAGTCACAAAGCCGGGAGGCTCGAATATCGTGTCGGCTACTGGAAGCTCGGCTGGATAGACGGAGCGATAACTCGCCTCGAACCGGTCGAGGAGACCCTTACTTATTCCGATAAGCCATGGTTTCGCGATGTTACCGGCCACGCACTTGCCGGAGACCGTTCGTTTCGCGATCAACTCGCGCGCGGCATCCCCAACTGGCGCGCTAGTCTCGACCCGGCTTGCGGCATCGATCTCTATGGCGAACTCGGCATTGCCGCCGGTGACATCGATGGCGACGGTTGGGATGAAATCTACGTCTTGCAGCCCGGAGGGTTGCCGAACCGCTTGTACAAAAACGACGGCACGGGTCGCTTCCGCGATATCGCCGCCGAAGCCGGTCTCGACATCCTGGACAATACTCCCGCGGCGCTATTCGTGGACCTCCGCAATTCCGGGAATCAGGATCTTGTGCTGGTTCGCAACACCGAACCGTTGCTTTTCCTGAACGATGGCAAAGGCCGCTTCTCGCTGCTTCCGGACGCCTTCCAGTTCGCTTCGCCGCCCGCCGGCGCGTTCACCAGCATCGCGGCGGCGGACTATGACCGCGACGGCCGTCTGGATCTGTACTTCTGCTGTTATATGTTCTTCCAGACGGAAGCTCAGTATACTTATCCGGTCCCGTACCACGATGCCCGCAACGGGCCTCCCAATTTTCTCTTCCACAACCGCCTCGATCGTAACCCGCCGCACTTTCAGGATGTGACCGCCGCAACCGGGATGGATCACAACAACAACCGCTTCAGCTTCGCCGGCGCCTGGTGCGACTACAATGACGACGGCTGGCCCGATCTCTACGTCACTAACGATTTCGGGCGGAAGAATCTGTACCGCAACGATCACGGCAGCTTTCGCGACGTGGCCGAGGAAGCCGGCGTGGTCGACCTGGGCCCGGGCATGAGCGCGGCGTGGCTGGATTACGACGGCGATGGCCGGCCGGACCTGCTGGTATCCAACATGTGGAGTTCCTGCGGCCAGCGGGTCGTGAACCACCCGGCCTTCGGGCCTGCCAGGAAAGATCCCGCTCTGCGCGACGCATACCGCAGTCACGTCAAGGGCAATTCGCTTTATCGCAACAATGGCGATGGAACGTTCACTTATACCGGCGATTCGCAAGGCATCGAGATCGGTCCGTGGTCGTGGTCTTGCGACGGATTCGATTTCGATAACGACGGCAGCCCCGAGCTATATATCGCCTGCGGCATGCTGACTAACAACGGCGCCACCGATCTGATGAGCTATTTCTACCGGCAGGTAGTCGCCAAATCGCCGGTGAAATATGCGGCAGCGCCGGATTACGAGAACGGCTGGAATGCCATCAATCAACTCATCCGGCAGGACGATAGCTGGGCCGCGCCGGAGCCGAATCTGTTTTTCGTGCGCCGCGCCGGACGCTATTACAACTTCTCGGGGGTCAGCGGACTCGATCGCGCCGAAGACAGCCGCGCGTTCGCATTCGCCGATGTAGATGGCGACGGCAATGTCGATATCGTGCTCAAAAGCCGCCTGGCGCCGCAGGTTCGCGTGTTTCAAAACGTATGCGGCGCGGGCCGGAAATCGCTGGTGCTGGCGCTGCGGGGAACCAGGTCCAATCGCGATGCCATCGGCGCGCGCGTAGAGGTGGACGGCAAGGTGAAGTGGCTTCACGCGGGCTCCGCGTATCTGGCGCAGCATACCAAACGAATGCACTTCGGTCTAGGCGGCCGCGAGCGTGCGGAAAAAGTACGCGTCTACTGGCCTTCCGGTGCGGTCCAGGAATTGCCGCCGCTCGCGGCGGGGTTCGTTTACGAAGTGACCGAGGGCAGCGCCGAGTTCCGCTCCCGCCCGCTTCGGGCGCGGGTGGAATTGTCGGCGGAGGTGAAGTTCGCGACCGACAACCGCGCGCGATTGCAGACCACCTGGCTCTGGGAACCGGTCCCGCTGCCGGAAAAGCGGCAGGGCCCGGCGATCTTGGCGGTGCATGCGGGCGAACCGCTGCCGCAGTTGCCCGTGCCGATGCAAAGCCTGGATTTGCGGCAGGCGCATCCCGACCTGGCCGCCACGTACGCCATCTTCCGCCGCTATCTCTTCGACTATCGCGCCGATTTGGAGACGCCGCTCTGGTTTCTCATCGATGCCGCCGGCCGTGTCCGAAAAATCTATGCCGAGGCCCCGGATGCGGCTCTGGCGCAGGCCGATTTGCGCTCGCTCGATTGGCCGCTGCCGGATAAGCGTGGGCTGCCGTTCCCCGGCTTTTTCGTTGGCCAACCTACCCGCGATTCCTACAAGATTGGCGGCGCTCTGCTGCAGGCGGGATATAGCGAAGAGGCGCTCCCATACCTCGAGGAGATGCTGCGGCGCACGCCCGATAACGCCAGACTGCTGATGGCCATCGGACGGGTCCACCTGATGGCGAACCGGCTGGAGCCCGCGCGGCAGGCATTGCGGCGCGCCGTGGCTTTGGATCCGCGGATGCCGGAAGCGTGGAACGAACTCGGAGGCGCGGAGTCCGAAGCCGGGAATCCGGCCGAGGCGCTGCGGCTTTACCAGAAGGCGCTGGCGGTCAACCCCGACCTTCCTTACGCGTTGGTGAATGCCGGGCAGGCGCAGGACAAGTTGGGGAACGCGGCGGAGTCGGAACGTTTGTACCGGCATGCACTCGAGGTCGACGCGCAGAATGCCGATGCCGCCAATGGGCTGGGGCTGCTGCTGGCCAAGCAGGGGCGCAACGACGAAGCGCGTAAGCTATTCGAGCTGGCCATCTCGGTGAGGCGCAACGATGCCTCGGCCATCAACAATCTCGGCGTGCTGTACATCAATACGGGACAGGTGAACGATGCCATTGCGGCGTTCGAGTACGGCATCCGCGTGGCCCCCGATGACGACATGGTGTACCTGAATCTGGCCCGAATCTGGGTGCGGAAGGGCGAATTCGAAAAAGCCCGCAACACCATGCGCGCACTGCTCGCGCGCAAGCCCAACGACGCCGCGGCCATCAAGGCGCTCGAAGAACTGGGCGATCGATAGCGGCGGCAATCCTGGTATTTCGCCGGGGCCATACGTCCGCTTGTGGGAGATCACGGACGCGATGCCGACTTGTGGAGCAATGCGTGGCGAGACCATCGTGGCTGATCCGCCCGGTGGTCCCTGAAATGTCAGACACTAGTGTAGTGCGTCAGAAATTTCGAGTGGTATTGCTGCCTTGAACTGACTGGGACATAGCTGCCAGGTCTGACCGGGCACAATCGATGGGGCAGCACGTCGAGGAAGCACTGTGCTTTTGAGTAACGCCCACCATCCGGAAGTGCGCGCTTTGTTCAGGGCACCGAAGCGCTGGGTTCTGAGGAGAAACAGCGCGGTAAGCGCAGATTCGTCTTGCCGGAGGGAGGTTGCGGAATACCTCTTCTTCTGGCCGGGCGCGAGAGCGCCGTCGGGCAGGCAGACCGGGGCGGGCGGTTCAATGAGGTCACGAAAGTCGTGTGATCAGGACCGGGGGGTGTCGAGGCGGCGCAAGGATCGGAACATCGCGGTCGTGGCCGCCTTTGCCATGGCGAATGTGCACGATCATGCGCTGGCTGTCGATGTCGCTGATTTGCAACCGGCATAGCTCGGCACGGCGCACGCCCGTCGAGTACAGGGT
>Ga0181538_10000619_pt1 | contig 42192 bp, 34 predicted proteins | sample PEATcosm2014_Bin_40_FD_119773 | JGI IMG/M metagenome (GOLD analysis project Ga0181538, IMG submission 119773) | Peatland microbial communities from MTU Mesocosm Facility, Houghton, MI, USA - PEATcosm2014_Bin23_30_metaG | ecosystem: Environmental > Terrestrial > Soil > Wetlands > Peat | place... | reverse complement strand
TTGCTGTTGCCATTCACGCCCTGATACGTGTTCCCGGTGGTCGAGTTCTGCGCCACCAGGCCCGCGCTCTGGTTGTCGTTCACGTCCACGCCGTCGAGCGTGATGTTATTGGCGTCGCGCCGCGCGCCCATCACTTCGCCATTGGTCGTCACGCCGGGTTGCAGGCTGAGCAACTGCACCACGTTGCGCGTCTCGAGCGGAAGCTCGCGCACCTGCTGTTCGGAAAACGCGTTGCCCACCGAAGCGTCCACGGTATTGATGGCCGAAGTCTCCGCGCTGACGTTGACGGTATCGGCGGTCTTCCCGAGTTCGAGCCGCACGTCGAGAGTCGCCGGCGTGTTCACGAGCAGTTGCACGTCGGTGCGCGTCGCAGGCGTGAACCCGGTCTTTTCCACCGTCACTTTATAGGTGCCGGGAACCACTTGTAAGAACTGGTATTCGCCTTGCGGATTGGCGAGCGTTTCGCGATGGAATCCGGTGCTGGTGTTGGTCAGTGTGACCACCGCGCCGGGAATGACCGCGCTATCGGGATCGGTGATGGCGCCGCGCAGCAGTGCGGCGGATTGCGCGAAGGCGCTGAACGCGCCTGCGGAAACCAGTAGAAGAGAAACGAAACGTATGCCACGTAGAAAGTTCATGGCCGCAACTCCCGTTCAAAAGTTGAGGTAATGCGAGAGACGAACTCGCTACACGTGGCGGCACACCACTTCTACGGGGGAGCCCGAAAGCTCGGTGCACCAGGACGGCCTACCACCCAATACGAAGGCTGGTACGCCGATTATCGGGTTACTCGCCGGGTAAGTCAACGGCTGGCGCAATAGATTCTTTTTATCCACTCCACAAGCACCCTACTGAGCCGGGACCAATCACATCTGCTGAGCCGCGACCAAGGCCCTTACTGAGCCGCGACCGCAAGGGAGCGGTGCATTTCGGGCGGAACGACAGATTTTGCAACCGCCTCAATCCTGGCTGCAGCGCGCCAATCGTGGAAGCCGGCTAAAAGCCGGCTGCAGGCAGGATTGCCTGCCCCACTAATTTCAGCGGTCACAGTACTACGCGCCGCTCTGCTGCAACAACTTGGCCACCAGTCCCGTCCACCCCGTCTGGTGGCTCGCGCCCAGACCCTGGCCCGTGTCGCCGTGGAAGAATTCGTAAAACAGAACCAGGTCGCGCCAGTGCGGATCGGTATGGAAGAATTCGTTGTCGCCGTTCACCGGACGTCGGCCGTTTTCATCTTTCAGGAACAGCCGCGAGAGACGGCGCGAAATTTCCGCCGCCACTTCCCACAGCGTCATCATGTGGCCCGACCCGGTGGGGCACTCCACGCGGTATTCGTCACCCAGGTAATGATGAAACTTCTGCAGCGATTCGATCAGCAGGTAATTCAGCGGAAACCAGACCGGTCCGCGCCAGTTGGAGTTGCCGCCGAATAACTGGGTATGCGATTCGCCTGGCTCGTAATCGACGCGGTACTCCTGTCCGCCCGTGGTCAAAACATAGGGATGGTCTTTGTGGAATCGCGAAACGCTGCGAATGCCGTAGGGTGAAAGGAACTCGTTCTCGTCCAGCATCGGTTTCAGCAGGCGCGCAAGCTGCGCCGGAGAAGCGATGGACAGCAGGCGGCGCTCGCCTCGTCCCGGCACCACCATCGAGGCCACATTCTTAGTCAGATCGCGGCGGTTGGCGACGAACCATTCCAGCCGGCGCTTAAATCCCGGGAACTGATCGAGCACCCGCGTCTCCGTCGTCTCGACCGCGAACAGCGGGATCAGCCCCACCACCGACCGCACCCTCATCGGCACGTGTTGTCCGTCGGGCATATGCAGCACGTCGTAGAAGAAGCCGTCCTGCTCGTCCCACATGCCTTCGCCGTCATGGCCCAGGTGATTGATGGCGTTGGCGATGTAGAGGAAATGCTCCCAGAATTTGCTGGCCACGTCTTCATAGGCGGAATCCTCGCGCGCCAACTCCAGTGCGATTTTGAGCAGATTCAGGCAATACATGCCCATCCATCCGGTGCCGTCGGCCTGCTCGATGAAGCCTCCGCCGGGTACGGGCGCGCTGCGGTCGAACACACCGATGTTGTCGAGCCCCAGGAATCCGCCCTCGAAAACATTGCGTCCCTCGGTGTCCTTGCGATTCACCCACCAGGTGAAATTGAGCAGCAGCTTATGGAAGATGCGCTCCAGGAACGCGCGATCGGGCTTGCCGCGGCGCTTGTGCTCCATCTGATACACGCGCCACGCCGCCCAGGCGTGCACTGGCGGATTGACGTCCCCGAACGCCCACTCGTACGCCGGAAATTGTCCGTTGGGGTGCATGTACCACTCGCGCGTCATCAGCAGCAGTTGTTCCTTGGCGAATTGCGAATCCACCAGCGCCAGCGGCACCGAGTGGAACGCCAGGTCCCAGGCGGCGTACCAGGGATACTCCCATTTATCCGGCATGGAAATCACGTCGGCGTTGTACAGATGGGTCCACTGATGATTGCGGCCGAACCGGCGTCCGGCGGGCGGCGGCGGCATGCGCGAGTCGCCGCACAGCCAGTCGCGCACCACGTAGTGATAATACTGCTTCGACCATAGCATCCCCGCGAACGCCTGCCGCATGACGGCGCGCGCGTCGATGCTAAATTCGCGCGGCGTGATTGTGGCATAGAAATCGTTGGCGTCGTCGCGGCGATCGGTCATGGTCTGGTCGAAATCTTCGCCGAAGGGATGCTCCATCGGGCGGTCGGCGAGACGCAGTTCGAGCGCGGCCGATTTTCCGGCGGCGAGCGTGAGTTTGTAGTGCGCCGCAGTCTTGGTTCCGTGACGCTCGGGATTGATCGCCGCGCGATTGCCGTGGACCACGAATTCGCCGATGCCGTCCTTGAAATAGCCCGGCTCGCCGAAGTTCCACAGACGCGGTGCGTTGGTCTCGTTCTCGGTGAACAGGAACTCGGGGTTGTCGTTGGCGTATAGCCAGCGCCGGCCGTAATACGGCTCGTCCAGTTGGATGGTGCACGGCCCGCAGCGCCGCACTTCCGGCCTCTCGTCGGTGTAGCCCCACGACCAGCGATTGCGGAACCACAGCGTCGGCAGCACGTGAAGCGACGCTTCTTCCGGCCCGCGATTGAAAATCTCGATGCGGATCAGAATATCCTCGGGCGCGGCTTTGGCGTACTCCACGAAGACGTCGAAATAGCGGTTCTCCGCGAAGACACCGGTATCGAGCAGTTCATATTCGGGATCTGCGCGCGAGCGCCGGCGGTTTTCTTCCACCAGCCGGGCGTATGGGAATTCGGCCTGGGGGTATTTGTACAGGCACTTCATGTACGAGTGCGTGGGTGTATTGTCGAGGTAGAAATACTGTTCCTTGACGTCTTCGCTGTGGTTGCCTTCATTGCCCGTCAAGCCGAACAGGCGCTCTTTGAGAAACGGATCGCGGCCGTTCCACAGCGCCGGGGCGAAGCAGATGCGCTGATGCCGGTCGCAGATGCCGCAGAGGCCGTCCTCGCTCCAGCGATAGGCGCGCGAGCGCGCGTGATCGTGCGGGAAGAACTCCCACGCCGAGCCCCAGGCGCTGTAATCTTCGCGGACGGTGCCCCACGCGCGCTCGCTTAGGAAAGGCCCCCACCGGTTCCAGTGCGCGCCATGGGCGCGGCCCTCCTCCATCCGGGTGTGCTCGCGGATAATCATGAAATTCCCCTCTTACTACTGAGCCGCGACCGCAAACGAACGGTGCAAGTTCGGGCAAACAATTCTGAGGCACTTGCAAAATTAGATGGATGTTGGGAAGAAGCACCCCTGCCTCGGGAATGGTGAAACAACGTCGAGGCTGCCTGCCTGAGGACCCGAAAAGAACGCGATTGCCGGCGGCCGTCAAGTGTTATCTGTGTGCATCCGTGTGCATCCGTGGCCAATTTCCAAGCCCCCAAGTCTGACTGAATCCGAAGCATCGCGAACTCATAGAACAACGATTTTTGGGCCACGGATCCACACGGATGCGCACGGATAAAATAGCGCCGCCAGCGAGCGGTGCTTTCGGGGGGGCGGACCAGCGAATTCAATCCTGGCTGCAGCCGCCATCCGTGGAATCCGGCTAAAAGCCGGATGCAGGCAGGATTGCCGGCAGGATTGCCTGCCCCACAAATCTCAGCGATGAGTCCGTCTGCATCCGTGGCCCAATAAACTCGGTCGCGGCTCAGTAGCAGCATCAGACGACCATCATACGATGGTCAGGGCATTCCAATTCGATCGCGCCGTAGATGTGGTCCACCAGATCCAGGCCGTGACTGGCCAAAAACGGCAGGATCGAATAAAGCCGCTCCTGCAAATGCCGCTCGGGGAAGATCAGGCCGTAGAGAGCGCTCGCCTCGGCATTGGCGCGGTCGCTGCGGCGCATCGCTTCCCGCCCCACCTTGCCTTCGATCTTGGAGATCTGGTGCGTGATCTTCCGCTTGCTGCGATCGAGCGCGCGCGCCAGCGTGGGGTCGAAGCGCAACAGATCGCCGCGCAGCCGTTCGACGGCGTGGTCGACCGCTTTGGCAGTCTCTCGCATCGCCGAATGTAGCTCCGGCGGCACCAGCCGGGAGGCGATCCGTTCGCGCAGGGCATCCTCCCCAGCAAAAAAGTCCGGAAGCGCGAGCCCATAGCGCATCATGAGCTTGTCGCTGTGCTGATCGAAAATCGTAAATCCGGTGCGCGGCACTACCACCGGCATGCGGCCCAAAATCGAGCTGTAGAGCACCTCGGATTGCGCCAGGTAAGCCGCTTCCGCCGCGCCCATGATGCAGGCCACCGAAGGCAGGATGGAATCCTGCACCACCGGCCGCAGCAGCGCGTTGGGGGAAAGCGATTGGGCGCGATCGCACAGCTCCGCGGTGGAAAATTGCCGGCCGTTCTGTCCGAATTCGCTTCCCGTCCGCCGCAACCCGAGCCGTTTGCCGTTCTCCAGAAGAAAGACGAACGAAGTTTGTTCTTCCACATGCACCTGGGCGTGATAGCCGGCGGCGATCAGTTCGCGGTTGCGCTCCAGCATGCGGCGAGTGAGATCAGCGTGGCTCTCTAAGGTGGCGCGCAAAGCCGGTGCGGCGAGCGCGCGAAACTCCGGGAGCATGGGGTCGAGCTGCGGGATATCGAGCCGGCCAAGAAGTTTGCGCAGCAACTCGCCGAAGGCCGCGCCCATGGTGTTGCCGCCGCGGTAGGTTTCCTCGACGAGATCGGCCACTTCCTCGCCGAACGGCATGCCGCGCAGGGCGGCGCGCAATTCATTTACCGGCGGCGCGGCCAGCGTTACCGTTCCCACGGGTTGCACACCGGCCGATCGCCGCATTTCCAGCTTCACGGGGCGATGTTGGGAATCGAACACCCAGGCGTGGTTTACTTCTGCAAAATCGTGGTCTTCGGTGGCGAACCAGAACACCGGCACGGCCGGAATGCCGTTGGCGCTCAGCCATTCGGCCAGCCGCGCGGCGTGGAGAGCTTTGAAAATCGTATAAGAAGGTCCCGAAAACAGGCCCACCTGCTGTCCGGTAGCCACCACCACGGTGCCCGGTTGGGCGAGGCGCGCCAGAGCGGGGCTGTCGCCATTCTGCTTGCGCAGCGCCGCGACCAGCGCCGCGCGCTGCTCTTCGGAGAACCGGATTTCCGCGGCTGCCGCCCGATAAGACTCCAGGTCGCGCAGGGGATGGCGATAAAAAGGTGCGGTTTTGTCGGGATGATAGAAGATGTCCGCGGCGAGGGCAGTGGTATGAGGCAGTTCTGTCTGGCGGACGCAGTAACAGTGCATGCGGGAATCAGCTTAGCAGATGATGCGGACGATGCGCAGGATTCAAGGCGCCGCTCCGTGAGAGCGCTTGCCTCGGCTCCGACCTAATGAGGGACTTGCAGAATTCATCGTTCAGCGCAGAAAAAGCACCGCTCCCTCGCGGTCGCGGCTCAGTAACCCTAATGAGGCGCGCGCAAGCTCACGCCGGAAATAGATCGCAGGATGCGAATTCGTAGCCGTCGACCAGAAACATGACCACGTCGTTATCGCCCGGCGCCAAGAGCCTACGATCGGCCTCGGCCGCCTTTCCTTCAGGGCTGGCCAACGCCCACTCCGCGGCGTCGGCGTTATCGAAATGAAACGTCGCCATGAGGTGGAACTCGGGACTTTCGAGCGTCCCCTGTACGATCTCGTACTTCCGGAGCCCGGGCAGCAATTTCGCCAGCGGCACGTGCGTTTCAAAATAATGCGCGTCAAACGCCGCCGTATCTTTAGGAGTCCGGTACATCATCACTACCCGAGCCATAAACCAGCCCTCACCCTCCCGAAGGTAACAGCCTCGAGAGGTCGTTGTAGATTACAAACGCCACCAGCATGATGATGCAGACAAATCCGACCTTGAACACCAGTTCCTTGACGTTCAGGCTGAGATCGCGCCGCATGGTCATTTCCACCAGCAGCATGAGAATCGTTCCGCCATCCAGTACGGGGATCGGCAAAAGGTTAAAAATCGCCAGCTGCAAGCTGACCATTGCCATCAGCCCCAGATAAACCGCCGGTCCCATTTCCGCCGCCATTCCCGACTGCTTGATGAGCGAAATCGGACCCGACAGATTTTTCGTGGACATGCGGCGTTCCACCATGCCTTCCAGCACTTTTTCCATCAGCATGGCATTCTTGGCATTGTCGCGCAGGGACTTGTTCAGAGCCTCGGGAAACGAAAGCTTCAGAGTCTTATATGGGACTTGTGTGAAGGCTTTCACGCCGATCATCCAACGCTCGGGACCGTCCCGTTTCGCAAATACCGGTTTCACGTCCAACTGGAAGTTTTTGCCATTCCGCTTCAGCTCCAGGTGGAGAAGCTTGCCGCCGCTGCCCTCGGTGATCTGGTGGAATTTGGCGCTCGAACGTACCGGGTGACCGTCCACCGAAACCAACATATCGCCGTCTTTGATGCCGGCCCTGCCCGCCGGTAGATCGAGGTCGGGATCGCTGAAGACCACTTCGCCGCGCTCGTCCCAGCCAGCGTAACCGCCGCCGCGCGCCTCGTTGAAGACCGGGGTCAATGTGGTGTCGAAGCGATGGCCGTTGCGATCGATGGTGAGATAGAGCGGACGATTGGCGCTGATGTCGACTTTCGGCTCCAGATCGTCCCAGGTGGGATTAGCGAGACCATCCAGCCCGACGATGCGGTCGCCATCCTGGATGCCCGCTTTGGCCGCCGGCGAATCGGGCAGCACGTGGCCGATTTCAGCGTTCGAAAGCTGCTCGAACCGCACCATGTACATGCCCGTGAGGATCGACACGGCCAGCACCAGGTTCATGAAAGGGCCGGCGAAGGCAATGATCAGCCGCTGCCAGCGCGGTTTGGAAAGAAAACTCCGCGGATCGTTGGCGCTTTCGTCGCCGGCGAGTTCGCCCGCCATCTTGACGTAGCCGCCGAACGGAATCAGCGAAAACCGGAAGTCGGTCTCGCCGCGTTTAAAGCCGAACAAGCGAGTTCCGAACCCGAAACTGAAGGCGTCGATCTTGACATCGAACCAGCGGGCGGCGAAATAATGTCCCGCCTCGTGGATGTTGATCATCACGCCGATCAGGATCAGGAACCATATGAAATATTCGATGGTGTGCATACAATCTCAGACCGTCACCGGGCCGGCTGCCCGCGCGGTGATTAATTCGCGCGCGAGCCGGCGCGATTCCCCGTCCATCTCCAGGATGTCGCCGACGGTCCGGAGATCGCGCTCCGGCATCTTCGACAGTGTTTCCGACACAATTTCGTAAATCGCAGGGTAGCTGATTTGCCCCTCGAGAAACGCTTCCACGGCTATCTCATCGGCAGCATTGAGCGTGCACGTCGCGGATCTGCCGGCTTCCTGGCAGCGATATGCCAGTTTGAGCAACGGGAACTTCTGGAAGTCCGGCGGCAGAAACTCCCACGTGCGGGCCTCCGACCACTCGATACGCGGGACCGGCGCATCGAAGCGTTCGGGATAAGTGAGCGCGTACTGAATCGGCATCCGCATGTCGGTCGCCGATATCTGCGCAAGTACGCTGCCATCGGTGTACTCGATCATGGCATGCACCTTCGACTGGGGATGAATCACTACATCCACTTGGGAAGGAGCGAAGTCAAACAGCCAGCAGGCCTCGATCACCTCGAAGCCCTTATTCATCAACGTGGCGCAATCGATGGTGATTCTTTTTCCCATCTTCCATGTTGGATGATTCAGCGCCTCTTCCGGAGTCACGGACTCGAGCTTTTCGCGCGGCGTGTTGCGGAACGGGCCGCCGGAGGCAGTGAGGATCAGCCGCGAGACTTCCTCACGATTCCCGGCCCGCAGGCACTGGTGGGCTCCGTTATGTTCGCTGTCGACCGGCACCAAAAGGGCTTCCGACTCCCGCACGGCTTCCATCACCAGCCTGCCGCCCGAAACCAGCACTTCCTTATTCGCCAATCCGATGCGTTTGCCGCGCCGGATGGCCTCGTAAGTGGCTTCCAGGCCGGCGACTCCGACAATCGCCGAAATCACCGTGTCGACCTGTTCAGCAGTGGCGGCCGCGACGCGAGCGGCATCCCCGGCCAGGAGTTCCGGCCAATCTGCCCGCGCCATTCCCGATTCCTGGAGCTTATTCGATAGACGGCTGAGAGCGCCGGGGGTTCCGATGACTGCAATTCTGGGACGAAATTCCAAAATCTGGGCGGCGAGGAGATCCACATTGCCGCCGGCAACCAAGCTATACACCTGATACCGGTGGCGGTTGCGCCGCACGACATCGAGAGTATTGGTTCCGATGGAGCCGGTGGAACCCAAAAGGGCGAGAGTTTTCATGGACGGCGCCGTTACCCGGGATATCCCGCCATCATATCACGGTGCTGACGCTGCTTTCTTTGGGGGTTTGGCTTTCGACCTCTAATCCTCGCCTTTTTGAGGGGTGCCGGGGAGGATTGCTTCAGGGGTCTTTTTATTAGAGGTTAGTCTCGCTTTGGTGGGAGTTGCCTCCCCGGCTTACTTCCAATAATAGTAGATTCCGTTTTTGGAATCAACAGAAATCTGTATTTTTTTATTCGGCTTGCACCCGGACTCCGACGAGATCCTCTAACACATTGATTGTGGAGCACATATCCTCGTCTCCGTGGCCCGCGGCGATGGCTGCCTGAAAAAGCTGGTGGGTTAAAGAGGTTAAAGGGAGGGGTACTCTCAGTTCCTTCCCGGACTCCAGCATAAGCCCGATATCTTTATGCATCCACTTGGTGGAGAAGTTGGCCGTGAAATCGCGCCGGAAGACGAATGGGGCTTTATAGGCGATCAAACCCGATTTTGCAGCGCTATTGTCGAGGATTTCGAGCATGAGTTTGGGATCGACCCCGCCTTTGACAGCCAGGACCATGCCTTCGTTGAAAGCCATCAGGATGTTGGAAAGAATCAGGTTTTGGGTGAGCTTGGCTTGCAGGCCCATGCCCGGTCCGCCGCAATAGTAGAGGCGCTTTCCCATGGGCTCGAAAAATGGCTTCATTTTCTCGAATACCGCCTGGTCGCCACCGATCATGAAGGTGAGGGTGCCGCCGCTCGCTCCGGGAGTCGAGCCGGTGCATGGAGTGTCGAGAAAATCAACGCCTTTGGCTTTGAGCGCTTGGCCGATTTTCCGGCTCTGGCTCGGACTGATGGTACTGGCATCGGCGACGACTGTTCCGGGGCGGGCTCCGTGAATAATTCCATCGGCGCCGAGGATGACTTCGGTGGCCATCTCGGTGGTCCCGACGCAGAGGAAAATGGTGTCGGAATTCTCTGCCACCTGGCGAGGTGTATCGCAGTATAGGCCTTTCTCTTCGGAGGCGAGTTGGCGCGCTTTTTCGGAAGAGTGGGACCAGAGCGCCACTTCATGTCCGGCGCGGAGGAGATTGCGGGCCATGGGGTAGCCCATGAGCCCGAGCCCGAGGAAGCCAAGTTTTGCCATAGACAACGGATTGTAGCGCAATCGGAGCAATCAGCAGTCAGCGGGGGGACCGCGCCGGGGCGCAGTCCAAAGGAGCCTGTGACAGCGCTGGTGGCCGCGGCGGAAATAAAGGACTTACGAGCCGTCAATGGAGAGCGGTCAGCTATCAGCCTGCCATCAGCCCGCCTCCGGCTCCGCCGGATCAACCGTCGCGCTACGCGGCCGCTTGGCTGATTGCTGAAAGCTTCCCCTGCGCTATGCGAAGAACGCCCGCCACGTGGTGGCCACGAGGGCGTGCGTCACCATACTGGCGCGGATGCTATTGGCTTGGTTCCGCGCGCGGCCGCAGAACCATCCCAGGATCGCGGCCACGAGCGCCCATTTGAAGTTGGGGAACCCGCCCAGCCAGAGATGCAGGAAGCCGAAAATGGCGGAAGTGATCAGCAGGGCGCGGGAGCGGCTCGCGGTCCAATCCTCGATCCACTGTTGCAAAACGCCACGCACGAAGAATTCTTCCGAGAGGGAGGCGACCCACAACATCCCGAGGAAGGTGGCGGCGATGTACCAGGCGGGCTTAGGGGCGGTGAACCGCGCGGCCCGCAACAGGAGCGCGAGCGGAAGTCCGATGGGGATGAAATAGAGGAAATGGAGGAAGCCGATGCGCCACTCGCGGCGGTTGGGGATGAATCCGTAGCCGGTTTCGGGAACGCGGCGTTGGAGGATGAGGGCCATGACGGCGATGGAGATGATGGAGAGATGCGGGATGACGATGATGTTCTTGAGGTCGTGAAACTCCGGATGAAGCGGGGCAAATACGGGATTGAAGTAGCGCCCCAGGAGCACGGCGGCCCATAGCGCCAGGTAAGCGATATCGGCGATTCGCCAGGCCGGCAGGATTACGAACCACAAACTCAGCGCCAGGGCCAGGGCGGCGACGCGAACCAGGCCGGTCCAGGTGAACGGAATGGCGCCCGCGCAACAAGCAAGGTACGGAAGCACGGCGGCGGCGAGGGCGAAGACCGGGAAGCGGGCGCCAGCGAACCGCTCGCGCAACCGGGGAAACGCGGGTGTCAGATAGAATGGGTATTCCAGGAGAAAGGCCGCCACAACCGGCAAAGCCGCCCAGCTTGGGATGGCTCTCGAACGAGCGTACAGAATGCCCGCCAGGCCCAACACGCCCCAACCGATCAGCAGCGCCGCCCGGAAGCTGCCGAGCGATTTGGCCATCGGCCTCATTCTAGCATCGGTGCTGGCCGCGGCCCCGGCATTTGCGCAGTCGGCGGACGATCCGCCGCCGAATGATCCGCCGACGAACTTGGCGAAGCTGGTGGCGCACCGGGAAACCGAGACCATCGCCGAACGGAACGAGTATACGTACCGGCAGACTTTCACCTTGCAGGAACTCGACGGCAACGGCGGCGTGCGCGGGGAATACAAAGAAGTGCGCGACATTATTTTTTCGCCCACCCACGAGCGCAGCGAGGAGGTCATCGGCAAGCCCAGCGATAGCCTGAAGCTCATCAAGCTGACCGAGGAGGATTTTCGCGATATCCGCGAAATCCAGCCGTTGACGCTGAGCGAAGAGCAACTCTGGAATTACGACACCAAAATCCGCGGCGACGAAACCTTGGACGACGTGGATTGCTGGGTGCTTCAGATCAAGCCGCGCCAGATTCTGGAGGGCCAGCGGTTTTTTGAAGGGCTGATCTGGGTGGATAAGAAGGAATACAATATCGTCCGCCTGCAGGGCCGGGCAGTCCCGCAGATTTACAGCAGGGGGCAGGAGAACCTGTTTCCGCGCTTCACCACCATCCGCAAGCCGGTGGACGGCAAGCACTGGTTTGCGACCTTCACCTATGCCGACGACACGCTCGAGTTCCGCAACGGGCCGCAGCGCGAAAAGCTGACGATTGCGTACAGCAATTACAAGCGCTTCAACGTGACCTCGACTTTCACGGTGAAATAGCGGCTGGGCTTAACCTAAATGCTGTTCACTTAACGGGTTGAGCGGGCGGGTGGCTTTTTCCGAGTAATGCGTGACAGGACCGGAGCGCCATTGATAAGGGTCCACGAGCCGGCCCATCGTTCTCTAGCTGCGGCCAGTCGAGCCTCCCCTCGGCGACCAACAGGAAATCGGGCGCTTACTCTTCATGGCGACGGCGTTCACGGGAAGGGCTACTATAGAGCGAGTGTCTCAATGAGAGCCGCCGGTGACGCCGATTTCCTACTGTGCTAAGACACATCCCAAACCGAGAACTGCGTTTACCTCGACCTCAATGTCGAGGATGTTGACCGCGCCGTCTCCGGTCACATCGTTGGCGGGCGGAGATACACCCAATGCCTGATTGACGATGGTTTGCACGTCAGTCAGGCTAAAGCGGTTATTCTGTTGGATGTCGCACGGGTTCAAAACGAATGTATAGGCATCGCTGACAGTAACGGACTCGGGGACCAGGACGTTCGTAGCGCCCGAGGCGACGACCAGCGTGAGTCCGTCCGAGACGCTCGCGCCATAGCTTGCGGTCATGCCGCCATAGAAGACACTTATCGTGTAACTGCCTGCGCCCAATGTGGAGTCGGCGAAGGTGGCTACTCCGGAATTCAGCGCCCCGATTCCTATTGTCGCTGTTCCTTCAAGAAAACTCACAGTTCCAGGGGGATTGCCGGCTCCAGGACTTATCGGCGCAATCGTCGCCGTAAAGGTCACGGTCTGGCCGACGGCCGCGGGGTTGGGAGACGCAGTGAGCGTAGCCGTCGTAAACGCGGTGGTGACATCCTGCCCCACAGTTGCGGCACTCGGTCCGAAGTAAGAGTCGCCGCCATAAGTAATGAGAATGCTGTGGTCTCCCACGATGAGAGTGCCGATACTGAATTTCGCGGTACCGTTGGTCAACGTTGCGGTCCCCAAAGGCACGGTTCCATCTTTGAAGGTCACGGTACCGGTTGGGACATTCGCGTTTGACACGCTGGCAGTCACCGTAACGGTGAAGGTGACTTGTTGGCCGTAAACGGAAGGCGTTTGCGACGATGCCGCCGTCGTAAGAGTCGTGTCACCGGAGATTTTCACTAACCACCCATCTTGCACGCCAGCGAAAGCTCTTTGCAAGGCTCCCGGTGTGGTGACAAAATTGGGGGAATTGGTTGTGCCGGTCACATAAGCATTGTTCGACGTGTCCACGGCGATTGCGGAACCCATTCCTAGACCCGCAAAGAAAGTCGAATAGGCCAGTGTCGAACCGTCGGGAGTGAACTTAGCCAAGAAGGGAGCATTTCCCTTATATGGTTGCAAGGCGTTCACCGACGGGAAATTCCCTGAGTTGGTGGATCCGGTGACATAGGCAGAGCCCGTGGAATCTACGGCGATCCCCAGAGCGAAGTCGCCATCATTGGTGACCGAGTCGCCTCCGCCGAGAAACGTCGAGTAGACCAGTGCCGAACCGGAGGGGTTCAGCTTCGATACGAAAGCAGCCTTAGTCTCAAAGGCGGCGCCGGGGAGCGTCGCCTGGAATGGGTTTTTGGTGGGAAAATCAGACGATTCAGTAAATCCGATTATATACGCGCTGCCGGACGAATCCACAGCGATTCCGAGTCCTTCATCAAATGCGCTGCCGCCCAGGAAGGTACTGTAAATCATTGTGGAAGTGTCCGGGTTGAACTTAGCGATGAAGGCATTCCACGAGCCTGCGAGGGCTGTTTGCAGCGCATTTACGATAGGGAAGTCCGTCGATGTGGTCAACCCAACCACGTAAATGTTTCCCGATGAGTCCAGGGCGATCCCATTACCTACGTCTTCAGATCTTCCGCCCAGGAAGGTGGAGAAGACCAGGGCTGTGCCATCGGCGGTCAGAGTAGTGACAAAAGCGTCCGGGGCGCCGTGGCATGTGGTTTGCGGCGCATTTTGGGTGACGGGGAAATTAGTGGAATTGGCCTGACCGGTTATCGAGGCGCGGCCGGACGAGTCCACCGCGATACCCACTCCCGAATCCGATAAGCTGCCTCCCAGGTAGGTGGAGTAGACCAGCGCGGAGCCACTCGCGTTCAGCTTCGTCACAAACGCTGAGACTTCGCCAGGTATCTTGGGCTGATAGGCGGTTTGCGTGGTTGGAAAATCGCTCGATGCGGTTTGACCGGTGATATACGCATTCCCCAACGAATCCAACGCGATGGCACCACCCCAGTCCGTGCTGCTACCTCCAACGTACGTGGAATAGACCAGAGCTGAGCCGTCCGCTGTGAACTTCGTGACGAAGGCATCGGTGGACCCGCCGCCGAACGCCCCCTGGATGGGATTAACAGTTGGGAAATCGGCCGAGGCTGTAGTCCCCGATACATAAGCGCTGCCGGCGGCGTCTACAGCGATGCCGGAGAAAAAACCGGGGTTATTCCCCTCGATTAATTCTGTCGCGGACCCTCCGAAGTAAGAGGAGTAGACCAGGACGGGATCGATCACCAGGGGCTTCGTATGGTCGTAGGGAGCGACTGCGAACGTCACCTGGTCCCTGCCATGCATTGTGTAGTGAGCTTCGATGGGTTGTCTGCCGTCCGCGCTCTTCTGATATGCGACGGGCTTTCGCAAGCGCACCGTTTCTTTGGAAACAGACAGCACCAAATCGCCGTCCGCGTCGAGCCGGATCGTGCCTGCTCCCGAAAAGCCGAGCCGCGCCGCGGCCGGATCTGCGCCAGGGTTTACTACAACGTCGTATTCAAGCTGCTGCTGGTTGCCGTAGTAAATCAGATCGACGCCGGAATATATGTCCCGGTATCTGACCTTTCCGTAAGTACGGATATTGGTGCGCCATTTCCGAGGATCGTTACCGATGAAGTAATTGACCGCTCCGGGGAGTTGCTCCATCGCAGTGGCCGCCGCCGCGGAATTCGTTCCCAAAAAGTGCATGCGAAGAGTGACGGATTTGGCGGACGGATTACTGACCTTCTTCAGAGCCAGGACTGCCTCCGACGACGTCAGGAACAGGGTATATCCGCGGCCGCGCGAAAGAAAGTCCACTTGGCCGCTTTGTCCTTCATTGACTTCGAAGCCCAGCGGCAGCTTACCATACGCATCCGCGGAGCGCGCTCGGGCGGCGATTCCGGATATCGCTGGCGGACCTGACGGCCTGTGCCCGGCCGTCGCGAAACTACCGGGTGACGCCTTGGCCGCAAGGTTCGGCCGCGCTTTGCGGGTATGGATATCGAGCCCGCCCGGCTTGCCAGCCAGAGCGAATAGAACGACGGCCAGGTACTTGGTTCGAATTTTGTGATTCCACATTTGAAGCCTCGATGCCCTACGAAAAGCTGATCACCACTTCGACGCTGACTAGCTGCCCTCCCGTCACGCCGATGTTTTCAGTAGTGGCTGAGAATACAGTGTCGGTAGAATAATACGTAAAGTTAATTGTGCCAATGGCGACGATATAAGAGCTTCCATAGGTGCAATTCGCCGCCGGGACAAGAAAGCCGCACGTATTGACGTTGGTATAGACCGTGGATACGATACCGGTTGCCGGAGCGACGAAGCCCGCATTGAGCACCAGGGTGTTAATGTGCGGTCCAGTTATGGGGGTACTAATCGTTAGCCCATGGTAGATGTTTGGGCCGTTTGCGTTGGTATCGAGGTTTTCAAATATAAAGCACGGACCACCCGAACAGACGGTTCCAGCCAGTTGAATATTCCAGGTGCCCGTGATAGTTTGGCCCGCCAGAGAGTTAATCAGGGCCGCAGCCCCGGAGGGCTGAAGCGAGTTTTCAAACTCACGGTGCGTGGCCAGAGTGCCGTCGGGATTGCGCACGTCGATGATCCAGTGTCCATGAACCCTGATGCCTTCCCCAAGAGGATCGCCTTCGCTTGCCGGCAGGCCATCCAGCACCTCCGCGTTGGCCCGGCAGGCGGACGCGACCGTGGCGGGATCAAGTACGATTCGCGGCTGAATTTCCGTACGTTGGGTGGATGAAGGCAAGTCCAGGACCGTGGACTCGCCCGCATCCAGTGAGACACGGGAACTCGGACCGATGGATTCGCCATGGTTATCCAGGAACCCGAGCTGGGCGATGCAGGAATGCCCCGAGGCCGCGGAGACATTGAGCCGTAGGGTCTGGCCTGCCGCGACGCCAACCGGTTCGAGACGGCAGGAGCCGCAGTTCTGACCCAAGAGTGATGTACCGGCAAACAACGCACAAACGATGGCAAAGGTTTTCAACATTCCGATTCTCCACACTGCGAATGAGCTCACGAATTCATGTAAGGACGCGCGACAAGCTATGCCGCAGTCGCTGGGATTTTTCCCCGGCCCGGACCTACTCCTTTGGCTGTTTCACTACGAGAAGCCAAACACCGCGGTGACTTGAATAAGCTGCCCCGCTGTGACGCCGAGACTATGGGAGGCAAAAGTAAAGATGGCGTCACTGGCGCCGGAGGTTCCAGCACTGCACTCAAACGGGGTCACGTCAGTGAAGCAAGAATTAAGGTCCGCAACCACGTCAGATATCGTACCGGTCGCCGGAGCTGTGATGTTCCCCGCGAGCACAAATTTGCCGGTGTTTGGTCCCGACGTGGGCACGTAAAACATCAGGTCATTGGAAAACCCGGGACCAGTCGGTAAAAGGTCGATTTGCTCATTTATAAAGCAGCCAGGAGGACAGAAACTTCCTTGCAAGACTATACTCCACGTCCCGATGACGGTCAGGCGCGCGAGAGAAGCGATCAGGGCCTGGGCACCCGCGCTCTGAAGCGAGTTTTCAAACTCGTGGTGAGTCACCAGAGTGCCGTCGGGATTGAGCACTTCGATAGTCCAGTGGCCGTGGACTCTTACGCCTTCGCCCGACCCACGCGACGGCTTGGCGCCGCTCTCGAGCACCGCCGCACTGGCATGGCAGGCGGACTCAAGGGTACCTGGATCGGGCGTCACTCGCGGCTGAATCTCCGCCCGTTCCCCGTGCTCTTTGAGGACCGCGCTGGAAGGCAACTCGACGGCCGTGGACTGGCCGGCTTGGAGCGACACTTGGGCAGCCGGGCCGATGGGGTTGCCAGTCCGATCCACAAACCCGAGTTGAGCGGAGCAGGAATGTTCTGCTGCCGCGGTAACTTTGAGCCGCACCGTCTGGCCGGCGGTGATAGCGACCGGTTGGATCTGACCCCACACAGTTGCGGTGGCAAAAAAAGCGCTAGCGATCGGAACCCTTTTCCACATGGCATCCTCCGAGACAGGTACTAATTCAATGTGGGGGTGGGCGCCAAAGTGTGCCACCGGCAGTGCAAAATATTTTGAGAGAGATTACTTGAGGGGCTTGCAAAATTCATTGTTCCGCAAAAGGCACCGCTCCCTCGCGGTCGCGGCTCAATAGAATAGACGCTGCCGTTTCAGCGTGTGATGAATGAGCCGCGCGCGCAAGCAAGCGGTTCACTGCTAATTTTGCAAGCGCCTCATTACTTGCCTGCGACCAGCCGCAACGGAAAACGCGCGACGGTGGTGGAGGAGCCGTCAGCCTGTGTGGCGGACACTACCATGGCGTACATTCCCGGGCTAAGTTTGCTGGAAGGGATGGACACGCTGATGGAATCCGTAGAGTTGGGGCGGATGCCGTCCTCGCTCCAAATGTCTTCTTCCCGGCTGCCGATCAGCGAGACTCGATACCGGGAATATCGCGTCGCGTCGATTTCGGCGAGAAAGACCATCCAGCGCGGTTCGCCGGGAATGGCGATCGTCTGCGGTTCGGCGGCATCGCGGGTTAAGCTGAGTCCGAATACCACGGGAGCGCGTTCGAGGCTGGCCACTTGAGAGCGGGCGCTTTGCCGCTGCGACAGAAGAGCCGCCAGCGCGATTAGCAGGCCCGCAAACGAGGCCATCGCCGCCCAACGCCATCGAAACCCCGGGCGGTGGCGTTGGCGCGCCGGCTGGACCGTTTCCGCTACCGATTCGCGCACCGCCTGCCGGAGGCTTTTGGCGATCTCGATCTGTTCCTGGCAGGCAGCGCAGCCGATAAAATGCTCCTCGAATTCGGCGCGTTCTGGCGCGGGCATGGTGCCGCGAACATACCGATCGATCAGGTTCTGCTCGTCAATCCCCAAGTGATCCATGTTCGCGCTCAGTCTTCAACCTCACATAGAAGGTGTATGCCGGCAGGCTTTTGTGCCAGTTCATCGATCATGTTTTGCGCCCTCTTCTTCCGACTCGAATATTTTCTTGTACCGCTGCCGGGCGCGGCTAATCACATGGTTGAAGTACACCGCATCGATGCCCAGATCGGCGCAAATATCCGCCTTGTCGTCATCTTCGATATAGAAACGGTAGAGAATCCGGCGGTCCCGATCGGAAGGCAGTTCCGCCAATACCCGCCGCGCCAGGGCCGCGCGCTCTGCGCGCAGTAACCGGTCGAGCTGGCTTGGTTCGGGACTCGGAAACTGGCGGTCCGGCTCACCTTCGTGCCGGCCTTTCAATCTCGCTGCCGACCGAAAATGTTCGATCACCAGATTACGCGCGATTCCGCAAATAAATCCCGCCAGCCGCTCGGGATCGCGCACCTCGCCGGCCCGAACCTTGAGCAGCGCCAGTCGGAATACTTCCTGATAGACGTCGGCGGCGGCAGTTGGATCCGCCAACGATTGTCCGATGATGATGGACACACCGCGGCTATAACGGCGCACCAACTCGTCCTCAGCGGCGAACTCGCCGGCAAGGATGCGCGCCACCAGGCCGGCGTCGCTGGAGTCCGCTACTTCCATTCGCCCTGCAATGTAAATGCCGCCCAATAATAAGGCCTGCTCCAGCGGGAATCTTTCCAGAGGGCGATCTGCGCCCGCCGCAAGGCCGCCGCCGGCCGCAGATTGTCCTTCAACATGCCTTGATAAAACCGGCGCATGAGTTCGGCGGTAGAACGATCGGGCACGGTCCAAAGGCTCGCCACCACGGCCGGAGTTCCGGCGTACATGAAGGCCCGCGTCAGTCCTACCAGGCCTTCGCCGCGGACATCTTTGCCGAGCGCCGTCTGGCAGGCGCTGAGAACCACCAGGTCCGCGTTGAGTTTCAGATTGTAGATGTCCGCTGCCTGCAGAAAGCCGTCGCGTGGCTTTCCGGCCCGGTCCACCAGCGAGAGCACAATGCTCGGCAGCTCAGGGTGAAGAGGGTTTACCAACCCATGCGACGCAATGTGGACATATCGATAGTCGCGCAGCGCGCCGCTCAGCACGGTTGCACGGCTCGCGTCGAAGTCCAGCGCCGAGTATCCCGCGCCGGCGGGAGCCATCGCGAGTATATTCTCGGCTTCGCGGCGTGTAAAGATCAGGCGGTCGAAGGTGGTGCGCCCGAATGCGGCCGCCCGTTCCGGTTCCGGCCCCGTCACGCTGGTGGCTGCGGAATTGCCGGTCACCCGCGGATCGTCGGCCGCAAACACCGGGTCCGCCAACACCGCCACGAGTTTCGAGGTGTTCCTGCCCTCACTCTTTCTTCGCAGGAAAGCCAGCGTGGAGGCCGAAGGCAGATTCACAATCTCGTGGCTGGCAATCAGCGGCTCGCCGGGATTCAAGGGCGACGGCAGCGCGCCGAAGGGAACGAATTGCAAAGAGCCTGCCGTCACAATCACCAGCCGCCTGGTTCCCAATTCTTCGGCTACCGGGCCAAGAACCGCGCGGCTCAGGGCCTCCAAATCGGCCGGCGCGGATTGTGCGGCTTCTCGATCCGTGGCGCTGCTCATGCTTGCGCGCGCGCGTTCGGCGAGCGCATCCAACGTGGAGCGGCCGGGCAAAATGTAACTCCGAAAGCCCGTATGGGAGACCGCCCAGAGGAAGCTGCGCCGATCCCCCGGCGCGTACTCCAGCAGCAGTGTGCCGGCGTCCAGATAATCGCTCCGCAGCCGGCCGAGCTGAAGGGGATCCGGTTGTGCGAAGTTTGCGTATCGCGGGCTCGACGCCAGAATCTTGGCCTCGAGCTGCTGGTACTCGGCGGCGTCTTGCCGGATCTCGGCTGCCACGGCATCCGCGGCGGCGCTCTCTCCTCCCGCCACCAGCAGTTGGATCTGGCGCTCCATCTTGGCTTGCAGTTGCGCCGTCAATATTCGCTCGCGGCCCACCAGCGCCGGGTCCACGCCCTCCTTGAGGCCGCCCCGAGCCTCGCTCAGCAGGTCGAGCAGGGTGCGCGCCCGCGCCCGTTCGGCGGTTTCGAAAGCCTGTACGTCATAGCCGCGCCCCGGATGAACTTGATGCAGGTGCATCAGCGCGTCCTCCAGCGCTTCGTATTGATCCAGAACGGTGGTAAGCCAGGCGGAACGCAGTTCCCCGCCGAGCACGGCGGCGCGGATCTGCTCGTCGATGCGTAGGGCTTCCTCCAAGTGCTGTTTGGCGTGCTCCCAATCGCCATCGTCGTTCTCCAGCATCGCCAAAAGGTACATCGCCCGGTTCTGTTCGAAGCGGTCGCCGATGGCAGCGAGTTGCGCCGAAGCTTCCACCAGCGAGTCCCGGGCCCTCCGCTTGTCGCCGAGGAGGCGGTAGGCCGCACCCATCTTCACCTCGGTAGCCGCGCGCGTCCTGCGGTCGTCGATGGCCGATAACAGTTCGAAGGCCTGCTCGAAATACGGAAGCGCGGCCTTGGCATCGCCGCCCTTCAAGGCCATGGCGCCGAGGCTGTTCAGGATACTCGCTTCACCGCCCTTATCGCTCGCGCCGCGCAGCAATGCCAGCGCCTGGCCATATTCGTCGAGCGCCTCCGCGCGCGCGCCCAGGGTGGCGTGAACCGAGCCGAGTTCGGCCAGCGCCAGCCCCTCTCCACGTTTATCGGAAAGTTCCTGCTGGATTTTCAGCGCCTGCCGGCCGTAGGCAAGCGCCTGTTCGGTGTCGCCAAGCTGCAAGAAGGCGTGAGCCATGGCGGTGAGGACAGTTTCCTCCTGATGCCGGTCCTGGGGTTTGCGCGAGAGCGACAGCGCCTGCTGCAGAGTGTCGAGAGATTTCTGCGGCTGGCCCAGTGTGAGATACAAACTCCCCAGATTCGTCAGCGCGCGGCCCTGGCCCCGGGCGTCGCCCACTTCGCGCATGATCGGCAGCGCCTGTGTAAGAGAGTCCAACGCCTGGTCGAGATCGCCCAGCCGCGCCAGCGAGGTCCCCATGTAATACAGCGTGGTGCCTTCTCCGCGCCGGTCGTGCAGCTCACGCCGCATCGGCAGGAGCTCACGGAACGTATCCAGCGCCTTATAGGAATCGCCGATAGCGTAGTGGATGGTGCCGATGTTCGCCAGCGCCACCATCTCTCCGTGCCGATCGTGTTCTTCTCGTTTGATGGCCAACGCGCCGGTGGCATAGGGAAGCGCTTTACGCGGGTCGCCTATCAACAGGTAAACGGACCCGAGGTCGCCGGAAGCAGTGGCTTCCAGATCCCGGTCGCCGGCCGATTGCGCCAGGCCGAGCGCCAGATCGAGGTACTCGATCGCTTTCTTCGGCTCCCGGAAAGACAAGGCCGTGCCCAGGTTGACCAGCACATCGGCTTCGCCCAGCGCGTCGTTTGCCGCGCGCGCCAGAGGTAAAGCCTTCTGCAGCGTGTCCACGGCCTTCTGGTTTTCGCCCAGCCCGATGTAGACGTCGCCCATGGTATCGAGGGTGTGGCTTTCCTCAGCTTTGTCCCCCAGCGACTCCCAGAGTGGAAGTGTCGCCTCGAACTTCCCGATTGCCTGTTGGAGCGATTCCTTGGTGCCGGCGTCCTCGAGCGCTCTGGCGTCTGCGAACAACTGCTGCGCCCGGATCCTGCTGCCATCGGCATCGGTTGCCGGTCTGAGTTCGGCCAGCCGTAATTCAAATCCGCGGGTGGGAGTGTCCCCGTTGCCGAGCGAGCATTCCAGCAGGAATCTGCCGGGCTGTGTAGCGATTTGCGAAATAGAAATGGCTCTGCTATCGCCTGCGCGATTCGAAATGCTGGCCTCCGCGCCGCCGGGTGCGGTCAGGCGGATATGCAGAGGAAGGCCGTCCGGCTGAATGGCGATGCGAAGGAACTCGCCGGTATGAGCCGCGATCTGCCAGGAATCGGTCTCGCCAGCCAGGAGTTGGCTGTGAACGGGAGCCTGTAAAGTAAGCGGCGGCGCATCCGCCTGAGACTCTCCGTGAACGCCGGAACAGAGGGCAAAAATGGCAGGCAATAAAAGGCCGAAACTGGACCTCGGCTGGGGCAAATGGCGCGGGCTCCGTTTTGTAATTGTACACTCCGGGGTGAAGGACCGGTGACGTCGCCAAATGTATGGCAGATGAAGCCTCGACCTCAGTTTCGCCGGAATCGCTCGGGGCGCAGCGCGGGGGGAGTCTGGAAATTGCAGAACAGGTGCGTATTCCCGATCGCTTTTCCAAAGGATTGTTGCGGCGGGTGCAAGTTCGGAATACCCGAAAGGGCGACTCCGGAAGTTGGCGCCGTGCCCCTCGCGGGCCGGTTCCGTGAAACGTCACGTCCTGGCAGGAGCTTTCTTTGGCGCCGCCTCACCTCCCCGAAGCACTGCCTCGCCTCGGAACCCGGCGCAGAATCAAGCACATGGGCTGACCGGACCTGGTTGGGAACGATAACCCAAGCCGGGGACAGGTTGTTCTGCGCGACATGGATCCGTCAGACCCCCACGACCGGCATGGGGGACAGAGGCCGGGGAGAGCGATCCGGGGGCCCGGGCTTAAGTGAACAGCATTGAGGTTATCCCAGGAAACTGAAGAGACTGGTGTGCGGCAACTGGCCCTCCATCTCCATGGCGGCCTGCAGTTGCGTATTGGCTTCGGTGAGTTCCGAGGCCGCGCTGGGGATATCGGCATCCTGAATGTTGCTGATTTCGGTCTCGATCTGAGTGCTGTTGTTGCTGGCGTAGGTGTTGGCGCCCTGGATCTCATCCTCCAGGTTGCCATAAAAGGCCTGGCTGGTGTTCAGGTGGACGGAGGCGGCCTGGAGTAGGGAAATGGAATTGGTAATGCCGGCAGTGTCGTTGGTGTTGAGCCCGGTCAGCAGGGTGTTGAGGGCATTGAACACGTTGTCGGTGGCGGGGCCGCCGGCGGCAGGATCCTGATCGTCGAAAATCTGCTGGGCGGTCAAAGATGCCTGAAAAGTGCCGCCGGCGGGGTTCTCGATCTGGCGCGTCGAGGCGGAGGTTTGCTGGGTGACGACGGGGTTGGCCTGCGTGGCATCCCAGGTGTATTGCGGCGTCTGATCCTGGTCTCCACTGAAGATGAAAACGCCCTGAACGTTGGTCTGGCTGTTGGCCACCATCTGCTGCAAAATCGACTGCACCTGCTCGGCCAGAGCGGCGCGGCTGGTGGCGGTCGTGGTGGCGGTAGCTCCTTCGGTGGCGAGCGTGGTGGCGGTGTCCATGAGCTGGATGGAGGAACTCAAGGCATTGTCGGCCGCCTGCGCGTTGGTCTGGGCGAGCGTCAGGTTGGCCTGAACTTGCGTGTTGTGCGACTGATTGGCGCGCAGTTGCAGCAGGTTTCCGATCTGATCCGGGGCATCGGACGGGACGGTAACGGCCAGGCCTGAGGATACTTCGTTGCTGGCCTTGGCGATGTTGTTCTGGATTTGATCGATGCCGTTCAGGAATTGGGCGGTTTGGGGATCGAGGTTGCTGATCATGGGAATCCTCAACTGCCGGTGGGCAGCATGTTCATGGTGTCTTCGGTGAGCTGGTCCAGAATGTTAATGAGCTTGGAGCTGGCCTCGTAAGCCTGCTGGAACTGGAGCAGGAGGGTGGCTTCCTGGTCGAGCGATACGCCGGAGACCTGTTGCCGGACGTTCTGCGCCTGCGCCACCGCCGTTTGCTGCGTCTGGACGTTGGCGTTGGCGGTGTCGAGCAGAGTGCCCACGTTGGACGCCATGCCCGCGTAGTATTGGGTGTAGCTGAGGCCGCCGATTTCATCGCCCCCGGACGTGGGATTGGCGAGCTGTGACAGCGCCAGCGCGACGCCGTTGGAAACTTCAGGCGGACCCGGACTGATGGCGGCCAATTGATCAGGCGTGATGGTCGAACTTACCTGCAAGTTTTGGGCGACGCGCGTGGGGTCGGCGTCCAAGGTGAAAAGCGGCACGCCCGCTACCGGCGGGGGCCCGCTCGACTGGTAGCCGTCGGTGAGCAGGGTGTTGACGTGGCTGGCGAACGACTCTGCCAAGGCATTCAGGCTGCCATCCTGCGTCCCGTCGCCGAGATAACCGGGCAGCACTACGTTGGCGGTATTGAGCAGGGATCCGAGCTGGCCGGACGTGGTATCGGCGGTGATATCGGTTCCGTCCGATGCCAGGAGGCCCAGGTGATGCGGCCCATTGGGATTGGCGGCGGCTGGACTTGGGGCGACGGAGCCGACGCTGAGCGCGAAAGCTTGGTTCTGCATGACCAGCGGGGTCTGGCCATTGAGCAGAACCAGCCAGGTGCCATCGGATTGTTGGGTGGCGCTGATGCTGCCGTCGTTGGACAACTGATCGAGGGTGGAGTGAATCTGGGCATCCAAGGCGGCATCGGTGTGGTCGCCGTTCATGATCTGCTGGTTGTAGCCGGCGAGTTGGGTGGCAAACTGATTGACCTGATCGACGGTGGATTGGAGTTGCTGCCCGGTATCCTGCGCCGCGGTTTGGAGGCCGGCGGCGGTTTGCTGGAAAGCGCTGGCTACGGCGGTGGCCTGCTCGATTACATTTTGTTGGGCCACGCTGCTATCGGGCGTCTGGCCCCAAGCCGAGAAGGCGCTAAACAGGTTGTTGAATGCGGCGGTAATGCCGGAATTGCCGGAGATGTCAAATAAGGACTGGATGGAAGTGAGGCTGTTGACATCCTGCTGCGCTTGTCCGAGCAGGGTGGTCTGTTGTTGGACCGCCTGCTCGGCATACTCGTCGCGGGAACTGACCACCTGGCCGGCTTCGACGCCGCCGGGGAACCCCTGGCTGGGATTGAACTCGAGAGGCTCGAAGGTCTGACTCTGCACTGCGTAATCGGGAGTGGAGGCGTTGGCGACGTTGTTCTGGACGACGGACAAGGCTTGAGTAAAGGCGTCCAGCGCGCCGCTCGCGCTCAGCAGGGAGGATGTGAGGCTCGCCATAAGTTCCTATCCCCGGCAGCAGATCCGGCCCTGGCGGGAGACCGCCGCGGGCGCGCCGCTGGCGGTGTAGCCGCCGCTCATGGCCCCCAGAATCCGGTTCCAACCCTGGTAGAAGCTGGCGAGGCTTTCGAGGAGACGGCCAGCGCGGAAAACTTCCGCCCGTAAAGCGCGTGCGAGGGACGTGGCGCCGGACGCCGGAGCGGCTGCGCCCCGCCGGAACTCCTGCAATGCTGCGACCGCGCGTTCGAGCGCGGTCTGGCTGTCTTGGAGAGCTTCGGGGGTGGAAGCAATCAGCAGGTCACAGGCCCGGTGCACTTCCGATCGGGCTATTACGAGCTGTTGCGCGCCGGGCGCGGCGTCCATTTAGCTTGCTCCGCCGAGGGCTTGCGCCACCATGCCCTGGCTGATGGCTTTGGAGTCCGGCTGGTAGGTTCCCGACTGGAATTGCGCCGTCAATTGTTGTACCTTGCCGGCGCGGCTGGAACCGTAGGCGGCCAAGGCGCGGGTCACGCCGGCCAATCCACTGGACAACTCGACGCGGTCGCCGGAGGCGGCAGCTGACTGCGAGGAGCTTGCCGCGGTTTCGCGATCCGCCTTTTGTGTTTCTTGCGCGCGCCCTGACTCGGCGGACGCCGTTCCAGTCAGATCCCGATCATAGATTCTCATGGGCCATTCCTCCCGGCTACCCTTCATATCGGCAGGCGCGGGTGAGGTCTTTAGTGGTCTCAGAGAGCGATTTGTGAATTTTCGTCCTAAAGTGTGGTGGGGTTCCGCCGATGGTTGGGGTGTGAGACCGCGCAAGGAAAAGTGCCTGTTGTGGCTTGCCGGCGAGCCCTTCGATTCGTCAAAATGGCCTTTACTTTCTTTCGGTTACGAAGTCGTTAGCAGCCTTCCTCAGGAGGCCCCGCGGGAACTCGCGCGGCGACCGTACCTGGCGGTGGTGCTGGATTCGCCGGCAGCGGACGAGCGTACGGCGGAATGGTTAGAAACGGTACAGAAGCTCGCCGCCGACCTGCCGGTTCTGGTCCACGATCCGGGCGCCTCAGCCGCCGAGGCGGTTGGCCTGGCTCGCCTGGGCGTCTGGCAGTTTCTGCCGGCGGACCATGAGGCCGCGCCCCTGCTCGACCAGATTTGGGAATCCGATAGCGTACCGGACGAGGCCGCCGGGGAAGACTGGGAGCGGCTGCTGATTGGCGATGGGGTAGATATGCGCCAGGTCCGGCAGATGATCCGGCTGGTGGCGGACAGGCGGTCGACGGTTCTGGTGACGGGAGAGACCGGCACCGGAAAAGAACTGGCGGCGCGCTCGCTTCACCTTGCCAGCCATCGAAAACGCAACCCCTGGGTAGCGATCAATTGCAGCGCGCTGCCGGAGTATTTGTTGGAAGCGGAGCTATTCGGCCACGTGAAGGGAGCATTCACGGGCGCGGTGCAGAATCGCGTCGGGAGGTTCGAGCAAGCCCAGGGCGGCACCCTGTTCCTCGATGAAATCGGAGATCTCGACCCGGCGCTGCAAGCCAAGCTGCTGCGCGTGGTTCAGGAAAGGGAGTTCTCCCGGCTGGGCAGTTCGGAAACCATCCGCCTGAATGTGCGGGTGGTGGCGGCGACCAACCGCGACCTGGAGAAAGCCGTGGCCCAGGGCCGGTTCCGCGAAGATCTTTATTATCGCCTCAACGTGGTCCCGATTCACATGCCGGCGCTGCGCGAGAGGCGGGAAGATATTGCGCGCCTGGCGCCGCACTTCGTCGAAAAGATCTGCCGCCTGGAGGAGATCCCGTCGAAGCGGCTGACGGCGCGGGCCATCGAGAAGCTCTGCGGGTATTGGTGGCCGGGAAACGTCCGGCAACTGGAGAACCTGGTGGAAATGGCGGTTGCGGTCAGCGGGGACCGGGAACTGCTGGACGCGCGGGATTTCCCGCTTCCCGCGGCTTCCGCGCCCCAAGCCGCCGCGATTTCGGGCCCCGTGATTTGCGTGCCGGACATTTCCGTGCCGGATCAGGGAATGGATTACGAGCAGACGCTGGCGCGGATCGAGCGCAGCATCCTGGAACAGGCGCTCGAAAAGACCGGCGGGAACAAAAAAGCCGCCGCCGATATGCTCGGGCTCAAACGCACCACGCTATCGGCCAAGGTGCGCCATCTGGAGCCGGTGGCGCCGAATTGATTAAGCGGTCAGCAGTCGGCTTTCAGCTGTCAGCCAGGCCACGGTTTGCGCCATTACGAACAGCTTGTTTAGCTGACTGCTGATGGCTGGCCGCTGAAAGCTTGCCTACCACAAATAATCTTCGGCGATCTCGCGCTTATCGTAGCCATCGAGCACGTGAACCACGCGGATTTTCTTGAGGGATACCGGGGATAGCTGACCGATGGGGATGTAAATGACGGTGCGGTCCACGCGGGAGGCGATGGTTTTGAAGATGCTGCGCGGCGGTTTGGCGGCCACGTAGACGACGTAGTGATGAATGGAATAATCCAGGGCGGCGAGCAACAGCCGCTCGGATTTCGACTCCGCGAATTCGTAGTCGACGTCATGCCACACGTCGTACATGCGGCGCGGCGGGAGACTCATGAGAAATCCGCCGTACTCGGCGCGTCCGATTCCCGGCCCCACCATGTTGTCGAACGGGAACGTGGAATAGAAGGCCATGTCGGATTCGTTCTGGTTCTCGCCCAGCCAGGTAGTCATGTAGGGATAGCGATTGTCGCGGTCCTCATCGAAGATCACGACGATGGACCCGACCTCGCCGTGTATCTTCTGAAACTGGCGCACGTAGATCTTCCGCTCGTACCATTTGCGGATGGTCTCGCGCATATCGACGCCGTCGAAGAGGGAAGTGGTGAACGGCTCCACGCGCACGCGTTCTTCGGAGAGGATGCTTTTGCCCTTGTGCTTGAGATAGCGGCCATAATCCTCGATCACGAGATCTTCCGGCGGATAGGAGCAGATGCTGGTGCCATCGAGCTGGCTGGCCCATTCGCCCGGGACTTTCTCTTTTTTGCGGGGTTTCAGGCCGTAGGGCCGGAGACGGCGCTTGGTGCTGGGCAGACGGCGGCGAATGCGGATGCGGCGGGTGTCCATCCAGACCTCGTCGCCCGAAATGCGCACCGTGAGCAGATTGGATGCCGTCTGTTGCGGCGGATAGCGGCCGGCGGCCTCCCACACTTCCCAGGCATAGTTATCGTCCGCGACGGCGCGGGCGGCGACGGTGAGATCGAAGATTCCGGCGCTGAGCTCGCTCCCGGCCAGGGCCAGATTGCGGGAGTAGCGCGCCAGCAGGCGGCGCTGCCAGTGGGCGATGCGTTCGCCGGCATTGGCCTCGTATTCCTTTTCGGCCGCGCGGAAGAGGGCGAGCTGGGCGTGGCGGCGGTCGACCAGCGCGTGGTCGGTCATCAGCTTGCGGTAGTTCTCGTAGCGCCACTGGAGGTGCGGATACTCGGCGCAGATTTCGCCCAGAGATTCGGGATGCGGGTTGAGAAGGTCGACCCCTTCGCGGCGCGTGGCTGCCAGCGGCTGGACCTGCGGCTCCTCCATGGCGTCGAGCAGGGGATCGAGGAGGTTGAGCGAAACCACGACGAGAACGCTGGCGGAGGGGTCGGTTCCCTGCAGCTTCCAGGCGATGCCAGAGGCGTGGCGGAAGATTTCGGGGGAGCGCGGCTGGGGATAGACGCGATAGGCCTCGATATAGCGTTCGAGCCCGATGTAGCGGATGGCGTAGGGATCGGGATAGGCGTCTTTCAGGTGGGGGCGGGTGCCCGCTTCCGGGTCGGCGAAGACGATTTCGGCGCCGATTTCGAGGGCGGTGCGAATGGCCTCGGTGAACGGGTCGGCGGGTTCGACGGGAATGTAGACGGCCTGGTCTCCGCCAGCGGCTTCGTCGGGGTAGAAGATCAGTGACATCTCGGGCAGCCGCGCGGCCGCCTGCATCCAGGCTTCTTGCAAGCTGGCAGGCAGTTCGAGGGCGACGCACCGCGGCTGGTCGCGGAGAATGGCGCGCCGGACCTCCTGGGCGAACTCGAGGCGGCCGGGGGCTACCGGAAAATACGTGAAACGCCCGCGCTGGAGGCTGCCGGGGTCAGGAAGCGGAAGGTCGGAGGCTTCGGACATAGCGCAGGGCTTCCTCTCCGAGGACTTCGGTGACGGCGATTTCGAGCGCTTCGGTCTCATGGGTCCGCTGCGTGGCCAGGCTTTTGAGCTTGATGGCGAAGCGGGCCACGTTGATGCCGTCGCGCACGGTGTAGCGTTCGTCGGCGCTATGCGCCAGCTGCAGAAAATCGGTGACGTATTGCAGGATGCGTTCTTCGGCGAAGGGAAGATTTTCGCGCAGGATCTGATACTCTTCGTCGCGCTCGGGAAAATCGATGAAGATCTGCGGCTGCAGGCGCGAGTGGATATACTCGGGCAGCTCGAAAGTGGAGGCGTCGTCGTTCATGGTGGCGACGAGGCGAAAGTTGGGATGGGCCTTGATCTTGACGCCGGCCACGATCGACTCCACGTAGCGGCGGTTATCGAGCAGGGGAGCGAGGCTGGCCCAACTCTTCTCGCTCATGCGGTTGCCCTCGTCGACGATGGCGATGCCGCCGCGGATCATGGCCGTGACCAGGGGAGACGCGACGTAGCGCAAGCTGCCCTCGCCGGCGATCACGGGCGTGATCAGCAGATCTTCGGGGCGGGTGTCCATGGTGGCCTGGAGAATGTAGACGTCGCGCCCCATGCGCCGCGCGGCGGCGTAAGCGAGGGTGGTTTTGCCGACGCCCGGTTTGCCCAGAAGGCGCGGGTTCATGGGCAGATCCTGGTCGTTAACCACCATCCACGCGGCCAGCAACTGCCGCATCAGCTCGTCCTGCCCCACCCATTGCACCGCCAGTTCGTCCGGATGGGCGAGGTGCAGGGTAACCCCCTCGATCTCGATCGTCATGCTATCACCCATTATCGGCTACTCGGGCGGGCGAGCATAGCGCCTTTCACGGATGGCGTCCAGAAAGCGCCGGGGGCGACGGTCGCGGTGGTCCGAATCAGAGGTGGCCGAGGACGATGCGGTGCACTTTGATCAGCAGATCGACTTCCTGGAGGGGAACTTCCAGAGCCGTGGCGATCCGCTCCGGAGCATCGCCCTTACGGTGCATCCGCAGCGCCTGCGAGCGCTTGGTGAGGTTCAGGCCGGCGAGCGGCGCGGCCGGCGCCGCCGCGGGTTGGGGTTGATGCTCCAGATCCGAAATCCGTCCAGCGTGGGCATCCAAAGCGCGTTCGAACGCGGCGATGGCGGCGTGGAGTTCGTCGATGCGCGCCCGAGTGCGCTGTTCCAACACGTCCGCGAGCGCCTTGGTCCGCCAAGTGGCGAAGAAACTCACTGCGATGGCGGCGATGGCCAGGACCGCGGAAAAACCGAGGAGGGGCACGACCGGGTTCATCGCACGCTCCTCAGGCGATCCTGCCGGCTGATGATGTGCTGAATGCGGATGCCGTAGTTGCCTTCCACCACCACCACCTCGCCGCGCGCGACCAGGCACTGGTTTACGAGCACCTCCACGGGATCGTTCAAGCCGCGATTCAATTCGACGATCGATCCCGTAGTCAGTTTCAGGACCTCTTTCATGGGCAGAAGGGCCTTGCCGAAAGAGATGCTGACGGGCAGATCGACGTCCAGCAGAAGATCCATGTTGCGCGACCGTGCGGGGGCGGGGATTTCCAGGGCGGCGCTGACTGGGGGAGCCGGCGCGGCGGCTTCGGGCTCGGCCGGCGGCGCGGAAATCAGCGCCACGAGCTTGGGGTTCAATGCCACCAGGAGGTGGGAACCGGGCTGGGGCGCGTCGGGGGTGGTGAAATCCAAAGTGACGGCGGCCCATTCGGTCAAGGTCGCGTCAACGGGCCGCTCGCCGCCGTTTTCGGTAGTGACTTCGCGGTGGAGGAGACTGCCGATCGACCGCGCCACCACGGCGAGCGACTGGCCGAGAATCTCAAACCAGGTGTTCTTGGCCTCCACCGTCTCGACGGTCTCGAGGCCGGCCGCTTTCAGGGTGAGCGCGCCGGAGTATTCCCAGGAGCTTTGCGGCGCGCCGATCCACATGGCGGCTTGCGGGTCAAGCTGGAAAGGCTGCTCCCACCAGAGGAATTCCTGTCCGCCGCCGACTTCCGGGAGCGGTCCGCTGGCGGCTTCCCAGCGCACACTGGGCCGCTGATCGGTCATCGACTCCAGCACCTGCGCCAGGCTTTCGGCCCAGCGATTCAGGAGCAAGCGCGCGTTCTCTACGTCTTTCCACGGGGCGCTCATGCGGTCACCATTCCCCGGCTCGCCGGCCACTGATCGGCCATGTGCGCGCGCAACCGCAGAATCGCCTGCGATTTCAACTGCGAGATACGCGATTCATGCAGGTTCACGACCTGGGCGATTTCGCGAAGCGTCAGTTCCTCGGTGTAATACAGGCCGAGGACAGTGCGTTCCATGGGGGGGATGCCGTCGATTCCTTCGGCCAGCAGGCGCTCCAGTTCGGACCTCTCGAGCAGGGTGGAGGGGAGATTGTCGCCGTTGTCCGGCAGATAGTGCAGCAGATCCTTGCCCTGGTCGCCCGAGGTGTACTCCAGGCTGGCGATGTTCAGGCCGCGAATCTCCACCAGCCATTCGTGATACTCAACCAGCGAAATCTCGAGTTGCGCGGCGATTTCATCCTCGGTGGGAACGCGCTGGAGGCGCTGCTCGGCGGCGGCGATCGCCGCTTCGATGCGTTTCGCCTGGCGGCGCTTCTGCCGCGGCGCCCAATCGAGCCCGCGCAAACTGTCGAGAATGGCGCCGCGGATTTTGTATTCGGCGTAAGTCTTCAACTTCACATTGTGAGAAGGATCGAAGTTGTCGATGGCGGCGATGAGCCCGACCACGCCCGTCGATACCAGGTCCTCGAGACTGATGTTTTCGGGCAGACGCTCCTGGATCCGCCGCGCGATCAAACGCACCTGCGGCAGATGCTGCAAAATGAGTTGCTCCCGTTCCTCGTCACTGGTCATGTCACACACCGCATAAGGCGCGTCCAATCCCGCACGTCATCGATTCCTAAGCCGCCGACAGAGCTTCGACGGCGGCGCCGCCGAGGATGAGCTCGGCCACGCGGCCTTTGGCGGCCGCTTCCAGATCTTCCGGAATTCGCTGCCCGGCCGTGAAAAAAGACAGCGGCTTGCCGGTCCGGACACACTCGTTCAGGATCGGGCCGTAAGACACGGTTTCATCCAACTTGGTGAAGAGGATCCGCTGTGGGCGGAAGACCTCGAAACCATCCATCACACGGGATAGATCGGCGGATTTCATGGAACACGACACGGTCAAATGCGTGTCGATGTCTTCCCGGCTGGAGAGAAACTGCGCCAGAGTGGAGTAGCCGGCCATCTCGGCCGGCCCTAAACCCGGGGTGTCCAGAAAAATCAGTTCCTTGCCGCGATTCTCTTCCAGGGTTTGCGCCAGGGAGGCCACGGTTTCCACCAAGTGGAAGCCGGCTCCCAGGATGGCGGAGTAAGAGCGCAACTGCTCGGCCGCCGCTACCCGGTAGGTATCGATGGAGAGCAACATCACGGGCCGGCGCGCCGCCAGCCCGTAATTCACGGCCAGCTTGACGAGGGTAGTGGTTTTGCCGCAGCCGGGAGGCCCCACCAGCGCGACGATGCGCGGCCGCGCGTCTCCGCGGCCGAGGGAGGGTTGCACTTTTACGCGCGCCTCCAGTTGTTCGACGAGCGCGCCGCGAAAGGCGGAGGGCGATTTCGCGCCGCCAGCTCTGGAGAGGCGGGATTCGGCGCCCTGGACGATCTCGCGAGCCAGTTCGGGCGATACCTCGGCCGCGGCGAGAGCGGCATAAGCGTCGGAGGCATCGGCGCTGCTATCGCGCCAGGTGGCCGGCGCCAGGGCGGAGCGGTTGAGGGTCCGGCGCATGCCTTCCAATTCGCGCTTCAATTCCGCCATCTCCTGCGCCAGGCGGTCGCTGTCGGGCGAGGATGCTCTGGCTGGGGGCGCGGGCGGGTCCGCTTCGCCGCCAGCAGGCGCCTCACTTACGAAAACCACCTCATAAGTTCCCAGGTGACGGGTTTCGATGGAAGACTTACGGCTGTTGACCAGCATGGCGTCCGGCCCCAATTCCTGCCGTGCCTGCGCCATGGCGTTTTCCACCGAATCGGCGAAGTAAGATTTCAGTTTCATAGTGGACGCGCTCCTTTGCATGGATCGGCGGAATGGCTGGTTTTCTGTAGACAGCAAATCATGCGATGGTTCCCAGGGTTTGCACGCGCACTCCCGGCGGAATTTCGTTGTGCGCCAGGAAGAACAGGTTGGGCGCCGACGACTCCGTCATCTGGCGCAGGAAATAGCGCGCTCCGGTGGTGGTGACGACCACCAGGGGGGCTTCCGGCGCGGACACGCGGCTCACAATGCGATGGACGATATCGCGGCCGGTCTGCGGCGCGATGGCGATGTGGCTGTTCTGCTCACTGTGCTCCACCGCCGTTTCCACGGCCTGCTCGATGGAAGGATCGACGAACCACGCCGGCAGTTCCCCCTGGCGATTCAGGTAGGGTTTCACCACCGAGCGCCGCAGGGCCTGGCGCACGTATTCGGTAAGCAGCACGGGATTACGCGTGGAAGCTGCCGCTTCGCCCAGAGCTTCCAGGATCGAAACCGCGTCGCGGATGGAGACGCGCTCGCGCAGCAGGTTCTGCAGCACGCGTTGGACTGAGGCCAGGGGAAGGAGCTTGGGGACGAGATCTTCCACCACTTTGGGGTGCTCCACGGCCACGCGATCGAGCAGCCGTTTGGTATCCTGCCGCGAGAGCAGTTCGTGCGCATGGCGGCGGATGAGCTCGGCGAGGTGCGTGCCGAGGACGCTCACCGGATCGACCACGGTGTAGCCGGCGTTGCGCGCGCGCTCGGCGCGCTCGCCCGGGATCCACACGGCGCTGATGCCGAAGGCCGGCTCGCGCGTCGGCTGGCCTTCCAGTTTGATCTGCGTCTGGCCGGTGGAAATGGCCAGTTCGCAGCCCTGCGGCAACTCGTAGCGCGCGATTTCCACGCCCTTCATGGAAATCAGGTACTCGCGGCTGCGCAGTTGCAGATTGTCGGTGACGCGCACCGGCGGGAGCATGTACCCCAGCTCCGTGGCCAGTTGCTTGCGGATGGCGGCGATGCGGCGGAGCAGCGCGGAATCCTGCGCCCCTTCCACCAGCCCGACCAGCCCGAGCCCGACTTCGATGGCCAGGGGCTCGACGCGCATCAGTGCTTCGACGTTCTCTTTCGCCGCCGGTTTCTTCTCCGACGGGGCGGCGGTGGCGTTGGTCTCGCGCTGGCGCAACTTCCAGCCGGCGGCGCCGGCGCCGGCGGCCATTAGGACGAAAGGCAGCTTGGGCATTCCGGGAAGGAGCGCGATGGCGCACAAGACTCCCGCCGCCAGCAGGAGGGGGCGCGAGTTGCCGAAAATCTGCTTGTGGAATTCCGCGCCCAGGCGCGCGTCGGAACTGGCGCGGGTGACGATGAGGCCGCCCGAGATCGAGATCATGAGCGCGGGGATCACGGTGACCAGGCCATCCCCGATGGTGAGCACGGTATAGGTCTCGAGCGCCTTGCGGAATTCCATGCCGTGCTGCAGCACTCCGATCAGGAAGCCGGCCACGATGTTGATGCCGGTGATGAGGATGCTGGCCACGGCATCGCGCTGCGTGAAGCGCGAGGCGCCGTCCATGGCGCCATAGAATTCGGCCTCGGTGGCGAGCTGTTTGCGGCGGCGTTTGGCTTCGACTTCGTCGATCAGACCGGAGTTGAGGTCGGAATCGATGGACATCTGCTTGCCCGGCAGGGCGTCGAGGGTGAAGCGCGCGGTGACTTCCGAGATGCGCACCGCGCCGTGATTGATGACCACATACTGGATGGCGATCAGCACCAGGAAGATCACCGCACCGATGACGTAGTTGCCGCCGACCACGAAGCTGCCGAACGCGCCGATCACATCGCCGGCCGCGGCCGTGCCGGTATTGCCGTTGAGCAGAATCAGGCGCGACGACGAAATGTTGAGCGAGAGGCGGAAGAGGGTCAGAAGCAGCAGGGTGGTGGGGAAAGATGTGAACTCGACCGGGCGCACCAGGTAGAGCGCGACCATCAGGACGGTCACCGACATCAGGATATCGGTGACGATCAGCAGGTCGAGCACGAAGCTGGGCAGCGGCGTGATGAGCGCGATGACGATGCCCAGGACGGCCAGGGGGACGGCCAGTTGGCTGAGTTCCTCCAGGGGCAGGGTCCGCATCCAGGCGGGGAGCGCGCCCGCGGGGGCGATGGTCTTGGCTGGGGTCATAAGATTAGCCCGGCAACCTCCCGTGCATGAGTTTGTAGATGTAAGCGAGGATCTCGGCAACCGCGCGGTAGAGGTGCGGCGGAATCTCCTGCCCCACTTCCACGGACTGATACAAGGCGCGCGCCAGCGGCGGATTCTCCACGATCGGCACCTGGTTTTCGATGGCACGCTGGCGGATACGCTGCGCCAGGTAATTCTTGCCCTTGGCGATCACCAGCGGCGCGGCCATGCTCTCCACCTGGTAGCGGATAGCGACGGCGTAGTGCGTGGGATTGACCACCACCGCTGTGGCTTTGGGTACGTCCTTCATCATGTTGCGCCGCAAGCGTTCGCGCTGCAGGCGGCGGATTTTGGCCTTGATCTGCGGGTTGCCTTCGATGTCTTTGGCTTCCTCTTTGATGTCCTGCTTGCTCATGCGCAGGTCCTGTTTGTAGCGGCGCATCTGGCGGATCAGGTCGACACAACCGAACACCAGAAATACGCCGGAAGCTTTCCAGAAGAGCTCCATCAACGACCCGCCGAGCAAGCTCCAGCCGACGGTTACGCTTTCGAGGGGCAGCGCCAGAAAGGCTTCCAATTTGTCGCGCACGATAGCGTAAACCGCCCACAAAAACACCGGCAGCAGGATGAGCGACTGCAGGAGCATAGGCAGGTTCTGGCGGGGCAGTTCCTTGATTTTGGCAAGCAGACTGAGGCGCGAGACATCGGGCGCGAGCTTGTTCCAACTGAATCCGAATCGGGTGGTGACCAGGCGGAACGCGAGCGTCGCCAGAGCCACCGCCAAGCCGCCCAGCGCCAGCGGAAGCAAGTGCTTCCAGGCTATCTGCCAGGTGATATGGAAGAGGCTTTCGGGAGAAAGCTCGCGGGTGAATGCCATGGCGAGGAGGGAGCGCATGCTGGCGCGAAACTGCGTCAGCCAGGCGGTGCCGCCGGCAGCCAGGAGCGCCAGGAAGGCCATGAACTGCAAAGCGCCGACAAATTCGCGGGCGGCAGGAAATTGTCCTTCTTCGCGGGCCTTTTCGACGCGCCGCTGGGTGGGTTGTTCGGTCTTGCTTTGGTCCGCCATGCCGCGTCATATCCCGAGCATCTGGCAGGCGGCCGTCCAGGCCTGCCCGCTGAACTCCCACAGAACGCGCGGGAAGAGGATGGCGATCCAGCTCAGCACCAGGAGCGCGGTAAGCATCTTGGCAGGAAACGCCAGCGACAGCAGGTGCAACTGTTGATTCAACCGGCCCATCAGGGCCAGGGCGAAATCCACCATGAGCAGCAAAGCTACGACGGGCAATGCCAGCCGCACTCCCACAGCCAACAAATTGGCGCCCAGATGAATCATGGGCTGGACGGACGCGGGTTTGAATACGTAAGCTCCGGCCGGAATTTTCTCCAGGCTTTGGGCGAACAGGCGAATGATTTGGCGGTCGAGCCCGAGGGCGAAGAACAGCATGCCGGCGAAGAGTTGGGCGATCACCAGCAGGATTCCGGAGTCAGCCTCGGTGGTGGGATCGATGGTGGAGGCGTAGGCGTACCCCGCGGGCAGACCCAGAATTTGCCCAGCCAGCGCGAAGGCTTCCATGACGATGGCGACCGAGACCCCGATGGCCACGCCCACGGATGCTTCCGCCGCCACCCAGCCAGCCAGGCGCATACCGGTTACCGCCTCCGCATTTACGGCGGGCCAGCGGCTGTAGAGCGCCAGGGTCATACCCAGAGCCAGGGCGATGCGCGCCGGCTGCGGGCCGGCAGTGATGCCCGGCAGCGGCACGAAGACCAGGGCTCCGGAGACGCGTGCCAGCACCAGCAGAAAGGCGTAGAGCGTGGCGAGGGAAAGCACGACGTTAGCGGGCATAGCGTCCCAGGTCGCCCAAGACCGACGCGGCGTAGGCGATGGTCCTCTGCAGCATCCACGGCAGGAGCAGCAGAATGGCGGCGAAAAAGGCGATCAGCCGCGGGACGGTATTGAAGGCCGTGTCCTGCATGGAGGTGGCGATCTGCACCAGGCTGACCGCGATACCGGCGAGGAAACCGATGGCGAGCAGCGGCGCCGCCAGCCAGAACGCCGTCATCAAGGTGTCGCGAATGATTTGTACGACGGAATCCGGTGTCATTGGTAAAAACTCTTCATCAGGGAACCGATCACGAGATTCCAGCCGTCCACCAGGACGAACAGCAGAATCTTGAATGGCGCGGAGACCATCACCGGAGGCAATTGCATCATGCCCACTGAGAGAGTCACCGAGGCGACTACGAGATCGATGACCAGGAACGGCAGGAACAATACCGCTCCGATCTGGAATCCGGTTTTCAGTTCGGACAGGATGTAAGCGGGAATCAGGACCTGCAAATCCAGGTCGGCGGGCGTGCGCGGCGCGGGTTTGTGGGCGATCTCGAGGAACAGACGAATGTCCTTATCGCGGGCGAAACGGACGAGGAAGGCGCGCAGGGGAACGGCGGCCTGATCCATGGCTTGTTGGGTGGTGATCTGCCCGGCCTGGAGCGGTTCCCAGCCCTGGTGATACATGTCGGCCGCGACCGGCTGCATGATCACGATGGTGAGGAACAGCGCCAGGCCCACCAGCACCTGGTTGGAGGGCACGGTCTGCGTTCCGAGAGCCTGCCGCAGAAAATGCAGCACCACCGTGATGCGCAGGAACGGGGTCATGGCCATGATCGCGCCGGGGAGCAGCGTGAGCAGAGTCAGGGCGATGAGAACCTGCACCGGCATACTCAATCCGGAGACGCCTTTTCCGGCCGATATGCCTAAAAGGGACAATGGTTCGTTGTTGGCGGCAAAAGCCGGCAGCGACGCGCCGGCCAGGGCGGCGAGACGGAGAATCCTCATCGCATTTCCTCCCCGCGGCGTTCGGAAGCTCCCGGCGGGAGGCTCCCGACCAGCGAGCAGCCGCCCGGCGAAGAGGCCACCAGGAGCGAGGTTTCACCCCAGCGGATGAGATACAGCGTGTGGTGCGGCCCCAGGGGCAAACGTTCCAGACACTGCAACCGGCGCGCGGACCCGGCTCTAGCCGGCAATCGGCCGCCGATGCCGCGCCGCCGCAAAAACCACAAGGTCAGGGCCAGCAGAAGCAATACTCCCGCCACTGCCGCTATTTGCCCAAGTTCCACCATGGAATACGTCCTCAGTCGTCACGGAAGTCGGTGATGCGCACGCCGAGCGTGTTCTCGATCACCACGATTTCACCGGAGCCGCAGAGCACGCCGCCGATGTAGATGTCGATGTTCTCGCCGGCGGAGCGCGCGGTTTCGATTACCGTACCTTCTTCCAGGCGCAGTACCTCGCGCGCGGTCATGATGCGCCGGTCGAGTTCGACTTCGATTTCCACCGGGACGTCGCCCAGCGGTTCTATTTCTTCCTGAGGAGTCATCGGCACGATTTCCCGATTGCATTAGGGCCGATTCGGCTTTGATCTAAGGTGCTACGCCGGCACGGCTATGCCTGTGGAATCATCGGCACAATCGAAGCGCCGGTTTAGGTGGCGATCAGATTGATCGTGTCCTGGCTCAATTGATCCGCGGTGGTGACCACTTTGCCGTTCGCCTCATAACCGCGCTGGTACACGATCAGGTTGGTAAACTCGGTGGCGATATCCACGTTCGAGGCTTCCAGGGACGCACCCTGGATCGTGCCGCGGCCCCCTGTTCCAGGCACGCCGATGTTGGGCGCCGCGCTGCGCGAGCTGAGCATGTAGTTATTGTTTCCGACGGCGACCAGGCTGTCGGGATTGGCGATCGACGCTAGCGCCACCTGGCCTACGGTCACCTGCTGTCCATCGGAGTACTGCGCCAGGATCGTGCCGCCATCGCCCAGACCGACGTTGACCAGTTGCGATGCCGCCTGTCCATTCTGGTTGGACGTAGAGGAGGCGGAGGGCTGGTTGAATTGGGTAATGGTGCCGCTGCCGTTGGCGTTCTGGAGATTCCAGGTGATGGTGCCGCCCGGAGTGGCTCCATCGGCAAATTGCGGCAGGGTGAATACCACGGGATTGGTGGTTTGCGTAAAGTCGAGCGTGCCGTTCGTCTGGAATACCAGGTTGCCGGCTCCGATTTGCGCCGTGGTGGGGTCGGTGAGATCGGCGCCCGGCAGGGCGGCGATGTAGCTCCAGTTATTGGGGGTGGTCTCGGTGAACGTGAGGGTCAACTGATGCGCCGTCCCCAGGCTGTCGTAAACCGTGAGGGTGTCGGAAAAATTCGTGCCCGTGGTTGCCGCGGAATTGAGATTGAGGGAGGCGCTCATGGTAGTGGTGGCGGCGGGAGGTTGCAGCGTGCCCACCGGCACTATGATGTTGCTCACCGGTGCGTTGGTGTCGATCGCGCCGTTGGCGCCGGCGTTCCAACCCTGGACATAGTCGCCGTTGGCGGTCATCAGATTGCCGTTGGCGTCGGTTTGAAAATCGCCGGCGCGCGTGAAGTCGGTGTTGCCGCTGGTCGGATCCTGGACGAGAAAGAAGCCTTCGCCGGAGATGGCGCCGTTCAGCAGCCCGTCGGGAGTGGTCTGGATCGCTCCCTGCGAGAAATTGGTGATGGTAAGCGGCGTGGCCGTGCCAAACCCCACCTGGGTACTGCCGAGACCGGCTCCGAGAGATTGCGTAACCAGATCGCTGAAGCTCATATCGGCGGTTTTAAACCCGGTGGAATTCATATTGGCCAAATTGTTCCCCACTACGTCGATGGCGGTGGAGGTTGCGTTTAATGCCGAAAGTGCGGTTGAAAATGAAGTGAACATAAGTTCTCCGTTAATTTCCCGGCGCCGCAGGGGCAGCGCTGCTGTTGTTGTTGCTGGTTAGAGAGGCCACAATCTGATCCACATCCTGGCGGATGGCCGTGATGTCCTGCCCCTGATTCATGGACTGCTCCATGGTTTGGAACTGGGCCAGTTGCGTGACGAACTGCGTGCTGTCCGACGGGTTGGTCGGATCCTGGTTCTGCAGTTGCGCGACCAACAACTGCAGGAACATGTTTTCGGTAACCGGCGGGGTGGTTGCGGTGGCGCTGGCACTTGAGCTGTTGGCCGCCGAGGCGCCCGATCCGGACGTGGTTTGCGTAATGCTGGGACTCATCTGTGATTTCCTTTCGATGCCGGCACGGCGGCGCGGCCTAGCGAATCGATGACAATAGCCATGCGAAGTCTCTTCCGGGTTCGCTTTGTGGTGCGGGCCCCGGCGAGTTCGCCGGCGCCTTCTGTCTCTGCTCCTCGGGATCGCGTTGCTGTTCGCGCCCGTTCTGGCGATACTGACTTTGGGAATCCTGGCTGGATGCGGCGGCTTGGGGCTCGGCCATGCGTTGGCGCTCGCCGCCGGCTGCCGGCTGCCAGGTTGTGGCGCGGTATCCCGCCTGCTCGAGGCGCGTAGCCAGCGCCGGCAGGTCCTCACGAAGTTCGCCGGCCAGGCGGCTGTCGGGAGTGCGGACCGCTACGAATACATCCCCGCCACGCTCCGTTACGCGCACCTCCACTCGCGGTTCGCCCTCTCCGGCGAGTTGCAATTTGATATCGTGCGCGGCCGCGGGTGCGGCTACCGGGCTGGCGTCCGGTTGCGGAAGCGCAGTTGGCGCCTGAGGTTCGGCGGGAGCGGCGTGGCCGGCGGGCGGGGCAGCGGCCGGCGCCTGGACCTCTTGTGGGGCCGCCATGGGAGCGGCCGGCACGTGGCTGGCAACGGCGATTTCCGGGGCTGGCGTGCTGCTCGCCGGCGCATTGTGCGACGGTTCGGGATCTTCCTCGCGGGGTTTCGCAGCGTCGGTTAGCGCCGGCCGCGGGTTGGATGGCGGGGGAGACTCGGAATCGCCGGATGCCGGTTGGGTAGGCTCCGATGGCGGCTCCTCCGCTTTGACCGGCGAAGATTTCGGCAGTGCCGCGGAGGGCGCCGGTTCCGAGAAGTCCGGCAGGGGTTTCAACTGTACGGCAAAGGCGAGGCCCGGCGGCGGTTCCTGCGGCGGGGCGCCGTTGTAACTCGCCGGCGGCGCAGGCGATGGCGCCGATGCCGGTTGGCTTGGCGGCGCCGGACGCGCTGAAATTGCGGCCGGCGCTGGCGTTGGTTTGGGGGACGGGGAAGCGTCCAAGGTTGCCACGGCCGGGGCGGCGGGCGGCGCTGGAATCGCTTGCACCAACGGGGCAGGATCATTGCCTACTGCGGCGGAGGCGAGGGCATCCCGAGCCGCGGCGGGCGGCACGGCGTCACTGGGTAGGCTCGGCGCGGCCGTCTGGCGTTCCTGCTGCAGCTCTGTAGCCTGCTTTTGGGTGGCTGCATGCGGTTCCGGGGACGAAACCGCGGAGGGCGTGGAAGCTAATGCGAGGGATTCGGGCAAGGGTGGTGCGGCCTCGGCCATGCCGGCTGGCGGAACGGGGGCAGGTCTGGCTTGGGGATTGCCGGCATTGCGAGGCTCCGTGGCCGGGGCAGATAGTTCGACGCTGGCCTCCACGGGGGCGGGGGAGGGATGCACGAATGCTCCCACGGTAAGCCTGGTGGGGGCGACGGGCGCTTTCGCTGAGGGAAGAGCAGGGGCGCTTGGCTGGGCCGGTTCGCCGGGGATGGGCAGAGGAACGGTTGGCGGAGGCAATTGCGGGACGGCGGGTGCTTTCATCGCGGGGAGAGCAGAGGAACTTGGCTGAGCGGGATCGGCGTGGACGGGCAGAGGAACGGTTGGCGGAGGCAATTGTGAGGCGACGGGCGCTTTCGTCGTGGGGAGAGCGGGGGAACTTGGCTGGGCCGGTTCAGTGTGGATAGGCAGAGGAACGGTTGCCGGAGGCAATTGCGGGACGGCGGGTGCTTTCGCCGCGGGGAGAGTGGGGGAGCTTGGCTGGGCGGCCTCGGCGTAGACGGGCAGAGGAACGGTTGCCGGAGGTGATTGCGGTGTGGTGGGTGCTTTCGTCGCGGGGAGAGTGGGGGAACTTGGCCGGGCCGGTTCGGTGTAGATGGGCAGAGGAACGGTTGCCGGAGGTG
>Ga0181538_10000618_pt1 | contig 42221 bp, 47 predicted proteins | sample PEATcosm2014_Bin_40_FD_119773 | JGI IMG/M metagenome (GOLD analysis project Ga0181538, IMG submission 119773) | Peatland microbial communities from MTU Mesocosm Facility, Houghton, MI, USA - PEATcosm2014_Bin23_30_metaG | ecosystem: Environmental > Terrestrial > Soil > Wetlands > Peat | place... | reverse complement strand
TCTTGGCCTTCGCGGCGAATGTGAATAAGCTATGCAAAAGTTGGCGCGGATGAATTATTCGAATCGGCAGCCTTCTGACACGCTTCAGGGAAATACTTTATCCAAGCTTCCTGTTCTCTTCGCTGTCGCTCTTGGACATTCTTTTTAATCTGGGCTTTTATGGCAGCATCCAATTTTTCGTTTTCTTCATTAACGAATTTAATCCATTGTTGTCGTTTCTCATCCGCAGAGGTCTTCGTTAACTCCATAACAGTAAATGCACAAACGACTCCAAACGCTGTGAGCGCTTCAGAAAGACCTGCATGCACATGACTGAACATTGTCAGTGATAATACAGATATGGTTAGGTATTTTTTTAATGTTGACATAGGGCTGATCCTTATAAATTTTGATTTTGCTATATTTACTAATAGGATGCCATGCTTTAAGATTTGTCGCAACAGCCCCGATATAGAGCCTCTTTGTGGCTGTAAGGCAGGTTTGGTTTGATTGGCTGGAATTATTCTTATTTTGAGAATGTTTCGACAATTTGGGTGCGATCAGAGGGATTGGTATAGGTATTCAACACATGCTGAACCCAGGGAGCACTGATGGCTTGTGTATCATTGCGATGCTTTGCCCTCTCAAGCAAAACTATGAGCACTTTTTGTTCGAGGGTCTGTGCGGGCAATTGATTTTCTTGGTTCGTTTTGTCTGATGAAACATATTTATAGATCGTATTTTTCATGTAAGCAGAGACTTGTCCATCTGCGGCAGCAACATCGGCTGCATCTGCTTCACGCAAGCCTCTCAGGCAGTCATCGGATACTAAATATTTTGCAGCGGCAACCGCATAATATTCGCGTAGTTCAGGTATGTTAAGATCATGTGCACCATTAAAATATTTTATATTGTCTTCCCATAACGTGTAATCATCTTGGTTGAAGCGGGGTATGAGCCTAGAGGGAAAACCACGGTCTGCCCTCTGCGTGATTAACGATACCATTCGTATGCGTTCAGCTTCTGTTATGAGAGTCGGTACTACCAATGATCTTACCCGTGCTTCTGCTATTCGTGTGCGTTCTTCGAGTGGTACATTCCAAACATTAGGCGACTCAGTGCAACCCTGCATGTCTGCGTACATTCTTTCCCAAACATTCTTTGCCACGTTAGGTAACGGAAGTTCAATCTCTTTTTCTGCATGTGTGGGTAATATGTCCTGCAATTGATTATTAAGAGTAATGCTCAGCCGTGCCATATGGATAGGTACAGAAATCCTATGCCCATCATTGGTTACCAAGATTACATTCTGCATGGCATTCGTGTGTCCCACGAATAATCCCGATGCAACTATTAGTGCGATAATGTTTTTCATATGACTCTCCTCATACATTGAATCGAATATCGAGCAAATCGCCGTCGGCGACGATATAATCTTGGCCTTCGCGGCGAATCTTTCCTAAATCTTTCAATTTAGCTTCGCTGCCCGCTTGAATAATATCTTTGGCATTGAACACTTCCGCGCAAATAAAACCGCGTTCTAAATCAGAGTGAATTTCACCGGCAGCCTTGCGGACTGTCATGCCGCTGCGGATTGGCCATGCGTGGGCTTCTTTTGGGCCACACGTGAAGAAGGTGATCATACCAAGGTGTTTGTAGGTGCTGCGGATGATCACGTCGAGCGAGCGTTCTTTGAGCCCGACAAGGCCCATCATTTCATCGGCATCTTCGTGGGATAGTTGTGCAAGTTCGCCTTCTAATTTTGCGCAAACCGGAATAACGCGATCAGCACCAAACTCTTTGACTAATGTTTGATAATGCGGATTCTTAACGAGTTCGCTTGGATCAACTTCATGCTCAGCGACGTTTGCGATGATGAGTGAGTTCTTGGTTGAGAGCAGGGGGATTGTTTCAATGGTTGGATACTCAGCGAGAATCTTTTTCGCTTGGGCAACATCTTCTTTATTGAGTGCAACCATAAGCTTATTGAGCAGTTCTTGCTCTTGTTCAGCTTCCCGTTTTTCAAGTGGTTTTTGCTGGGATGCTTTGATTTGTTTGACCACTTTTTCAAGCCGTTTTTCGATTGAATCAAGATCTTTGAGAATGAGCTCGGCAACGATAATGCTATAATCTTCCATAGGATCGATGGTATCACCCGAGTGGAGGATGTCTGGATCTTCAAAACAACGCAGAACGTGCAGAATGAGATCGACTTCGCGAATATGGCTTAAAAATTGGTTACCAAGACCTTCACCCGATGCGGCGCCTTTAACAAGCCCCGCGATATCCACAAAGGTAACGTTAGCAGGGATCAGTTTTTGCGAGCCATAAATTTTGGCAAGCGCGGTCAGGCGCTCGTCAGGCACTTCGGTAATAGCAACGTGAGGATCGATGGTACAGAAGGGATAGTTTTCTGCGGGAACGGATGATTTAGTCAAGGCGTTAAATAGGGTTGATTTACCTACGTTGGGCAAACCAACCAAGCCAGCTTTGATACCCATGGGGAATGTCTCTTATATATAAGAATGTGGTGATATTTTATCTATCAGTGTGCCTAAAACGGGTAATAATGCAATGGGGACCGAGCTTTTGAGGGGGGAGCCTAGGCAGCTCTTGCAATGTGCTCGCCAGTCGTGGTAGATAAAGAGTGATATTTAATATCTTTTAACCGCGAATTAAGAGGAGCGAGTTATGGAAGGAATGCGTTTGTTAGGTAAAGCTGCATGGCTTATAACGGCATTGGCATCAATACACGTAGGTGTTGTTGCATTGTTTGGACCTGATTATGATATGATCCAAAAATTGCCAGACGTTATGATACAGCCTCTGTATTGGCTATATCTAGTAGCAGGGCTTTACAGCTTTGTGATGCTCTTCATGCATTGCAAGGGTTGCTGCGAATAATTGTCTTGCATTGTAACAAAACAGGCTTCAGAAATTGGGGCCTGTTTTTTGTATAGAAAGAAAGGAAAGATATGAAAGTAATTAGAATATTGAGTATAGGATTGTTGTTGATAAGTAGTCAGATACAAGCAAGACAGATTACGATCACCAATAATAATAGAGTAAGTGTTACACTGATAATAAAGTTCTGCGCGACGAACGACGCCAGACAAAGATGTCAAAACATAAATAAAGAGATCGAAAAAAACGAAACTATAACCATTAACTCACCACATGACTACATGATGTCGTGTGAAATTCAGCGATTTGGGGATGGAGGTTCAATGTTTAACCTTCCCCCTAAGGTCTTATATAATGAAACTGACGCGAAAAATTTTAATCACATTACCATTGATATAGTAAAACAGGGAAGTAGAAGCGTAGGACGTATAACGGCTGAGAAAAAATAATGGCATTAAGCATCAAGATCTGAATGTATAGAAAGCAGGGCTTTTTTAGGGCCCTGCTTTTATGTTGTAAACGTTCTACTTACTTATCGCTGATTTCAGCGTCGATTGGCTCGTCCTCTTTCTTTTGTTCAGATTGAGCGCCACCTTGTTGTTGATAGAGTTTTTCTGCAATTTTATAGGATGCTTGCGTTAAATCATCGGTTGCTTTTTGCAGCTTCTCATCATCATTTGGGTGATCCTTAAGCACATCTTTCGCTTTTACGATTTCTTCTTGAACCACTGCAACTTCAGCTGAATCCAATTTATCTTTGTTTTCGCTGATACTCTTTTCAATTTCAAGAATCATACCGTCAAGCTTATTGCGCTTTTCAACCACTTCACGTGCCTTTTTATCTTCAGCTTCGTGCGCTTGGGCTTCATGCACCATGCGATCGATATCTTCTTTTGAAAGGCCACTGCTGCTCGTGATGGTAATGCGTTGTTCTTTGCCGGTGCCTTTATCTTTTGCCGATACGTTTACAATACCATTGGCATCAATATCAAAGGTAACTTCAACTTGAGGAATACCACGGCGTGCGGCAGGGATACCTTCAAGGCGGAATTGGCCGAGCGTTTTATTGTCTTTAGCAAATTCACGCTCACCTTGAACGACTTTAATATCAACTGAAGTTTGATTATCTTCAGCGGTTGAGAATACTTGAGAACGTTTGGTTGGAATGGTGGTGTTACGTTCGATTAAACGCGTAGTAACGCCGCCGAGTGTTTCGATGCCAAGAGAAAGGGGAGTCACATCAAGCAATAAGACGTCAGTTACTTCACCAGCTAGAACTCCACCTTGAATTGCAGCGCCGATGGCAACAACTTCATCAGGGTTTACTGATCTAGATGGTTCTTTGCCGAAGAAGTTCTTAACGAGTTCTTGGACTTTAGGAATACGCGTTGAACCACCAACCAAGATTACTTCTGAAATATCGCTTGGGCTTGTTTGTGCATCAGCCATAGCTTTTTTGCATGGTTCAAGCAAGCGAGTGAAGATATCGCTGCAGAGAGATTCCATTTTTGCGCGAGATAGATTCATAGTAAGGTGTTTAGGGCCGGATGCATCTGCCGTTACGTATGGAAGATTGATATCTGTTTCGTGGAGCGTTGAAAGCTCTTTCTTTGCTTTTTCAGCCGCTTCTTTTAAGCGTTGAAGCGCCATGCTATCTTTGCGTAAATCAACGCCTTGTTCTTTTTGGAACTCTTCAGCCAGATAGTCGATAATACGTTGGTCGATATCATCACCACCAAGATGCGTATCACCATTGGTTGCTTTTACTTCGATCACGCCATCATGAACTTCTAAGATTGAGATATCAAAGGTACCGCCACCAAAGTCGAACACCGCAATGGTGCCGCTCTTTTTCTTATCAAAACCGTAAGCAAGCGCTGCTGCAGTAGGTTCGTTGATAATACGTTTAACGTCGAGGCCGGCGATTTTGCCCGCATCTTTGGTTGCTTGGCGTTGTGAATCGTTAAAGTAAGCAGGAACAGTAATAACTGCTTCGGTTACCGGATGACCAAGATAATCTTCGGCTGTTTGTTTGAGCTGACTCAATACGGCGGCGGCAATTTCTTGAGGGGTATATTCTTTGCCTTGTCCAATGATGGCAAGATCGCCATTGGGGCGCTTGGCAAATTTGTAAGGCATCTTTTTGATTTCATTGGCCATTTCATCGTAGGTATGCCCAATGAATCTCTTTGCAGAGTAGATGGTGTTTTCAGGGTTGGTAATTGCCTGACGTTTTGCAATGGTGCCAACCAGACGTTTGCCATCTTTAGTGAATGCTACGATAGAAGGGGTTGTGTTGCTGCCATCTTTGTTTGGGATAACTTTTGGAGTCCCGCCTTCCATGAAGGCAACGACTGAGTTTGTGGTACCAAGATCGATACCAATGATCTTCGCTTTCGCCATGATATTTTCCTCTTTTGCGCTGTTTTATAATCTATGCATTTTAACCTGGTATGCCCCTATGATGCCGTCCATTTTGGCAAACCTATTTGCAGGTTCGCGCGGAGGGGGTTACATACACAGTGATTTAGTATAAAAAAGAGGGGCATTGTTGTCAACGCAATTGAAAGAAATGTGAGTGAGGTTTGCTAAGATTTTTGATTATAATCATTATCAACCCATTTATATAAATGCATGTATGGCAACTCTTATATTCTCTTTTGATTTGGACGCTGCGCACGACGCGCATAGTCGGATAATTCGAGGTATCATTGTTAACACATTTTGATCCGGTGATGACCCCGTGGCGAGCGAAAATGCTGTTGCGGCACTCCGCCTCACCGGCCAGCCTTTTCCCGGGGGGGAAAAAGGAGGCTGACCGGCTCGTCTCCGTTGTGCATTCTCTGCGTTGGAAGGGGAATTCGTAGTGAAATGGTTTTTATAAGGAGATATGAAGGAGACGGGATATAGATAGGGTGTCTATATAAGGGGAGATCTATATATGGGAATAGATAGATAGGAATAAATAGGAATGAATAGGAATGAATAGGAATATGATATGAATAGAATAGAAGGGCGATAGGGCGTATGTATTATAGAGTAGGGTAGCTAGTAAGTATTAATGACCTCATGCATATACTTCTATCTTTATATAAAGGAACCTTACCTCTATTAAGGAATCTTACCTTTATTAACGTGCATGAAGCATGATGAGCATGCTCTATATTGAACCTAATCGAAGCCTTATCGCATGCTGCCATACAAAGACTCACCAACGGGTAGGCAATACCAACCATCCCCACATGACTCTTCTTATATGGATACTCTCCCTAATGAGGAAACCAAAGAAACGAAGGAAACAACCGAGCGCCCAATATGCAACAGCCCTATCCCAATCGGAATGCCAACTATATAGAAGAGCACCAGGCGAGAGGAGCATGCGCCAAATGCTACTGGCCATTCAAGATCGTAGAGCCTACGGGCGAAGTAAACCATTAAGAGAGCACTTACCAGTCGAACGCCCCTAATGCTCAGAAGAAGGGTTGTTAAACCAATACACGTAATACTGGTAAGAACGTATGTAGAACTACTAGGAGTAAGAAGGGGAATAAGAATAGGAAGAGAGATAAGAATAATATAAGGTATGTACGCGTATGCTAAATAACGATAGCGAAAGTTAATTTCTAAGACTCGCTCGTACGAAGAAAAAGCAACTTCCAAAACATACCCAATTATAAGTATGAACATTATATGAAACACATCATGGTCATACACATTCCATGAAACCACGGTATAAATACCAGCTATTATTCCTAAAAGGGGAATGCAGAGGCCCACCACCTTCGTTGACAGTTTTTTGAACGTTTTTTGTAATCCAACTTTACCTTCCCCTATGATCTGGCTATGGGCAAGCAGCGAAGTATCGGTGGTCCCTATGGTTTTCATCAAGGTGCGATACACAACAACCGCCCCATCATTTGCTATTTTAAAGAGGTTTGCTTGCGGGGCCCCAAATAAATAGGTAAATAATAGCATCATGACATTTCGTTCGCTCAAACTCTTAATCGCATTACTCCCCCACATTGCAATGGTGTGCACGGCACATTGACGAGCGGTATTCTTATCATTACTGAGCGGAAGTGGAATATGTTGGTAAGCCGGGTCATTGATAATGAAGGGTATTTTGCGTGCAGTCAGCATAATAAGAAGACCACAAGTGCAAATTTTCAGGATAAGGATGGCCGGTATGAGTGGCGCTATCCCCTTTATAATAAAGATACCCGCAATAATAGTTTCCAGGGTAAGGAGTAGGACGTAGATTTGGTTGTAAGATTTATGCCAGAAATATGAATGATAAATCAGCCGTATGCAGGAATTGATGCCTTCAAGAAAGAAGATAATCAAAATGGGCCATAAGTAATCGGTGGTCATTTCTAATTTAGATTTGAGTGATTTAACCCCGGCTATGACGAGTGGTGCGGTCAAGATCAGTGCTATGGTTTGAAAGACGATCAGAAAACGTAGAAATGATCGAGTTTTTCCTTCGGCTGCAAAGAGCGGCGCAAAGCGTGGAGCTGATTTGCGAAGACCACCATCGATCCAGAGGATCATAATAAAGATAATAGCATAGCTATTTGCCCAGAAATTATAGTCGGTTGTGTTGCAGACATGATACAGGCTATAGGAAAGGATAACCGATAGAATACGGTGGGATACCGAAAGAGTGGCATTCCAATTGATGCCTTGATTGAATTTTTGAAGGAGTTGCTGTCTGTTCATAATGTCAGAGAGTATCATAAGCCGCAGATAATGTCTTGCGGGCCAAATTATTGTTTCCAGCGCTTCAGATATGCTATATCTAATAAGAAGAAATGGATTACGAGGTTAAAATGGAGTCTTACGATGAATAGAGAATTCTTTCGGTCCAATACGGCCAAAATAATGTTTACAGTGCTTTGTGGGTTGGTTATTAAATTCAGAAATGTTTCCACTGATCCGGTTGTTAACAACGCTCCATGGTTTCAGCAAAATTTAAAGCCGAATGATATTGAGGCGATGATCAATAGTAATCCTTCGCGGATTGATGAAACGTATAAAGGAACGTACGCAGGCGATAACAACGATGGTCTTACTGGCTTGATGTACGAAATTAAGGCCGGTTATCCTGATAATGCGCGAGTATTTATCGATCGAGGAGCATCAGTGGATATGCATGCTAAAAATGGAGTAGAGATGCGAGCTGGCCCTTCTCTGACTAGAGAAGAGAGTTTGAACGAACGTTATTATAAGGCAACCGCCTTGCATATTGCACTTATGAATGCCAATGATGATACCGCTTACCAGCTTGCAAAAGATATGATTCTCGGCATTAAAAGAACAGAGTCAAATGGTGATGTTGTCACCGTAAAAGCCAGTGTGCAGGAAAAAAATGGATATGGGTTTACGCCACTCCATACTGTGGTTGCATCTATCGAAACCGATGATTATATCAATACTACGGATCCGACGCGCAACCGTCGTGTAGAATTTATTAAGCTTATAATGGATGCAGCGGGGAATAAAACAGCTCAAGAAGGTCTTTTAAACGCTCAGGATGATGAAGGCAATACTATGCTGCATATCTTGGCGGACAGAAATGCTCAGAACACGATCGAATGGTTAATTAGTACGTATGGCAGAATGCTTAAACTTGATCTGCGCAATAAGCCTAAGAATGCGAATAATGTGGGTAAAAATCAATATTCAGAAGGTATGACTCCGGCACAAATGGCGGATGCGAGCGGTGCCTTTGGTGGTGCCTGTTCAAGAAGGCTCGATGTTGAACTCGAACGTTATAATAACAAATCAATTTCGGAAGAAGATTATAAGAATCATCCAAAATTCAATGATCTTCCAATTCCAACACCTCTTTATAATCCGGTAACCGCACCATCTCAAGCTGAACACTAAAATTGTTGGCGTGCATAGTATTCGACGGCTTTTACCCATCCTTGAGGAATGCCAACGTCAAAACGATCTCCTGAGATTTTGCATGCCAATACTGGTTCGCCAGAACGCGCAAGCAAATCGAGGGCATCGGTTAATTGGATTTCGCCGCCTTTGCCCGCTTTTGTTTTTTCAAGCATTTCAAAAATGCGCGGCGAGAGTATGTACCGTCCGATAATGGCCAGATTAGAGGGGGCTTCTTCCGGTTTCGGTTTTTCAACTAAATGAGAGACGGCGAACGTATGATCATTAATCGCATGTTTGATGGCAACCACACCATAAGAAGATGTTTGTTCTTGGGGAACTTCCTGCACTGCAACAACCGTTGCATTATGTTCTTGCGCGACTGCAATCAACTGCGCAAGTGCGGGTGTTTTGCTTGCGATAATATCATCAGGGAGCAATACGCCAAAAAAATTATGGTTAACTTTTTCACGCGCTAAACTCACCGCATGGCCAAGCCCTCGCGGATCATGTTGAACGACGTAGTGAAACTTGAGCGCATCAATGAGCGAGTTGATACTGCTTAATGCTTCAAGTTTGTTGGCATGTGCTAATTGATTTTCTAGTGCGGGATCATGAGAGAGATAATGTTCGAGCGCCTGTTTGCGATCACTGGTGATAATACAAATTTCATTGATACCGGATGCATGAATTTCATCGAGAATATATTGAATGGATGGTTTATTGAGAATCGGGAGCAACTCTTTGGGCACTGATTTGGTGAGGGGTAAAAAACGCGTCCCAAGTCCCGCGGCTGGTATGACGCTGATACGTATTTGCATGATGAATACCTTTTTAAATATTTGTCTTTTCACATAGACTTACAGGTTACTGATCTTTGCCCTAAAAATCAAAGGATGCTAGTCGAATATTAGGTTCAATTATTTTGTATTATTATTCATAAATGAAACGTGAGCCGACATTTTTTTAAACAAATAAAATTTGTGGTCATTTTTAAACGAAAATGAATTTGTGAATTGTTGATCGACCCGCCAAGATTTTGTTTGTTGTCGTTGAAATATAAAAGCGATTTTTTTGTAATGTCAGCAAAAAAAATTATATGGTGACATTGAGAGTATCAGGTGCTTGACCGTTGGCGCGGTATGATGCTGCGCATACCGAGCGCTCTATACCACATGATTCTGATGCCGGTAAAACCGATTAGACATAATAATGGAAACGCACATTGATTATAAATCCATAGTCCGAATAAGAGCATCATCGTTACGTGATAATAGGATAAATAATGACCCTTCTCTTCGATTAAATATTTTTTTTCATACGTAATGAAAAATGGTTCTATCAATAACAAAATACCAAAAACTACGAGCAGCGCATGAGTGTGTAAAGTAGCGGTCATTGCGTGTGTAGCGATTGCTTGATAATTGAATGCGCATGCGAACATGCAAAGCCCAAGAATAGTTGTTTGTGCGTACGTGTTGGCGAGTGCAAATAATGATTGTTTTTCGCTCGATGCGTAGGCGTGTGCATGAGCAAGTATAGCCTCGCTTGGCTGTCCGATAACCCTGTGTATAACGTTACTAATTGTTTGGATTGAAGTGCTGAGTATTTTGGCAACGGCCGCGTATGCGATGTTCGTCTGAGCAGCAAATACCGCCACTAACATGTTGCCGGAAAATATTAGATGTCCCAATTGATTGATGTAACCAAAGAATCGACTTTGCACCATACGGTTGGTGAGCATTTCATCGTGCATGTATGTAATGTCTGGGAGTTGTTGATAATGATTGCGCAACCATACTGCTAATATCCCGATTGCGAGTGCGCAGTAGAGCGCCATTGGCATGAAGAGCATGTAAAGAGTAATCGGCGTGCCGCCATAATGAAGGCCTATGATCGTGCTCACATATAGAAGAATGTATATGATTTCGAGCGTGGCAAGCTGTTGGTTATAAAAAAGGAGACCAAGAAAAGTTTTGATTGTTTTTTTGATGCTTTCAAGAATAAGCAGGAGCACTAATACTATAATGAAGGCCTGGTCGAGGCGCGGAATGCCAAAAAGCGAGAAAAGAATATTCAGATCATAAAAAGAGGTAATGAGTAAGAGTCCGCCATAAAGCAGGATGTTCGGAATGCATTGCTGCTTCATGAGAAACCGAAACGAGGCTTTACTTTCGGTATAGTGGCGAATGAATGGGCTTAGGGCGCTATCAAGGCCGAGGGTACAAAGCGTAACCCCAATAAAAAGGAGGGAAAAGAGGATTCCAATCATTCCATAGAAGGAGCGATCAAGGGAGCTAAAGAGCATAACGTGATATCCCCAGAGGATTCCCTGGTACAAACAGGCTTCCAGGGTGTTCCATTTGATGCTGGTCAGGAACTGTTCGGTTATGGTTTTCATACAGATACATCCATCTTTAAAATATTTCTTATCTTTGAGTATAGCAGGTTTTTCCTTTTTGTACCGAGCTTATACCGCTCCGGCTGGGATGGATTCAGGGGGCCGGTTCGGGGCAGCCTCTACCTGAGAATTATTTTTATGGTATACTGGATCCCAGCGTTAGGTAATACCTTCTTTTAAAAAGTAAGCCTCCCTTGTATAAGGGGTAGCCTATGTTTTCTCTCGATGAAAAAGTAGTATATCCAGGGCATGGCGTTGCGGTGATAAGCCGCATAGTAGAGAAGAAAGTTGCAGGTCAAACCATCAAACTCTATGAACTGAAATTTATGAATGCTGATATGACGGTGTTGGTTCCGACCCACAATCTAGCCGCAGTTGGTATCAGAAAATTAAGTTCTAATGAAAGCATCAATACGATATTTGAAATGCTTTCAGAGCCTGCTCCGCAGGTGAGTAATGATTTAACCGCAAGTAATTGGAACAAACGAAATAAAGAATATCAATGTAAATTGAGAAGTGGCAATTTGAAGGAAATTTGCAAGATCTATCGAGATTTACATTATATTGCTGAACATAAAGAGCTTTCATTCGGTGAAAAAGGCTTATTGCAACAAACAGAATCGCTGCTTGCCGAGGAAATATCGATCGTGACGAAAGTTGGCGCCGAAAAAGCTGTCGAACATTTGCGATCATTCTTTAGAAAATCAGATCGTGTGGTCGAAGCAATTGCTTCATCAGAAGATTCTTCACTCGCCACGAGGCATGTGTAATCAACAAAGAAATGGTAAATTCCAGGAAGACATTACGGTGTTTTCCTGGAATTATTTACGGGGGTTATTAGGGAATAAATATGGATACGCGCACCATCATTATTATATGTGGGCCGACGGGAGTTGGTAAAAGTGATTTTGCAGAACTGCTTGCACAGCAGATTTCAGGCGAAATTGTAAACATGGATTTAGGCCAATTCTATACGCCTCTTTCTATAGGTACTGCAAAGCCAGATTGGCGGAATGCGCGCGTTCCTCATCATCTTTTTGATATTCTTGATACACCTCAAAACTTTACTGTTGTCCAATATCGCGATCGTTTACTGCAGACCTGCAATGCCTTGTGGGAACGCAATGTAACGCCGGTGGTTGTTGGCGGTTCCATGTTCTATTTAAAATCATTATTCTTTCCGCCCGCCGTCGCCCACGAGGGGCTATGGCGTGGCTACGCCGCAGAGAATGCGGACGCGTCACACCATAACGTTAATGAAGGCGGATGGGAAGAACTCAATGCAATAGACCCTGATCGTGCTGCAGCATTACACAAAAATGATACCTATCGCATCAATCGTGCCATGGAAATATGGCGCACAAAAGGTATCAAGCCTTCACTCTATCAGCCGAATCTTGAAATGCCATGTAACGTGATAATGCTGTATCTCACGCGTAATCGTGATGATTTATACGCGCGCATCGATACGCGCGTCATTATGATGTTGCAAGCCGGTTGGCTTGATGAAGTGCGTCCATTGTGCGATACGCCATGGGAAACATTCTTGCATGAGAAGAAATTGATCGGCTATAACGAGCTTTTGGGCTATTTACATCAATCAGATGAAGGCGATGATTTTGATAGTGTAATCCGCATTATTCAGCAGCGAAGTCGCCATTATGCCAAGCGCCAACAAACGTTTTGGCGTGGTCTTGAAAAGAGATTAAAAGACTCTTATCAAGCGGAAAGAACGTCCCAATATACCCTTGAAACGGACACCGTGAACTTGACTTTATGGGATGTTAATCTATATATTAAGCAACTATTAGACCGATTAAAAAACCGTTAAAGTGGTGTGGAAACTATGAACTTGTTTGACCGTGGCAATCATGAATCTCATTCTCAATCTGAAGGCTGTGTGTGTGATGGCAAACAAGGGTTATTTCTCAGTAATCGTCATATAAGTTGGGCACTTTCAATTATATTGTTGCTTAACTTTTTTCTTTTCATGAGCGGATATTTTCTTGGTAAAAAGCAAGCCATAGATCACATTAGTTATAAAATAGATCAGGAATCTCTGACTGATTATGTTTCTTCATCAATATATGCCTTATATGATAGTAAGGCGCCAAATGCATCATCAGATAACACGGAACCTGGCGACGAAATCGAAGTTGCAGAAGTTGAAACGCCCGCGGAGGAAGCCGTCTTGGATCAAGCAATTGACGTTGCTGCCCAAGTAAAAACAGATGAAAATGCATCGGAAGAAATCTCTGAAGTTATTTCGGAACAAAAAGATGGACATGAATATTATGCGCAACTTGTCGGCTTTAGTAGCCAGCAAGCAGCACAGCAGTTTGTGAAAAAACTTGCTTTACGTGATATCACCGCTCACATCAAACAGCGACCAAGTAAAACAGCAAAAGGAAGAACCGTCTATTGGTATCAGGTCATTACTGAATCCTTCACCAATAAAGCAGAACTCTTAAAGCTTGTCGAAACAATCAAGTATCGAGAAAAACTGCACGATGTTCGTATTATAACTGCATAACATAAATAGATATTATTGCTCACGCGAAAGGTACATTCATGATCAGCGCCATTAGGAGAAAAGTTGTTGATACTAATTTTTATAAAATCATATTTTGGATCGTGATTGTGGCTATGCTTGGCATCTGGACACTGCCGAGCAAAGTTGATAGGCGATCTGGACGAGCAGATTCAATCTGGGGAACCATTAACGGAAAAGATATATATCAATCTGATTTCGCCCGTAAGGCGCTAGATTTTGAGCAACGCTTACAAATGATGCGTGCTGAATATGGCCAATATGCAGATCAATTTATGGCCATGATGGGGATCGTTCCCAATCCACAATTATTAGCGTCAGAAAGCCTTGTGCGGGAAGCATTGCTTGATAGCGCAGGAAAAGATTTGGGTATACAAATTCATCCTGAGTATGTACGGCAGTCAATTAGCAATATCAGCACGGTATATCAAGAATTGAGTGATTTAATTCCGGTCAGTGCTATTGATGTCAGAAACGGGAGCATCAATATAGAACCACTGCGTTTACATCTGCGCAATTTTAAAATGAGCATGACCGATTTCGATGCAAAACTTGAAGCTGGTCTTAAGCGTAAAATAACCGGCAATCTCATTGCCAACGCGGCATATGTTCCTCGATTTGAGCTTGAAAATGAATTTACGTTGCGCTATTTACCAAAAACGTTCTCGGTGATGACTATTCAAAAGAGCGAAGTATATGCTGAAATAAAGAAAGATGAAATTAGCAATAAGGATGTTGAAGCGTTCTATAATCGTAAAAATCAGGCAAGCAAGGTGTACTGGGTTCCTGAAAAAAGATCAGTCCACGTCTGGAAAATAACTCCCCAATCATACGGTGTCACCATTTCGGATGATGAAATCGGCCGCTATTATGAAGAGAATAAGGAAAGAAGTTATGTTGCAGAATTGTCTCATGTACAAGTTCGTTCAATTTTAATTAAGGCAACTACCCCAGCAGATCTTGCTACTGCTCGTGAAAAAGCGAATCAGCTGCGCCAGCAGTTAATCGCAAATCCAAGGGAATTTGCCGCAAAGGCCAAAGAATTTTCAGCAGATGCGCAAACCGCAAGCAATGGCGGGCTCATGAAGCCATTCGCCAAGGGAGATGAAAAGATTGAGCGCGGCTTGGAAAGAGCAGCATTCACGCTCAAGAATAAGGATGACATCTCAGAGCCAGTCCAAGTAAAAGACGGTATCGTGCTCCTGCAGCTGGTTGAAAAGAAACAAAAAGTATTCAAGCCCCTTTCAGATGTGCGCAAGGATATTATTGATGCGTTAACCACGCAAAAATTCGGCAAACGATTCGTCCAAGACATGAAAGAAATATATAAAGATAAGAGTGATGCAAAGCTCAAAGAAATTGTTGCAGAAAAGGCTGGAGCGCCCACGGTTAAAGAGTTGATAACCAATGATGGCAGCATTATGGCGCGCACTGCGTTTGCAATACCCGTAAAAGACTATGCCTTTTATGTGGATAATAAAGAAGGATACGTGGTTCGCGTAACTGCTGTCCAAGAAACCAACTTGCCCGCTCTTGATGCGATACGCACCACAGTCAAAAACGATTTGATTGAAGAACGCGTTGCATCAGTGCTACGATCTCGTGTAACTCAAGCTCGTCAAGAAGCGCGCAAAAAATCACTCACAGAACTTGCTCAAACCTACAACGCAACGGTCAAAAAAGTTGGCCCGGTAGATTTTGATAATGCCGAACAGGTTAAGTCATTACGCGCCGCAGGGCTTCCAATCGAACGCATGTTGCAAATAGAAAAAGTGGGCATGACTGAAGCAGCGTTGGACGATGCGAATGGATATATCGTTCGCCTCGATGAAATAGCCCCTCTCAAAGAGGATGCTTTTGAGGCCAAACGCCAGTCCCTGAGCGATAAAGTGGGCCGTTCCCGCATGATGCTGGTAACACAGGGTTTTGTTGCTTCTTTGCATAGAAATGCTACAATTAACTTAAATTCTTAATAGATTTTACTACTAGAAGATATTCAATATGAAAACTAAACCAGCATCAAAAGAAACAGCTACGGATAAACAACGTAGTGATTTGGATGTTAAGAAAAAAGCCTTAGAAGTCACCTTTTCCCAGATTGATAAGCATTATGGCACCGGGGCGGTGATGCTCCTAGGGCAGTCTACAAATAGTAATATAGAAGCGATCTCAACCGGCTCTATCTTGATCGATGAAATCATCGGGATTGGCGGGTTGCCTCGCGGTAGAATAGTTGAAATTTTTGGACCAGAAGCCTCAGGTAAGACAACCTTGGCTATGCAGGCTATAGCTCAATCCCAGCGTAATGGCGGGATTTGTGCATTCATCGATGCCGAGCATGCCTTGGATCCTGCCCATGCAAAAAGGCTCGGGTTAGACGTCGATAATCTCATTATTTCTCAGCCAGATTATGGCGAGCAGGCCCTTGATATTGCCGAGATGTTGATACGTTCAGGCGCCATTGACATTATCGTGATCGATTCCGTTGCAGCCCTCGTTCCTAAAGCAGAACTCGAAGGCGATATGGGCGATTCCCATATGGGTCTTCAGGCGCGATTGATGTCCCAGGCATTGCGTAAGCTTACCCCTGTGGTACACAAATCTAAGACGGTTTTGATCTTCATTAACCAAATTCGTCAAAATATCGGTGCCATGCCCTTTGCAAATAAGGAAACAACCACTGGTGGTAATGCCTTGAAATTCTATGCTTCATTGCGCTTGGACGTTCGCCGTATCGCGAGCCTCAAGAGAAATGAAGAGCAGATTGGTAACCGCATCGTGGTTAAGGTGGTCAAAAACAAGATGGCTCCTCCCTTTAAGCGGGTTGAACTCGATCTTCTCTTTAATGAAGGTATAAGCCGAGAACTCGATCTTCTTGATGCAGCGCTTCACTTTGGAGTGGTTGTCCAATCGGGTGCATGGTTCTCATTCGAGGGGGCAAAAATTGCCCAAGGGCGAGAACAAGCCTTGAGTTATTTGAAAGATAATAAAGATCAATTTGCGTTGATCTACCAAAAAATACAGGAAGCGATTGCAGCAAAGAAAGTCTCCGTGGGAATATCGTTGACTGGTGAGATGGAACAAGAAGCATAATAACTGTAATAATTAGAGATCTTAAAAGGTGGCAATTACATTGAAACACAATAACAAGCAGACTCAACCGCAGCAAAACAGCGATGCATTGATTAATGAAAAAATTCGTGCAGAGCGTGTACAGCTGATTGATGAAAAAGGCGAAAATATTGGTGTTGTTTCACGCAGTCAGGCATTGCGTATGGCGCAGGATGCTGAGCTAGACCTAGTCATGCTTTCAGAATCGGGCAAAGATAACGTGCCGGTCGTCAAAATCATGGATTTTGGCAAGGTGCTGTATGAGCGCAAGAAAAAGCAAGCCGAAGCCAAGAAGAATCAAAAAGTAATTCAGGTTAAAGAAATTAAATTACGCCCAAAAATTGGTGAGCATGATTATCTCACCAAGCTCAAGCAGGCAATCCAGTTTCTGAACGAAGGAAAACGCGTAAAGTTCACACTGTTCTTTAAGGGTCGTGAGAACGTCTTGAAAGACGAACATGGCAATGAGCTTTTCGAAAAAATCGATCGTTCGCTGCAAGAGGCTGAACTTGATGGAGATATGGTCAAAGAACAAGATTCAAAGCTGGGACAATATTGGTCTCGGATTTATTATTTAAAAACAAAGTAAGTTAGGGTCAACATGCCAAAAATGAAAACAAATTCAGCGGCGAAAAAACGCTTTACCAAGAAGAAATCAGGCTTGATCAAACGAGCAAAAGCATACCGCCGACACTTGATGACGAAGAAAACTACTAAACAAAATCGTCAGTCTTGTGCAACTGCATATGTCCATGAAGCGGACGTACACAGAGTCTTAAGAATGTTACCATATTAATTGATATAGAGTCTTATAGGTGAATTATGTCACGAGTTAAACGCGGTCTAGCGACCAAAAAGCGTCACAAAAAGCTGTTAAAACAGACCAAGGGGTACTGGGGTCAACGAAGCAATATTTTCAAGCGAGCAAAAGAAACCTTAATGCGCGCAATGGCGTATGCATTCAAGGGACGCAAAATGAGAAAACGCGATATGCGCGCTCTTTTCATTACCCGTATTAATGCTGGCGCAGAAAAGCATGGCCTTTCTTACAACGCGTTTGTCAGCGGGTTGAAGAAGGCAGACGTTCAACTTAATAGAAAGATGTTGAGCCAAATTGCGATATTTGACGCTGATGTATTTGCATCACTTGCAACAATCGCCAAGGGTTAATCCTTCGATCCTTCGAAAAGCTCAGGACTCAGGATGAACGGGAATCTGTTCATGGTGAGTAACAAAAGCGTATCGAATCATTGACATTGCGATCACTGCATGACTACACTAAAACTGTTTTATAATATTTGGCATCCAAAGAAGGGGGAGCCGCATGGAAGCGTTACAAAATCTAGAAAAAAAAATTGAAACTTTAATAGGTCTTGTAAATAAACTAAAAAAAGAGAACGCTGGATTGGCCGATCAAAACACTCAATTAACCAAGAAATTAAAAGAAGCTCAAGAAGCGCTTGTGCATGAAACTAAAGATCTAGGCAACCTTGAACAACAACGTCAAGAAGCTATGGGTGTAGTTGATTCGTTAATTAAGAGTATTGATACGTTTATTGAACGTGAGAAATAGTACCAATGGAAGCAAAAAGCCTCAAATTACGTATCTTTGATAAAGAATATACGATTGTAAGTGATGAATCGGAAGAGCGCGTAAAACAAACGGCGTATCTTGTCGATTCTCTCATGCGAGAAATAGTTGAACATGCTAAAAAGTTGCCGGAAGAACGCATTGCCGTTCTTGCGGCTCTTCGTCTTGCAAGCCAATTGCTGGCGATAGAATCGAAGGAAAAGCAAGCGACGGTGCAAACCAATTCGCTCATTGCGCTTCTGGATCGAGAGTTGGCCGCATTATCACACGAGTGATTAACTGCGTTTGTTCATTTACCTTAATGTGTAATTGAGTGCTATTTGCCTCATGGCGTTGCATAGCGCTCATCTCTTTGCTCACATCAAAACTAATACCTTTTCATGCCTCTCTTGATTATTGAAATCAAGAAAAAAGGTGATTGCATAGCACATTTAGGAATTATTATATGGAATTAAGCTCAATCATTATTGTGGTTATTGCAGCGTCGATTGTAATAGGGGCGATTATGTTGCTTCTCTATGCAAGAAAACGCATTGCAGAGGCAAATGAACTTTTATTTGACTCGAAAAATAAGTGGAAAGACGTTAAGCGAGAAATCGAAAACGAACGTCGTGAATCTGCGCTCAAAATCAAAGATGAAATCTATAAAAAGCGTAGCGAGTTCGAGCTTGAAATGAAACGCGAACGCGTTGAGCTGGATCGTTTACAAAATAAGCTGAATACAAAATACGAAAGTATTGAAAAAAAAGAACAACATATTGACGAACTTCGTAGAGACCTCCAAGAAAAGGAGCGTAACTTGCTCCGTAAAGAGGATGGGCTTCGGGCGAATGAAGCGAAGCTTAAGATATTGTATAACGATCTTATAGGTAAGCTTGAACGCACAAGCAATATGACGCGTGAAGAAGCGCGTAAGGAATTGGCTCATGCGCTTGAGGATGAAGTCCGTCTTTCAAATCAGAAATTCATCCAAAAAATTGAAGAAGAAGCCCGTCAAACGGGTAAAGAACGTGCGATGGACATCGTTATCGGTGCCATGCAGCGTTACACTGCTGATCAAGTTGCTCCCCATGCATCAAGCGTGGTGCACTTGCCAAACGACGAAATGAAAGGTCGTATCATTGGTAAAGAGGGGCGTAACATTAAGTCTCTTGAAATGGCGACCGGTATGGAATTCGTCATTGGCGATACTCCAGAAATCATTACGATCTCCGGTTTTAATCCAATCCGCCGCGAAGTGGCGCGACGTACGCTTGAAAAGTTGATCGCCGATGGGCGCATTAACCCGACGCGCATTGAAGAAACAGTTGGTCAGGTTGAAAAAGAACTTGAAGAAATAATTGAAGAATACGGTAAAGAAACAGTTCTTGAATTTAACCTCCAAGGCATGCATCCAGAGTTGATCACTATGCTTGGTAAGTTACAATTCAGAACCAGTTTCTCTCAAAACGTATTGATGCACTCTAAGGAAGTTGCCCTAATTTCCCGCATGATTGCGCAAGAATTGGGCTTAAATCCTGAAATTGCATTGCGCGGTGGCTTGCTGCATGATATCGGTAAAGCCGTGAGCGCAGAAGTTGAAGGCCCGCATGCTATTATTGGTGGCGATATTGCAAAACGATGCGGGGAAGATCCACGCGTGGTGAACGCAATTGCAGCACACCATGAAGAAGTTCCATTCGAATCGGTCTATGCGCCGATCGTCGTGATCGCCGATACTATTTCAGCGGTCCGTCCGGGTGCTCGCCGTGAAACTCTCGCTGCTTACATTAAGCGTCTTGAAAAGCTTGAAGAAATTGCCAACTCATTTGAAGGCGTTAAAAAAGCATATGCTCTGCAAGCTGGCCGTGAAGTGCGTATTATCGTTGAAGAAGATCGTCTGACCGACGAAGAAGCTTCATTGATGGCGCGTGATGTTGCCAAGAAGGTTGAAGAGGAAATGAACTTCCCAGGCCAAATCAAAGTGAACGTTATTCGTGAAAAACGCTCTATTGAGTATGCTCGATAGGATAGTATGGCAACCATTCGAGTACTTTTCATTGGTGATCTAGTCGGCAAAGCCGGAAGAACTATATTCGAAAAACATATCGATCGCGTGCGTAAAGAACACGCGATCGATGCCTTAATCGTTAATGGTGAAAATAGTGCTCAAGGGCGTGGTATTACGCCAAAAGTTGCCCAATTTTTCAAAGATCATAAGGTCGATGTCATAACTTCAGGCAACCATATTTGGCATCATAAAGACATTTATCCATACCTGGAAACCCATAAAGATCTTTTAAGACCAATCAATTTTCCGCCCGAAGCGCCTGGCGTTGGGGTTACCACATTCAACTGCAAGGGTTCTACCGTTGCGGTGGTGAACGTCCAAGGACGCGTTTTTATGCGTGAGATGGTCACCTGTCCATTCAGAGCAATGGATTCGGTCTTGACCTTCCTTAGAACAAAAACAAATATCATTTTAGTCGATTTTCATGCTGAGGCTTCGTCAGAAAAGCAGGCGCTTGGTCTTTATTTGGATGGTAGAATTTCGGCAATGGTCGGCACCCATACCCATATCCAAACGGCGGATGAGCGCATACTGCCGGGCGGCACTGCCTACATGACCGATTTGGGCATGGGAGGATCGCTCAATGAGTCAATTGGCATGAAAAAAGAAGCAATTATTCAGCAATTTTTAACCCAGATGCCGGTCAGATTCGTTGTAGCAACCTCGAGCCCATTTGTCATGAGCGGGGCCTGGATTGAGATCGATACCGTCTCTGGAAAAGCTGTTCGTATTGAACGTATTAGAATCATTGATCATGAGTTGATAGTCGATGAAGATACATAATCCCTATAATATTATTCCCATTTTGCTGATGTACGTATTGTTTGCCAACACGTTTACCATTGGCAAGCTAGTCATGGGCTTGGCGAGCCCGGTATTTTTTATCGGGGTGCGTATGACCATAGCCGGACTGATTCTTTTGGGATATACCACTCTCATCGAAAAAAAGTCATTAAGAGTCCATAAAGAACAATATTGGTTGTTCGGGCTCTTGGCGCTATTGCATATTTATATTGCGTATATAGCCGAATTTTGGGCCTTAAAATACGTTTTATCGTATAAGGCTTGTTTATTATACAATCTTTCGCCATTTATAACGGCATTGTGCACCTACGCCTTGTGCCAGGAATCATTGAGCCCCAAGAAAATCCTTGGCCTTATGGTGGGGTTTATCGGTTTTATTCCGATTTTTATGAGCTCTATACCTGAAGAGGTCGCGGCAGGACACTGGGGATTTATCACCTTGCCCGAACTAATGCTCGTGATATCGGTGGTCTCTTCCGCTCTGGGATGGCTTATTTTTAGAAATCTTATCACGAAACACGGGTATTCTTCGTTTGTCTTAAACGGGTATGCCATGCTTTTTGGCGGCATTATGGCCTTAGGAACCTCATTCGCATGGGAAGGGATGCCTTCTATAGGGCAGACCGGAAGTAGCCAGGAGATCCTCATGTTTGCCGGATATACGGCATATATGATCTTGATTGCCAACATTATTGGCTATAATCTTTACGGTATTTTGCTACGGACCTATAGCCCAACGTTGCTCTCATTTTTCGGGTTTACCACACCGCTTTTCGCAGCGGTCAATGGCTTTTTGTTTCTCAAAGAGCCGATTTCTATTGCGTTTATAGTCTCTGTGCTCATTGTCTCTATCGGGCTCTATCTCTTCTACCAGGAAGAATTGAAAGAAAAAACGTTCTAAAAAAATATAGGTTCCCTCTGCGAGAGAACCTATATCTCAGTTCAGTGATTAAGCTTTAACTGCTGCTTCATGGTGTTTGTGGTGCTTCTTAGTCACACGGCGTTTAGCCATACGACGTTTACCACCAGCTTTTACCGCTCTTTTAGTTGTTTTACGTTTAGCTGTTTTGCGTTTTGCAGTTTTGCGACGTGCACCAGCTTTTTTAGCTGTTTTACGTTTAGCTGTTTTACGCTTAGCAGTTTTACGTTTTGGAGCTGCTTTTTTAGTAGTTCTACGTTTAGTAGTTCTACGTTTTGCAGTTCTCTTCGCGCCAGCTTTTTTCGCTACGCGACGTTTAGTTGTTTTACGTTTAGCAGTAGTAGCTTTTTTCGCTACTTTCTTTCTCTTGATAGCCATGTCATTCTCCTTCTTTGTGAATGAAATTACTTCGTTACTTTCTTTTTCTAGCTAACCTACGTTAGTATACAAAAGACAACTTTTTGACGGTTGCTCTTTTTGCGTTTGCTTGTTTCCGTGTATTTCAAAGACTTTTTATCTTAATTCAATATTACAAAATTTATTTTTTTAAAATCAAGAGTTGTGTGCCAAAATTTCAATTTTGTGCACTTTTTAAAAGGATTTTTTGATAAAAAATAAGAAAAAACTGATCTTGTTCGGTAGTGTGAATATACCGATTCAGAGCAGTTTCTCAGAGAAGTGAGATAAATCGAAGAATAAAAAAAATATTATGAAGAAAAAAAAACGAAGATTTATCGTTTTTGTGTTGACTTTTTAATCGATTTTTTAAGAATTTCAGCTTTTTTGTATGATCCGTGGACTTCGGAAGCTGGATATTTGACCGCATTGAGCTTCAATTTCTCGGTAACGGCATCACTGATATCAATATCATAGAGATTGCAGAAACTGAGCAAATAACAGAAAATATCTGCAATTTCATGCTTCACTTCCTGAAAATCATTGGCTAACTCCTCTTTTGAGGTCTGGATATCGCACCACTGGAACTTTTCCATCAGTTCAGCTGCTTCTATAGAAATGGACATACTCAGATTTTTAGGGGAATGGAACTGTTCCCAGTCTCGTTCTTTGACGAATGCGGCCATTTTGGCCTTGAGATCCTTGAGGGTGGTGGTTGAATCTGCCATGATTTTTTCCCATAAATAGAAGTTGAAATTGCTTTTTTAGAATATCATTTGGGTAAAAAGTGGCAATATAGAAGCTTTTTTAGTTTTCCTTATCAACGGCGGGCTGGCTTTCATCTAAGATTGCTTGGCCAGGCTGCGCATATTCTTCATGGTGCGGCAGACCATACTTTTTATAGAAGGCGTGAACTACATTGCGGTACGTTTCGCTTGCAGCACCCTCGATGAGTTTGCCATGAGCTCCATGTTTCAACTTAACGAAATGCACTTCATCATGCCCAGTAGCGCGGAGCGCATCATAGAGCTTTTTGGATAAATCTGCCGGAACTCTCGTATCCTCTTCAGAACAAATGATCAAGATCGGAATATTTTTAGGAACGTTGGGCGCTGCTTCGATCGGGGTGATATAGTTTTTATCGTATTTAGAGAAGATAAAACTCACCAGGCTATGGCAAAAGGCGCGTATTCGAGGGCTTTTGTATAATTTTTCCCCGATAACACAACGTAAAACGCTATCGATAGAATCGAACGGCGATTCTAAAACAAGTGCGCGTATGTTTTGCACTTTTGATTCATCAGGATGGGTACCAAGCCACACGAGAAAGGCCGAAGCGCCGCGCGATACACCTAAGCCAACAACGCCAAATTGATTATCGATATTGCCATGGGCATCATCGAGCGCTTTGACTTCATTTTTTTGGGCCAAACTGGTTTCTTTTCGATTGATATGATAACTTTTGCCCGCGTCCGGGTAGTTGAAGGAAATTAAGATATGATGCCGGTTGTTAATGAGATAGTTATCGTTGGGGAATCCATTGGGCGTGATTTGGGCATATTTATAAGCCTGTAGTCGCGTATCGGCAATGCCATGGGAAAAGAGAGAAGTAATCTTTTCGGTAGGTTGATTGCTCTCATTTGGGATGGTTGGAATGAAGAAGCTTGCTATGGTCAGTAAGAAAATTGCTTTGATTTTTTTTATCATGAATATGCCCCCTTTATAGATACTGTTCCTCTTGGAAACACCATACTTAAAGAGAGTGATAAAGGCAATAGTCATGAGAATTGAAGATTTTTTGGCGCGATTAAAGGTATTACTTTTTTAGATAGTATCTTTTCCACGGCAGCCCCAATGGATCATCGAGCTTAGACATTATTATGTTTGATAATGTGCTTAACAACTTCTTCAAATGCAGGGGAGTTTAGAATGTGAACTGTGCCCATTTTAGTCAAAGCGGTATTTAAATCTTGAGGCCATTGCGCTCTAGGTTGTTGGTAGCAAGCTAGTAATGATTCCTTATTCTCAGAAGAAAGCTGATTTAGGTGATTTACTAAAGTAGCGTATTTTTTTGCTTCACACAGGCCACTTCCATGGGGACTTTCATTGGTGTAATAAGCGGCGTCATATGCCATTTGCACAGCGTAACCTTGCCCATATCCACCATCTACCCAATCTTCAACAACCTTAATTCCGTTAAGATTCTGATCACGAGAGGGGGAAGAAGATGATGACGATGATAGAGGCGCTTCCATTGTACGATTTACTCGGCCATGGTTATATCCAATATTATAAGCCACGATAGCTGCGGTTCCCGCGGCGCCTGCGACCAATAGAGGTGTCGATTGTCCTTGTCCTGCTTTGATCAAAGTTGGATTTAATCCAATAGTACAAATGACTATCGTCAGTGATAGTGCTGGTATAACAAGATGTTTTTTTAACATTAACATTAGGTTTCCCCTATGTTCGGTTTTTTAATATTTACTAATTAAGATACTGTATATAGAGACTTCCTGCAAAAGCCCCCCTCTGAACCTGGTCCCACTTTGGCTTAAATAAGCCCTTTTCCAAGCTCGGCCCATTCTGGATGGGGGTCCAAGCCGTATTTTTGATAAAAGGCATGGACAGCATTGCGATAGGTCTGGCCATCAGGGCCTTTGATGAGCTTGCCATGGACACCACGTTCAAGGGTGACGCAATGGACCATAGGATGTCCGGCATCCTTTAAAGCCTGAGCAAGATTTTCTGAGGACCATGCCGGTACTCTGGCATCTTCTTTTGAACAGACTATAAGGATGGGAATATTTTTGGGAATGTTGGCGACCACTGAAAGCGGGCTTACGCCTCGTTTTTTATACTGAGAAAAGATAAAGCGGACGATGTTATGCCCAAGGCTGCGCGCTTGCGGATATTGATAGAGCGATTCGCCGAGCACATTACGCACGATATCATCCATGGATCCAAAGGGAGATTCCAGGACGACGGCCTTAACGTTTTGAGTATATGCGTGAGGTTTTGTTCCGAGCAGCGTGAGTATCGTAGAGGCACCGCGAGAGGCTCCAACCAAGATTAGAGGGGTTGTTATTGTTGCTTGAACTTCATCAAGAGCTTGGATTTCATTTTCTTGAGCAAAGCTCGTTTGCGAGCGATTCACTTTATAGCTGATCGTTTTTATATGAGCCATGAATTTAAAAAGATCGCCCATGCTCTCGATCTTGGGATAGATCATGCCTTGGCCGGCATCGGGATAATTGAAGGTGACCAGATCATGATCTTTATTATTGATAATGGGATTGGGATTGGAGGGGTTGACCCGCGTATAAAGGAACGCCTGATTTTGATCATCGGCGATGCCATGCGAATAGAGGTAGGTAATTGGCGTTTCTGGCGGCGTCATGCCATTTATGGCCATGCTCATTCCAACACTCCAGAGTATAAATATTTTTTTGATGCAATCCCTTCAGTTCCTGTCCCATAATGTCATTGATCTTTTTGTAACAATTCAACAATAGGCAAATCTGGTTCAGGCATATCATAATTCGATAGTTCTGATGGGATTACCCACGCAATAGCTGAATGTTCATTAAGGGTGAGTTTGCCTTTGAAAGATGGGACTCGAAAAACGACCATATCAAACAAAGAATCTTTGTGATAAAAGGTACTCGTGCAAAAATATTCTCCAACTTCTGCTTGAATGCCTAATTCTTCAAAAAGTTCACGTTTAAGGCACTCCTGTAGCGTTTCTCCAGCCTCTACTTTGCCTCCTGGAAATTCCCATTTTCCAAGCAAAACATCTTGTTTTGCTCTCTGTGCGATCAAGACTTTTCCATCACGCTCTATGAGAGCTGCTGCTATAAATTTTTTATTGGGGGATTGGCAATTCTGCATGTCTATATATCCATTGCATTACGGGTGTTTTAGCGGTTTGTTCATAAATGTCTTTTAATGTATCCCGCGCATTTTCTATCGCAGGCATTTTATCATCAGAAGCAGTATCTGTACAGCTAAGTAACGCCAAAGCAGCGTCTCTTGTTTTATCATAAATCTGGGTAAAATTGGTTTTCATGGTTACAAACCCCAACTTCAATTCCTTAGCTTTGTCCTCAGAAAGTCTTTCTTTCAAATCTTTATAAACAAGCTCTGTTACAAACGAGAAGAAGCCCATATCATATGGCAACCCAGTATAGATATCTGTACTTCGCGATGAAACAACGCAGCATAAATGATTTTTCTTCACAAAAAATTGCATACCTATCGTGCAGGGAAAATCTTTATTCTCAGCGATTTTATGCTTTGGCTGATTGATATTTATGAAAGCTTTTCTAGAATCTAAATTTTTCTCTAAGTTTTGAATTACCCATTCATACTGAGTGATGTTATTAGCTTCTGGCACTCTTTGATGGAATACATAATGTCCATAGTTTGATGCAATTTCATTATTCTTATCTGCTAATGTCTTCCAAACTGCTGATGCCTGCGCAAGCCCTTCATCTACCTTAAGACTGCCCTTAAAATATGCTAACAATTCTCTACTAAAGTATTTAATCGATCTTGGTTTTCGAATTTCATGCAATCGATTTAAAGGACTTAAAAGAGTATATGTGACCTCATAAGCCTGTTGTCCACTACCAGCTCGCGCGTTGAATGTTTCACCATTATCTCTTATGTTTTTCACGCCTTGCACTATCAAATCATCTAAATTTTTAGCTGCTATAGTCACAGGAGCATCATACCCATCAACCCAACCCGCTGTATCCATAGCAAAAACGCCTGAACCTATCGTAGATAAAATCATTATAAGTAACAATATATAATTTCTATGAGAAAGAAAAATCATATAAACCTCATATTTTAAACAAATTAAAATATTAACCATTTATATCTATTGTACACACTTATAGAAATTAGTCCAATGGGGGGCATTGTATTAAAATTCAGCCTGAAAAAGGTATGGGCAGCCTAAAGAACCCAACTTCATGCAAAAGGGGCCGGCTGTACTTTTTATCACAATAATAGTAGGATTATACCTAGTTTTTTTAACACTTTATCCCCATGGGAACCCAAAATGAACAAGTTGCCTGATATCAAGCAAAACGTGAGTGAGTGGTATAACGAAGTCATCTATCAAGCCGAATTGGCTGACCAATCGCCCGTACGCGGTTGCATCGTTATCCGCCCCTATGGGTTTGCAATTTGGGAACACATTCGGGATTCTTTGGATGCTCGCATTAAGGCAACCGGTCATGAAAATGCAGCATTTCCGCTGCTTATTCCAGAATCTTTCTTAAAGCGTGAAGCAAAACACGTTGAAGGCTTCTCGCCTGAACTTGCGGTGGTTACTCATGCCGGTGGCAAGGAGCTTGAAGAACCATTGGTTGTTCGCCCAACTTCTGAAACTATTATCCACTATATGTTTGCGCGCTGGCTTAAATCGTGGCGCGATCTGCCGATCAAAATTAATCAGTGGGCCAACGTTGTCCGCTGGGAAATGCGCACGCGTCCGTTCCTCCGTACGACAGAATTCTTCTGGCAAGAAGGTCATACCGCGCATGAAACTTATGAAGAAGCGCATGAAGAAGCGCTGACCATGTTGCGCCAATATGTCTCATTAGCACACGATGAACTCGCGATTCCGGTTGTTTCCGGGCGCAAATCTGAAAGTGAAAAATTCCCAGGCGCTGATATTACCTATACCTTTGAAGCGCTTATGCAAGATGGTAAAGCTCTACAAATGGGTACTTCACATATGATTTCTCAAGCATTCGCCCATTCATTTGAAATGAAATATCAAGACCGCGATGGCAAAGAAGCATATCCATATCTAACCAGCTGGGGCGCAACAACGCGCCTTATTGGTGCGTTGGTTATGGTTCATGGTGATGAAAAAGGCTTGGTAATTCCTCCGCGCGTAGCGCCAATCCAAGTGGTTATCATTCCTATTAAACGTAAAGATGATGATGAAGCATTATTAGCAGCTGCGCTCGCTTCAATCGTACAACAATGCAAAGATGCGGGTATTCGCTATCTGGTCGATAACGATGATACCAAATCGCCAGGCGCTAAATTCTATAAATGGGAATTAAAGGGTGTGCCAATGCGTCTTGAAATCGGGCCCCGTGATGTTGCCAGCAAACAAGCGATTATCGTGCGCCGCTATAACGGCGAAAAATCAACCGTTGCTCTTGAATCAATCGGCAACAGTATTGCTACCACCTTGAATGAAATCCAAGATGCCATGTTTAAAAAAGCTCATGAACACCGCGCACAAATGTGGTACAAAGAAGCAAAATTGGCTGATTTCGCCTCAAAGCTTGATGAAAAGCCTGGCTTCTATCAAACTGGCTGGTGCGGTGATTTGGCATGTGAAGAAAAACTGAAAGAATATAAAGCTACCACACGCTGCTTACTGACAGAAGTGGATTTTAAAGAATGCTTTGTATGCAATAAAGCAAGCAAACATGATGTGTTGATTGCCAAGGCATATTAAGTAGAAGGACATTAATGAAACCAATGCACTACATAGTTCTATTGAATATCCTCGCTACCACAATCGGTTTGCACGCCGGTAGAGGTGGCAGTAACAACAGAAGGCACGGACTTACGTTCCCCACAGCAAGGGTTCATCGCTTTCTGAAGAATAGAGAAGCCACTCGCGGGCGTTGCATATTGCTAGAATCGGAATTAGAATTCGCAGAAATGCAAGTTGGCTCCGAAAACACTGGAAATGTGAGTGAAAGAAAGAAAGCGCTTGCAGAAAAAAGAGTCGCTGAGGCTAAGGAAGCTGAGAAAAAAGCAACAGAGTTCATTCATATGCTCGATAAGCAGATCGATGAAAAAGCTGCCGAAATACTCGCTGCAATGGATCAATTGACGCTCGAAAACTTAAAAAACTTAGATTTAGAAGGGCTTGATTAAGAATTCCCTGAATATACAATAAAAAAGAAGTAATCTACCCAGGCATAGTCAAAAGCAAAAGCCTGGGTAATTTTTTAAGAAGTACACTAAAGAGAGAGTAGTATGTCTGAATTAGCCCAATTGCAAACGCGGTTTGAAACCTATTTGTTAACGGAAAAACGGGTTGCAGCCAATACATTTGGTGCATATAAGCGAGATCTTGAGCAGTTTGTTGCCTATACCGAGCGCAAAAAAATAACCGCTAAAGATATCAATTCCGATCACATAAAAGCATTTTTACAGCATTTGAAAAAATTGCGCATGAGCTCTCGCAGCATGGCCCGCAAAATTTCGACTCTCAAATCATTTTTTACGTATATACATCATTATGCCGGCTGGAAAAACAATTTTTCCAATGAGCTTATAACGCCCAAAATTGAAAAACGCTTGCCGCATTTTTTCACTGAATCAGAAATTGAACTACTCTTTCGCATTGCAGAAATGGATAAAACATTAGCAGGCAAGCGCAATCGCGTGATGCTCTACTTGCTTTATGTTTCGGGTATGCGTATTAGTGAATTGTGTAATTTGCGTATGTCTGATGTTCATTTCGATACCGGTTTCATTCACGTCGCCGGCAAAGGCGGCAAAAGCCGCATGGTGCCACTACCGCAAATGATGCTTGATATGCTCCATGAATATAGCGATACGATTTATAAAGAGGTGCATAAAAAGGGTAAATCTCGCGCGGATAACGAATATCTTTTTCCGATCTATTATGCGGGAAGCATAAAGCCGATTACGCGCCAATCATTCTGGATCATTCTTAAAAAATTATGGGCCAAATCGGGCAGTGATAAACAAATATCGCCGCACAAACTTCGCCATTCATTAGCAACGCATATGCTCAAAAGCGGCGCAGATTTGCGCTCACTGCAAGTATTGCTCGGGCACGAAAATTTATCGACGGTGCAAATTTATACGCATGTGGAAACCAGCTATTTGCGCACGGTATACAATAAAAAACACCCGCGATCATAATGATGCGGGTGCTTTTATATCGATTAAGCCGTTATTTAGGAAATTGCACGCGCTTGCCGTAGTGAGCTTTGGCTTCCTCTAACGTCATTTGATGTACTTCTAATTTATTCATGAGATTGCGAACATTGATTACAATCACATCATTCGAATCTTTTTCGGGCGTGAAATTCAAAGGTTGTCCTTTTCGTTGACCACCATCTTTATGTGCTTGCAATTGATAGCTTGGATATTCTCTGACGGACTTCGATTTGCCGTTTTGCACAGTAGTTAAGAGATTGCCTTTTGGATCTTTAACATCAACCGGATATCCTTCTCTGAAATGCCCGGTGATATTGACAAATAAATAGTCTGCTTGCGCATGCAATGCTGTAAAGAGTGCGATAGTAACTATAGAATGCTTAATCATATCCAATCTCCTTTGGAAATAGATTTTTTTATAACAACCAAGACTATAAAAAAATGAAAAGCAAGAAAGCAACAAGAATATGACTTTGTTTATTCCATTTTCTTTGATTCTATACTTGCAGCCCGCTTTATTTGCGCATGTTTGAAATGCCAAGCGAAATGGGCCGCCGGATATATCACGGCACTTATAACCGCAGATTTCAAATCACTATCCATATATACTTCCCTTACGATAGGGCAGTAGCTTGCGACATCATCTTTGCATAATGCAATACAATCGTCTGAGCAACAGCAATGGGGAAGGCATGCGCAATGACCGCATTCTTCGCAGTAGTCTTTCTTCTTACATGTTTGATATATTTGCTCGCAACAAGCAAAGCTTTTTCCGGTACTTACAACGTCATTCTCTTCTATAGTTTGTATTGTTTCCCTAATGGCAAGTAATGGTCCGTTGCACATTATTAAACAGAGCAGGATTTTAGAGTTCATACGTTACTCCTTAAAGTTGGTACTGGATACGCTAGTCATGTATATCGTGGCATCAGGCAAAGGGGCTGATCGCGCAATTGCTTCTTCTTTATCTGATTTGCCACAACAGATTCTTAATAATTTGTAATCACAAGTTTCAGTCTTTTTTGGTTTACGCCATGGAATAGGCAAACAGCATGAAATGCATGATGGCATAAGGCAACATATTTTACGGCAACATTCATCAAGTCCGGCATTGATGGGGGAGGCCACGAGCATCACAGCTAGTATAAGGTAGCTAAACACGATATTCTCGCACGGTTGAGCATTGAAATCTTTTTATTTTATGCCAGTTGAGTATACTACTATATATCAATAATGGTAGCAAAAACCTGTCGTGTACCTAAAGGCGTTAGTAATATGAAAAATAGTTTTGTTATAGACCAAAAATCGCTGCTCGCGATCCTCTCCTCAATGCAACCAATTTGTACCAAGCGTACAACCCTTAATGCAACATCCTATATCCTTTTTCATGTGGGGCATAAAGAGCTTGTCTTGAAAAGTACCGATCTTGAAATAAGTCTTCAATCCAGCTACATCCTCAATGAAAGTTCTATCGATGAACCGACTTCATTCCTTGTTTCAGGCCGCCGCATTTTTGACCTGGTCAAAGAGATGGAAGGGGACATCGAATTTACGATCAAAAAACAACAAATTGCGCTTCGCGCGGGTGCAGTAAATTTATCGCTCAATATTAAAGAAGCAGAAGAGTTCCCGCCATTCCCAGAACGCATTGAAAATTTGATGCAACTGGATGCATCATTCGTACTTTCCATGCTCAATAAAGTGGCATTCTTGATCCCCCAAAACAATACCAATAGCGCTTTGAACGGATTGTATCTTGAAATCTCAGATCAAGATTTAAAAATGACCACCACCGATGGCCATTGCCTTGCGCAAGTCAGCACCGTCAAATATACCCTTGAACATGAACAAAAATGGCTCTTGCCGCGCCGCGCAATTTTTGAAGTGAAGAAATTGCTCGAAGCTGCTCCCGATAAAGCATTGTTTTTAGGAACCTGCGGAAACCAACTCGTTTTCTCCGGTGAATCATTCAACTTTTTCACCAAACTGTTAGTCGATCCTTTCCCGCAATACCAGACGATTTTGAACCGCGAAGGTTTTACTGCTGCTACCGTTGATCGTTCACATTTAATGAAGACGTTACGCCGTTCAGTTTGCTTACTTTCAGGCCAATTTATTGCAACCGAATTTGGATTCGATCCTGAAACGCTGCACGTAAAAATGGAAAATAAAGAAGTTGGCAAACTGCAAGAAGAGGTGCCAGTAGAAGGGTTTGCGCAGGATCATCTTGATATTCGTTTTTATGCGCCATATGTGTTGAATGGATTGCAAGCATTTTCAGAAGATCGTTTGCAATTTTATCTCAAACATCATTCGACGCCGATTATTTTTGAAGCGAATGATAATGAAAGTCATCTAAAATACTTGGTTATGCCAGTTTCGCTCAGCAATGCGCATAATGCATAATCATGTTGCATCTCACTCAGATTTATCTGAAAAATTTTCGCTGTTTTCCCGAAAAGAATCTTGATTTTTCGAGCAATATAGTGCTTTTGGAAGGTGATAATGGATCGGGAAAAACCTCATTATTAGAGTCTATTCACTATCTATGTTATTTACGCTCATTCAAGACCTATTCTCCTAAAGAGTTAGTGCGCTTTGGTGAATCATCTTTTTTCATCAAGGCGCATTTCGCTGCCGATGATGATTCGGCGCATGAGATACAGGTGGGGCTTTCGGGCGCCAAAAGGCTGGTAAAGCTGGATCAAAAAGCGGTCTGTTCCTACAAAGATCTGATGCATCATTATCGCATCGTAACACTAACCGAAGATGATTTATTGCTCGTCAAAGGAATGCCCGATATTAGGCGCACCTTTATCGATCAGGTCATTTTGCTCAATAACCAAGATTTTATCGAGACTATACGCTCATTCAGGCAAACTCTGGATAACCGCAATGCACTCCTTGCGCAGGGCTCAATCCATAAAGAATCCTATATGGTCTGGACGGAGCAGCTCTATGAAAAATCCCAAGAGATCCAAATCCAACGGATCCAATGGCTTGAAAACCTCTCAAAAAGGGTCAAAATGCTCGCCCAAGAGCATTTTGGGCCGGAGCTCCACATCGAGTTCGATTATGGCCTGAAAAAGGGCGTAATAGGCGAAACCTTCGATGGTTTTATAGCTAAAAACCCTGATTTATTCGATCTAGAGCGGCGTTTTGGCCGCTCTCTTTTTGGCGCCCACCTGGACGACTTCGCCATCAAGCTCCAGGACGTGAAATCCAAGCATTATGCCTCTCGGGGCCAGCAGAAACTCATTGCATTACTCCTGAAAATAGCCCAAATTCAGGAGCTTTCGGCCCAAAAGGGTGGGGTGATTTTCCTGCTGGATGACTTTATGACCGATTTTGATGCGGCCCGGGCTCAAATATTTTTGGATATTTTATTCAGCCTGAAAGGTCAGCTCATTTTTACCACACCTGTAAAAGAGGGTGTTTTAACCTGTAAATTGGATTCCCATGGCGCTCAACGCATTTCATTGACAGATTGAAATCCTGGCTGTTTTTAGGCCTTTATTTAATTGCTATGGTTGACAGGTTAGTAATTCTGAAGTATATTTATAGAGAATTTATGGAACAAAGTGCCCTTGATTAGGGCGATTGTAAAAACGGTAAATTTTACACATTTACAATTTTTGATCCAAAATTCACTTTAATTAGGCTTCATTACTACTCTCCTTTTTTCCATCGCATTGGTTTCATATCAATGCGATGGTTTTTTTTATGCCTTTTTAGTGCTCATTCGAAACCTGGAAATAGGGTGAGAATGGCATAAAAGTGCCTTATATCCTTGTTTTTACGCTATTCAGTATGCTAAAGTGAAAGTATAAATATATTAATAATGCTTTCTAAAAAGGAGTAAATATGAAAAGCATTAAATTAATGGTGGCAGTCGTAGGGTTGGTACTGGGTTCTCATGCGTTGGCGTCAGATAACGACAGAGCTCCAGGAATATTTTTCTATAACGCAACACCGCGAGAGAACGTGAAGATAACAAAACTTTTTGATGACCTTACGCCAATAAAGTCGCTATCACAGAGGGGCGTAGTACGTGGGGCAATGCTGGGGGGACAAGCTCCAGTTGGTATGTATGCTTTGTTTTACATCGAATCAAAGTACATTAATGGAATTTTATATCGTCCAGCTAATAGTAAACAGTGGACGTTTTATAACACTTTTACAATGCCTTTAGATCAACTTACTCGTCGTAAGCTTACTGACTATATGCAGGTAGGCAAGATCAATGTACAAGGTACATTCAAACAAGGGTCAGATAATCTATTCGTGATCAAAGTCGGTAATAACATTGGAGCTGAGACTGATACACCAATGGGAAGTAATATAATAATTAAGATGATTCCTCGTGAGCAAGCAGAACAAGATCCGGAATTTAATAATATTGTTTACCCTCAATTTTGATTTTATAAATAGGAAAAATATAACTTTCTAAAAAGGAGAAAATATGAAAAAAAGCATGAAATTAGTGTTAGTTATCAGCTTGGCGGCGGTAGCTATGGGTGTAAATGCCGCAGATAACATTTACAATGGATCAAATACGTATGCAATAACTGTTCAGGCCTACAATGAATTTTCCAAAATTGGAGATTCTCGCACGCTCAACGGCGGAATAAGAAGAAACGTCAAAGGGCTTCAGGCAGATGAAGATATACTCTACATGCCAAAAGCATCTGGCTCAGGCAGCTACGCTGTTAACTTCTTCGTCATTGATTCAAAACCATCAGGACGTTATATCCTTGTACAAGCAAACAATCCTTATTACTTTAAGGCGCCTTCGTCATTATCAAAAAAATCCTTTGAAAAAATTACAGGCAAAATGTTGAAAGATGCAGCCTCAGAAGCAAAAAATAAGATTAATGTGACCTATGCACAAGGCTGCGAATCGGGCGAAGGATGTGTTTTTGCAGTTGAGGTTGGCGTGAGTATGAACAATAATATAGCAATCACAGAAATACCAAAACCCTAAATAAAAGGCATCTTGTAATAGAAGTCTTGCTTTATAATAATCATGACGGCTGGCAGGAAAACTTTCCTGCCAGCCGTTTTTATGGCGGCGCGTTGAGACGATTTGAACCTGGAAATAGGGTGAGAATGGCATAAAAGTGCCTTAATATCCTTGTTTTTACGCTATTCAGTATGCTACTGTTAAGATGTAAATATATTAATAATGCTTTTTAAATGGAGGAAATATGAAAAAAAGCATGAAATTAATGATAACCATTGCCGTACTGGCAACTGGCATGATGAGCGCCGATAACGTTACCGTCAAGAATGACACCGATACTAATATATATGTAGTAGTGAGTTATAAATTCGAAGCACTTAGTGGTAGCACGCATAAATGTAAAGATGGCTATGCTAGTGGATTCATTGCAATGGGTGAAACGCAAGGTATTTATTTTACCCCGTGTGAACCAGGAGTAACTACTACGGTATATTCAACGACTGCTGGAAAGGCAGCAGACATGAAGAGCCTTCCAATGCAGAAGAGTAAGAAGGAAATTGGCAGCATGAGCAATGCATCTAATATTACCGTAAGCGGTGCAGCAGGCACATATACCGTTAAGTAATACGAATTCAATTGAGGAAATATGAAAAAAAGCATTATATTGGTCGCGATTGCTGCTATAGGGTGTGTATCATTGAAGGGTTCACCATTCGCCGATCATATGGAAGTGATTGTGACAACGAATGATCCTCTCATGATTAAAGCCTTCGGAAAAAACAATACTTTTGACGCTCGTAAAATCAGTAGTGCAAAGCAAATATATGTTGAAGATTTTTCGGTAGCTGAACATGGAAATGTTCATGAGGGCCACATTACAGCAGAATCTGAGATATTTGAACAATATGCTGATAATCTTGGTAAGGGCTTAGGTTTTTATTATGTGATTGAAGCCCCACAAAAAGATCGGGTTTGTGTTATGTATGACACCGCCGGAAAAAAATGGGTCTACTATAAGTTAAATAATAAAACAAAGCCGTTGGATTATCTTACCTATAAGGATGATGTTGATTACAGTAAAAACTCAAACAATTCAAAACAAACAGTAAAGAGAATGAGCGGAGCTACAGACAGGGATGTTCTCTTGGTTAAGGTAGTAAACAATAACATATCAATTGAATTGGTAAAAGCTGACAAATTTAAAGAGCTAAAAATTAGTACTCGTGCTACACGGGAGGGTGCGCTACTTAATGCAAGCTTCCCTGCAGGCTTTGAGAATAGACCCATTGATTAAATTTGCATTGATGTGATGATGCAATAAATAATTTCATAAAATAATAAAAAACCGGCAGCGCAAAAACTGCCGGTTTTTTTCATTCTTTATTACAAAGAACGGACATCTTTTATTTCACCAACTATTTATGGTATGGTAGCTCAATAAACAATCGTCTGAAAAAGGAATTTCTTATGCTCCCTTTATTACTGTTTTTATTGGCTTTTTACACCACACCTGCATTGGCGGAATATGTATATCCGGTTGCAGCGGTAAGTGGAGAACAAATCTATGTTCTCTATCAAAAATCAGTTGATCATATTGAATTATGGTTATGGAACAGCATCACCAAAAAGGCCTCTAAGGCGTTACTTTCAACGTTTTCTCCCGCAGGTTTACAGTTGCTGCCAGATGGATCAGGATTTAGTTTTATCGATAACGATCGCATTCGCGTCAAAATGCAAGGAAGGCGACAACCGCGCGCTGTAAGCTTTTATGAGCCCATTTATGATATCAGTCTTATTCAATGGATTGATCATGACACATTTTATTTTAGTGCAAAAGAAAAGGATCATTATACTATTTTTCAAGGTACAATTTATGGCACTTGTCACCGTATTATAAGCATAAAACGGGGCGATTGTATGTATCCGCAATTACGCGGTTCTGATCTTTATTTTATAGAGCGTGATGATAACAATGATTATGCGATTGTCTCAATTCCATATCCTACTATTCCGCACGAAGAATGCGTTCCCTGCACTGATCCAGCGCAGTTTGAAGAACGCGTAAAAGCTCTTATGCAAGAGCGGAGTGAAGTTGTCATTCGCTCATATGCAGATCTTTCAAAGCGCTCGTTAGTTGCTGATTTTGGCAAACATCCAATAGCGTTTTTACGCATGTATTCCGATACTTTCGGCATTGTTATCGAGCATCCACAATCAGTAAATCGTTCTGACACTTTCATTACATTCACGTGCCATGCACTCGAGCATATTAATAATGAATGGCAAACGCGCGAATTATTTTCTTTCAATATCTCGACTCAATTACTCCTGACCAGCAGCCCCCAACGCCTTTATGAATCCATTTTGCCTCTATTGCCTCGGTTTGACGGCAAAGAAACCATCTTTTTTGTAAACACGAACAAATTTAGGTCAGGATTGAATATTTATGAATTTCGACTGGATATTCGATCAATATCGCAAAGATTTGATGACAAAGAAGATAGGGGCCTGTTTTTTTCACCACTTTGTTCCAAATTTGGAACCTGGTGTGGTGGCGCTCTGACTGTGACCGATGGCCCGTCGGCGGATCATGTTTGCATGTACTTTGATGCCGATGGCGATGTTTGCTTTAACTTACCGTCAATATCTTGACCTCCTCTTCTTTAAAACTGCTATAGTGAAAAAGGTAATATTAACAATGCTTTTTCAAAGGAGACTTTATGAAAAAAAGCATCATATTGACGGCGCTTGCCATTACGGCATGTGGGGCGTTACAGGGATCCCCGATAAAAGATACTGACGCGTCTTATGTATTTATTGTGAATGATTCAAAGAACCCTTTAATGATGAGGACTTTCGCTATTGATCGCAATAAATCTTACCCGGCTCGCAACGTTACAAGCAAGCAAGTGTATATAGAAGACGATATGGATGGATATGCTTACGTCATTGAATCATCAAATCAGCGCATTGGCATAATGTTTGATAAAGATAAATGGGTTTATTATGAATTGCCTAAAACTAAAGCAATTGGCAGTCTCTCCTATGATGATATGAAGATCAAAAATAAGAAATCTACTGAAAAGAACGTGAGAGTCGCGAAAGGTGCGAGCAATAGCGACTTTCTTGTTGCTTCTATAACAGATAATAACATAACAATTAAGTTAGCGTCTGGGGATGATGTTGTGAAAATAAAAGGGATTAAACCTGGCTCAAAATCTATGAATATGTCGGCTGAAATGAAAGCCCAAGGCGTAGACTTTAGTTAATATAATTTTGCCCCATTTTCGGATACAATTATGACCTCAAAATATGCCCTCAAAAAACGAACAAAAACTTGCTCTGAGGCACGGGTTGATGGTATGATATAACTGTCTTTGATATGTATGCGATCTGGGCTCCTTCAGGAGGAATAGATCGAGTTTACATAATATGCATTATCGGCATGAAAGCTTTTAGGCCGGGGAAATTCCCCGGCCTTTTTTAATACTTTTTTAGGTCCCTTGGGCCCTTACCTTGGCTGGTCGTATGAAATGCACATGATGGGCATTTTTATATGCATATTATGATCAATTAATAATGCTTTAAATTCCTCAAGCCATGGCTGGACTAGAAGATGAGGCATAAGCTCAAGCCATAGGAAATCGAAATCACCATACTCCAAAAAAAACGGTTCCAAATTATTCGGCACATACCGACCTTCAACCAATATGCTGAATAGATCTTTAGCGTCATTCGGAAGTTGTATATCACTGCTCGTTAAACAGGCGACTGCATGATAATAGTCGAGTGATGAAAGCAGCGTTTGCATGAGTTCTCTGCCCTCTTTGATGGAAGGCACTTGAATGTGCTGAAAGCCGTGCGTGAGAAAACGCACGTGTAAATCGATGATTTGCTGATCTGATAATGCATGTTCATGCCCAGTAGCAATAGCCATCGGTGGCTCTAGGACAGCTGATAATGCGTTTTGTGCTAGTGCAGTACAACGCTTCATGCAGACCTCCTTTCCATATAGGCGGCAATAAAGTCGGGAGAACGACTTACTGGCTCGCTTGTGAGACATCCCTACCCCTCACGCACGATCCTACCGCAATAGCCCGATCAGATGCAACTGTTTGCGCTATAATGTCGTTTTTTGTTTCCAGAATCCGCAGAGCGTAACCGCTAAAGCATCAGTTACATCAAGCTTTTTAGGGTCTTTAAGTCCGGGAAAGAGCTGCTGGACGACGCGTGCAACTTGCTCTTTGCTCGCTCCACCAAAGCCGGTAATGGTTTGTTTGATTTCCCGCGGAGCGAATTCAAGAATGTTGGCATTGTGTTGATTGGCTAATAAATACAAGTTTCCGCGCAAGTAACCAAGCTTTAGAAAGTTCTGCGCATTTTTGCCCAAAAATGGCGTTTCTAACGCTATATCGGTCACCTTCCACGTCACCATTTTTTCAGTAAAGAAATCATGAAAAAGTCCGATCCGCACCACCAAACTCTTGCTTGGCGGTAGCTTTAAATAGCCATGATCAAGTAGATATGCCTTATTGCCATCTTTTTTTAAAATGCCATATCCAGTGACCTGAAAGCCTGGATCTACTCCTAAAACTATCATCTTTTTTGCTCCCTTTTTTAATACAAAAAAAAGGCGGGAGTTTATCCCGCCTTTTATGCGTTGTTTACAACACCTCGTTCATTAATTCCTGTATAAACTCAGATAATGGATAGCGATAATCATCGGCTAAACGCTCCTCATCTTCGAGCGATTTCTTAAATGGAATTACCACTAATATATTGTCTGATGCATTGCTGATGGTATCAATAACGGTAAGCGCTAGATAATCGTTTTCCAAACTCTTACCCATGGCATTTCTGAAATCATCCAAGGTGTGCACGGTTACATCATTGACTTTACGGATGATAAAGCCTGGCCGCAACACGCGAGTGCGCGCCGATTGTGACGTTGGAAAGACGTGACTAATAAAGAGTATCGGCTCGTTGCGATTTTTCATTTCGCCGTATTTTGTAAGCCCCGGCGCATGTTCAGCAAGAGCGGTTATGTGATTTAAGGTTAAGTTCATAACGACAAGACCACCAAATATTTCATACGGTATCTCATCATAGCCTGGATAGATCTTGCGAATTGCCAATTCTGCTACATGATCAAAAATCACGGAAGCTTCATGACGTTGGCCGCGGCGATAGTAGACGATGTTCACTTCATCACCAATAGAAAGGCGCGCTACATAGTCGGCAAGATCAATCTTATCCTCACTCCACGGCACCGACATTTGGCCGTAAATATCAATTTGATGTCCATCAACTTCATAAATCATGTCGCCACTCTTCAAACCCGCCTTATCGAGCGGAGAGTTCTTCAAGACTTCCGCTGCATAACACCCACCAGGAGGTGGATTTCCCAAGAAACTGGTTTGATGTTCGCTTGAAAACACGGGAATAACACCAAGAAAGGCTTTTTTGACTAATTTATTCTTACATAAATCGCGCAAAATAATTTTCAGATCATTACTTGGAATGATAAAACCTACATTTTGTGCTTCGGTTACGCCAGCGCTGCTAATTCCTATTACTTGGCCATGAATATTCAGGCATGGTCCGCCTGAACTACCGGGATTGATTGGAGCACTCATTTGAATGAGGTTATCGGCACGTCCACTAATGTGGCCAGCCGTACTTTTGAGCGATTCGTGTCCAAGGGGATATCCAAGCGCAAGCACTTCGTCCATGCGGCGCACTAAATCAGAATCGCCAAGTTCAAGGTGTGGCACTGAACCCAATTCTTTTTTTATGAATGCCAAGCCTTCATCGGATATTTTGAGCAATGCTAAATCCCAATCAGGGCTTACGCCGATGACTTGGACATCGATCATATGTTTGCCCAGCGAAGGAATTTGGATCCATACCAAATGCGCTTGGTCAACAACGTGCGCATTGGTGATGATGTACCCCTCTTGGCTAATTAAAAAGCCGCTACCGCGGGTTGCATATTGATTAGGGGTTTTAAAGGGTTGGAAAGGATCATATTCCACTACATGCACAAATACCTGAACGACGGTATCGGTCACCTTTTCTTGTATCGGGCGCCATGGTTGACGTGTAGTACTAATGGCGTCATCAATAAGAGTCGCATCTTGATTTTCAGCAAAAATTTGCCGTATAAGAGAATCATCTTCCGATTCTGTCTTTATATAGGATGTACTTAACAACGCATAGGCAGTAAGTACTATTAAGGATTTGTGCATAAAGAATCTCCTTTTTTTATGCATTGTTAGTATCTAGCTATAATAGTCGTCTTCAATATCTTGGAATTTTGTATATTCACGCTCAAAATTGAGATAGACCGTACCTGTCGGGCCGTTACGCTGTTTGCCGATAATAAGCTCTGAAAGAGCAGGATTTTCAGCCTCTGGGTTATACACAATATCGCGATACAGGAACATAATAAGATCAGCGTCTTGTTCGATCGCTCCCGATTCACGCAAATCTGAAAGCATCGGCCGTTTATCCATACGGCTATCAACCGCACGCGAAAGCTGTGAGAGCGCCAATATTGGTACGCCCAATTCTTTGGCGAGCGCCTTGAGTGAGCGAGAAATTTCAGATACCTCTTGGTGCCTGTTCTCATGACGTCTATTGGTATGCACCAGCTGCAAATAGTCGATGATTAAAAATTGTAAGTTGTGTTCGGCTTTGAGTTTGCGCGC